>MPMB02048035.1_pt1 | contig 11016 bp, 10 predicted proteins | sample 1617371 | NCBI WGS metagenome assembly MPMB02 (sample SAMN05944808, study PRJNA350692) | marine metagenome | biome: marine; feature: ODZ; material: water; isolation source: 300 m water sample filtered on 0.2 um supor filter | place: Pacific Ocean | collected 2012-04-08 | depth 300m m
CAATTCGCCCGACTTGGCAATATTCAGCTTGGCACGGAACTCGGCGCGTTTCCTCTTTGCCTCCTCTTTTGGAAGGCGATCTAAGAGCGCCGTTAGCTCATTAAATGCCCCGTCAACAGTTGCGGTTCGAACAAACTCATCATACTTGCCGGGGGCGACTTTGTTCGCCTCACGTTTGCTGTTTGTTCCGAGATTGATCTTCTGGTCCAGACCGTTCAATCGAACCCTCAAGTGCCAAGGCCCGCTCGCTTTTCTTTGAATTAATGTGAACTTCATAAACTACCCCGTTCCATCTCGAACATAGCAGTTTACAGATGTTTTTAACACCCCAAAGTGGGACAAAAGTGGGACAAAACGGATTATTTATCCACAATTGAGCACTTTCCCAGTGAATAACCCAAAATGAAGAATCTGGTTGAAGTGGATTTAACCCTTTATAATTAGGGTTAAAATGAATGGTGGAGCCATGCAGAATCGAACTGCAGACCTTCGCATTGCGAACGCGACGCTCTACCAACTGAGCTATGACCCCAACCGCAACGGCGCGGCAGCCCCGAGCCGTGAAGGGCGGACATGATGCCTTGACGCCGCCAAACCGCAAGCCGTTTTCAGTCCCGGCATAAATTAGGTTGCCAGCCAAGCGGGCGACGGGACAAGCTGCCGCCGCATAAATGCCCAGCTCCAACTCAAAAAAATCTCCCTGCCCCTGGTTGCTCGCACTTGGCTTTGTGCTGTTGTTTGTGGCAGCGGTGCCGTGGTATTGGGGCGATGGCGGCGGCGAGACGCCGCTGGTGCTCGGGATGCCGCTCTGGGTGGCAGTGAGCACCGGTGTGATGTTCCTGATTTCCTGCCTGACGGCCTGGGCGGCGTTTCGCACTTGGCCAAGCGGCGATGACGATGCGGAGGGCGGCTCGTGAGCAACATCCCGCTTGGCCCGGCGGAGCTTGGCTTCATCGCCGTTTATCTCCTGTCGCTGATCGGCATCGGCTACTGGGGCATGCGCGCACGCCGGGAGAACTCACTCAAGGATTTTTATCTCGCCGGCTCCGGGGTCGGTTTTCTGGTTTTGGTGCTCACGCTTTACGCCACGCAGTACAGCGGCAACACGCTGTTCGCGTTCACCGGCAAGACATTCCGCATCGGCTACGCCTGGCTGATGAGTGTGCATTTCATGATGGCAATCATTGTGGTGTACCTCGTGTTCGCCCCGAGGTTGCATCGCTTGGCCAAGCGCGAGAGTTTCATCACGCCGGCGGATTTTCTGGAGCACCGTTTCAGCCACCGCCCGTACACGGTGCTGGCCTCGATCACGATGGTGGTGGCTATCGGCAATTACCTGCTTGCGCAACTCACGGCGATGGGGCTGCTGCTGCAGGGCATGACCACGTTCGAACCGCGGATGGCATTCGTCGCCGGGGTGATTCTGCTCGCAGTGATCATGCTGATTTACGAGACGCTCGGCGGCTTTCGAGCCGTGGCGTGGACGGATGTGATCCAGGGCGGCATTTTGATGGTGGGCTTCGCGATTCTGCTTTTTGTCGTGCTCGACCACTTCGGCGGGCTGGCCAAGAGCTTCGAAACGCTAAAAGATGCCAAGCCGGAAAAGGTCGCCGCGCCGGACGTGCTGACGATCCGCCGATGGTTCAGCTACATCGTCGTTGTGGGCATCGGCGGGGCGCTGTACCCGCAGGCGATCCAGCGCATTTATGCGGCGCGCAGTGGCAAGGTGCTGCGCAACGGCGTGGCGATGATGGCGTTCCTGCCGCTAACGGCTTCGCTGATCGCGGTGTTTGTCGGCGTCACGGCGGCGGCGTCGCCGGAGTTGGCCAACCTGAAGGACACTGAGTCGGATCGAGTTTTCAGCGAGGTTTGCCGGATTGTGATGGATCAATCGTTATTCCACCGTTGGTTGGTCGTTGTATTATTGGCCGCTGTGCTGGCTGCGCTGATGTCCACCGCCGATTCGGTGCTGCTTTCTGTCTCGTCGATGCTGACGAAGGATATTTACCATCGCCAAATCAATCCCGCCGCCAGCGAGGAGAAGTTGACGATGATTGGCAAATCAGTGTCGTGGGTTGTGGTGACCATCATGGCCGCTATCGCCATTTACCTGAACTCGCTCGAGAACAAGCCAACGTTGGTCAAACTCATGGACATGAAGTTCGACATGCTGATGCAGCTTGGCCCCGGCTTCATTCTAGGCATGCACTGGCGCGGCATGAAGCCAAGTGCCCCGTTCTGGGGCCTCGTCAGTGGCTTGACGCTGGTGTTCGCGCTGTACCCGGTGGGCACGCTGGTGAACTGGGGTGTTCATGCCGGCGTGTTCGGCCTGGCTCTCAACCTATTGGTGGTCACCGCGATCTCCAAATGGCCGCTTGGCCAAGCGCAACCACCAAAAGGGTTTGCTTGAAACCTGGCTGTTGAAACTCGAGACTCCCCGCACATGAATCGTGTTGCTGCACTCTTTCTGCTGCTTGGCCTCGGTGCCGGTGTGTGTGCCAAGGAGCACCGCTTCGACCGGGACAGGGACATCGTTTACAAGGAGATCGACGGCAAAAAGCTCAGACTCAACGCCTTCGTGCCTAAAGGCGACGGCCCCTTCCCCGCCGTACTCGTTGTTCATGGCGGTGCCTGGCGGGCGGGTTCGCGAACCCAGCTCACGATGTATGCCAAAAGCCTCGCCCGGCGCGGTTTCGCCTGTTTCTCCATCGACTACCGACTGGCACCGAGGCATAAAAGCCCGGCACAAATCGAGGACTGTCGCGATGCCGTCCGATGGATTCGCCAGCACGCCGCCAAGCACAAGACCGACCCCGGCCGTATCGGCGCGATCGGTTACTCGGCCGGTGGCCATCTGGTCTCGCTACTTGCCACCACCGGTTTGTCAAAGGCGGACGACCCGAAGGGCGTCGGCACAAAAATCACCGCTGCCGTCGCCGGGGGTACGCCAACTGATTTTCGGTCCACCCGCGAAAACTCCAAGATGCTCTCCTATTGGCTAGGGGGCTCGCGCAGTAATAAACCACATATCTATCACGCGGCATCGCCCGCCGCGTTTGCCGACAAGGAGGACGCGCCGATTTTCTTCTTTAACGGCTCAGCAGACATGTTCGTGCCGGTGAAAACCCACCGCACTGTCGGCTACGCCGGCCCGACCGCCCTGCACTCTGCACTGAAAGAGACGGGCGTCGAGACCGACCTGCACATCATCAAGGGCGCCGGCCACTTCCTTGCCATCTTCAACAAAACCGCGCTCGATGGCGGCTACGCCTTTCTCGACAAACACCTCAAGCCCTCCAACAAGCTTCGTGTCTTCCTGCTCGCCGGCCAGTCGAACATGCAAGGCCAGGGTGTCGTCGATTTTGATCATCCGAAATATTACAACGGTGGGAGGGGCATCCTAAAAAACGTGATGAAAAACCCGGAGCACGCCCACCTGTACAAGCACATCGTCAATGACAAGGGCGACTGGGTTGTGCGCGACGACGTCTTTGTCCGCCACCAGGCGAAGGAGGAACTCAAGACGGGCGGCCTGTCGGTCGGCTTCACCGGCTACGGCGGCAGACACCACATTGGGCCGGAATTTCAGCTCGGCCACCTCGTTGGCGAGACGTACGACGAACCGGTGCTGCTCATCAAGACCGCATGGGGCGGCAAGAGCATTTACAGGGACTTTCGCCCGCCCAGTTCCGGGAGCGCCACCGGTGAATTCTACAAAAAGATGCTCGCCGAATACCACGAGGGTTTGGCAAAACTCGGCGACGAGTTCCCGCAGTTGGCCAACCGCAAACCGGAACTCAACGGCTTCGTCTGGTTCCAAGGCTGGAACGACATGTTCGACGACGAGGCACTGAAGGAGTACGAGGCCAACCTGATCCATCTCGTCAGGGATGTGCGCCGGGAGCTCGGGCAGCCCGATCTGCCGGTTGTCATCGGCGAACTGGGCAACGGCGGCCCCGAGGCCGGCAAAAACATGCTCGCGATCCGGGCAGCGCAGAAGGCCGCCGCGGCGGCGCTTGGCCCAAACACGGCGTTTGTGCAAACCACACAGTTCGCCCGGCCGGCCAAGGAGTCGCCCAACGTCGGCCACGGCCACCACTGGTTCGGCAACGCCGAAAGCTACTTCCTCATCGGCGACGCGCTTGGCCGGGCGCTGCTCGGGCTGGCCGGCAAATAATTTTAATATGCCCAAAATGATCCAACAAACGATACTCGCGATCGCACTTGTGTTCGGTGCACTTGACCAAGCGGTGGCAGAGAAAGAGGAAAATAAGTTTTACGATCCGGTCGTGAAAAAACTTGAGGGATGGACGATCAAGGTTGATCCCAAGCTGCTTCAAAAAGAGCACAAACAGTTTAAGGCGCAAGTATTCACCGCGCTGGCCAATCACCTCCAGCGGATCAAGTACATCCTCCCCGAAGCCAAGGTAAAGGCACTGCAAAAACTGCCGATCTGGCTGGACCACCACTACGAGCCGCTAGGCTCGATGCAGTACCACCCCGGCGCCGCGTGGCTTAGGGAACACAACCACGATCCGCGTCTCGTGAAACATGTCCACATCCCCCGGGCCAAGGCGCTGCTGAACCGGGGCCAATGGGCCAAGCACCCTTACGTGGTCCTGCACGAACTCGCGCACGCTTATCACGATCAGGTGCTCGAAAAAGGCTTCCAAAATAAGGCTGTCCTGGATGCCTACAACGAGGCCAAGGCCAAGGGCATCTACGAAAAAGTGCTGCTCTACACCGGCCGTACGGTGAAGCATTACGGACTGAACAACCAAATGGAGTATTTTGCGGAAAGCACCGAGGCGTACCTCGGAGTGAATGATTTTTACCCGTTCGTCCGCGCCGAACTCAATGAGCACGACCCGGGGATGTTTCAGCTTCTAAAAAAAATCTGGGGCGAAGTAAAATAGCACCCGGCCAGGCGGCCACTCATACCTGAGCCAGCGCAACATCCCGAGCACGCTTAACTGCCTTGCGACGATCGTTGGCGTCGAGTATGCGTTTTCGGAATCGTAGATGTTTCGGCGTCACCTCCACCAACTCATCGTTGTCGATGTACTCGATTGCGCGTTCGATGGAGAAGTTGATCGGCGGCGTCAGCATGATCGCCTTGTCCGCGCCGGAGGAGCGCATGTTGTCAAGGTGCTTGGCCTTAGTCGGGTTCACCGGCAAATCATCGCGCCTTGAGTTTTCCCCCACGACCTGCCCGGCGTAGACCTTGTCTCCCGGCGAAACAAACAAGCTGCCACGAGCCTGCAACATGTCCAAAGCGTAGGCCATCGAGATGCCGTTCTCCATGCTGACCAGCGTCCCGGTCGATCGCGTGACCAACTCTCCGCTGTACGGGCTGTACTTCAGGAACAGGTGGCTCATGACTCCGTTCCCGCTGGTGAGCGTGACAAGGTCGCTCTCAAACCCGATAAGCCCGCGCGTTGGAATCTCGGCGGAAACCGTTACACCAGAGGTGTGATGCTCGGTATTGGTGATTTTGCCCAGTCGCTTGCTTAGGTTTTCCATGACGGTGCCGAGATACGCCTCCGGCACCTCGATCCAGATCTGCTCGAACGGCTCACAGCGTTTGCCGTCGATGTCCCTGAACAACACCGTCGGGCGGGAGACAAGCACCTCGTAGCCCTCGCGACGCATCGTCTCGAGCAACACAGCGATCTGCATGCTGCCGCGGGCGTCCACAAGGAAGCGCGTGCTCTCGTCGGTGTCGTGGACGCTAATTGAAATATTGGACTTGGTCTCTCGCTCGAGTCGTGCACGGATTTCGCGCGAGGTGACCTTTTTACCGTCACGCCCGGCCAGCGGTCCGTCGTTCACGGCGAACTCCATTTGCACTGTCGCCGGATCGATCTCCACGAATGGCAGCAACTCAGCGTCGTCGGCCTTGGCCAGGGTGTCGCCGATGTCGATCTCGTCGAAACCGGCCAAGCTGGCGATATCCCCTGCCCCGGCCTGGGTGACATCGTTGGTCTGCAGCCCGGCAAACTGCTTGAGCTTGATAACTTTCATCCTCTGCCGCGTGCCATCCCTCCGCAGGACATTCAGCGCGTCACCTTGTTTGACATCCCCGGACAAAATGCGGCCGATGGCCAGGCGGCCCACGTAGTCGTCCCAGTCGATATTGCTCACCAGCATGCGGAATGGCGCATCTTCAATCACCGGCGGCGGCACACGCTCGATAACCGTTTCAAACAGGTCGTTCATGTCTCTGCGCGGGCCGTCAAGCTTGCGGTCGACAAAACCCCTTTTTGCGCTGCCGTAAAGGAACGGCGCATTGAACTGCTCATCGTCCGCTCCCAACTCAAGGAACAGTTCCAGCACCTTGTCATGCACCCACTCCGGGCGGGCGGTGTCGCGGTCGATCTTGTTGACCACGCAGATCGTCTTGAGGCCGTGACCAAGTGCCTTGCGCAACACCCAGCGCGTCTGCGCCTGAGGGCCACTTACAGCATCGGTCAGCAGCAGCACGCCGTCCACCATCTTCATGACACGCTCCACCTCGGCGCCAAAGTCGGCATGGCCGGGCGTGTCAACAATATTGATGGTGTAATCCTTCCAGTTGATCGCGGTATTTTTTGCCTTGATGGTGATGCCCTTTTCGCGTTCGAGATCCATCGAGTCCATGACTCGCTCGGCCACCACCTGATTGTCGCGGAATGTGCCGCTCTGCTGCAGCAACTCATCCACAAGCGTGGTCTTGCCATGATCCACGTGCGCAATAATCGCGATATTTCGAATGTGATCTGCCTTCACAAATATAAGCCGGGGAACAGAAATGGACCGAAACAACGAAATAGTCCGAGTCGGCCGCCCGAAGTGGCGACAACGAAAAACGATGACGGAATCTCCGGTGAGGGTTGACCCAGAATTCCCCGCGCGCGCAGACGGATACAGAAACCGCCCTGACTGTTCAAGCAAAGGTTTGCCACAAAAGCAGACAGAGTGCTTAACCAAACTGACAAAAAAAACACGGAAGGAGCGCTTGGCTCATACCGTGTTCTTTAAATTGATGCGTTTGATCAGCGCCTGGCCAAGGTCAGACTTCCAAACCGCCGCGGTAATCGCGAGTCAACCAGGCGGGATCTCCGCCGGAGGCGAAGGTGTTTTTCTTCGGGTTCCACTTGATCACCGTGTGGTTGTAGTAGGTCTGGTTGAGCAGATGACAGGCGATCGCCGTCCGCGCGCCGATGATCTCGTGCGTGCACGACTTCTTGCGGGTGCGCATGGAGTTGAGGAAGTCCGGAATGTGACTGCTGCTGCGGTACAGCTTCACCTTGGCATCCTTGAGGTACTCGGACTCCATCTTGTCGAGTTCCTTCCCAAGGTTGACCTTCCTGTCTCCGCCTGTCCGGCCGGCGATGAACTTCTCCCCTAGCCAAAGGCCGATCCGACCGCGGTGACACTCCACGCGCCCATCGGTGCCGTAAAAGCTCGAGCCCATTCCTGTGCCGTGCATCAGCGGGACGTTGCCAGCGTAAACCAGCTGCGCGCCCTTCATCGCCTTGGGGTTCTCGGCCGGGATGGTGCCCACCGGGCCGCTGTCGTCCACGCCCAGCCCCCAGTGTACGATGTCGATCATGTGCGCACCCCAGTCACAGACCATGCCGCCGCCGTACTCCTTGTAGTTCCGCCAGTGCGGAAAGTGGCCGTGCACTCCGCGCGGACTGAGCACGGAACTGTAGCCGCGCATCGGGCCGGGACCGATCCACTTTTCCCAGTCAAGACCCGGCTCCATCGTCTCCGTCTTCAGGTCGCACGGCACGCCGGGAGGGCCGACGTTGACGGCCGTTCGCTCGACTTTGCCAATGACGCCGTTGCGCACCAGTTCGCAGGCCACGCGGAACTCGCGCGAGGAACGCTGCATCGAGCCGGTCTGCAAAATGGCCTTGTTCTTTTTCACCGCCTTCATCACCTCGACCGACTCGTGGACGTTGTGTGTCAGCGGCTTCTCGCAGTAAACATCCTTGCCGGAGTTCACCGCGGCGATGGTCTGGATGGCGTGCCACTGGTCCGGCGTGGCGATGCTCACCGCGTCGATGTCATCGCGCGCGATCAGTTCACGGAAATCCACGTAGTCCTTGCAGTCCTTGTTCTGGTAACGCTTGTTGGCGGTGTCACGGGCGGCGTTGCGACGGGTGGTGTCGCAATCCGAAACGGCCACGCAGACGACGTTTTTGTCGCCCATGAACCGTCTTTGCAGACCCCGGTTCTGGATACCCATGCCAATGAAACCGACGGATATCTTGTCATTCGGCTTGATCTTGGCCGACCAGATTCCGGAGGGCAGGATGAACGGCGCGCTGGCAACCGCAGTGGACTGGAGAAAACGACGTCGAGAGAGAGAATGGGACTTCATGTGGGGAAGCCTACCAAAGGCGTCCCCCTTGAAAAGGCTTTTTTTTGTAAATGCGACCCGAAAAAGAACCGGTGCATTCAGCAATTGAAATCATCGACCAAGCGGCTTAAAATCCTTTGAGACCTTTCAAACACCACCTACTCACAACAACCGCAGCCGTGCTGTTGGTGGGGTGTGGCCGGGGCCGCCGCACATCTAATTTCACAAGGGCTTGACCAGTTAAAGGTGGGGAAGAATTGAAAGCCGAAGAAAAATGAAAAGTATCTCAAGACAAGCATTCACGCTCATCGAACTGCTCGTGGTGGTCGCGATCATCGCCATCCTGGCGGCGCTATTGTTGCCCGCCCTGGCCAACGCCAAGGCCAAGGGACATGGAATCTCATGCATGAACAACCTCAAGCAACTGCAGTTGGCTCATCTCATGTATCCGGATGACAACGATGACCTGCTCACAAAACCCGGCAACTCAAGAACGGAACTCTATGCGTGGGTTGCCGGGTGGCTGGACTACAACCCGGGAAACCGTGACAACACGAATATCCTTGATTTGCTGGATCCGAAACGGGCCAAGTTTGCCCCGTACCTCCCGAGCGCGCGGGTGTACAAATGCCCGGCTGACCTCAGTTATGTCACCATAAGAGGCAGACGCCACTCGCGCGTCCGGAGCATGGGCATGAGCCAGGCGATGGGCGGCCCCGGAGTTTGGCTGCCCGGAAGCCGATACAAGGTGTACATCAGATCCTCTGACCTGTTGAACCCCGGGCCATCCAAACTGTACGTTTTGCTGGACGAACATCCCGACAGCATCAACGCCGGCGGATTCGCCAATCAGATGGTTGAAAGCCCGGGTTCGGCGCGCATTATCGACTACCCCGCCAGTTACCACAACAGTGCCGCAGGGTTAAGCTTCGCAGATGGTCACGCTGAAATTAAAAAGTGGATTGATCCCCGCACAATCAAACCGATCAACAACCGACTGATGCCTCTCAATGTTGCCTCTCCAAAAAATGTCGACATGATCTGGTTGGCAGACAGAACAACCATCCGTAAATAAGGAGCGGTTGGGCGAAGAAAAAATGGTACGCCCGGGAGGATTCGAACCCCCAACCTCATGGTTCGTAGCCATGCGATCTATCCAGTTGATCTACGGGCGCAACCGAAAAGGGCGCGAACCCTGCCAAACCTCCCCCGGCGTTGCAAGGCGATTTTGAGTTCACGCCAAAAAGCGCGCGCTTGGCCAAGCGGCTACGGGTGAAACAGCGGTGTCTCGGACTGCCGCTGGCCGTCGATCACTTCGCCGACAAACTTGGCCAAGCGCTCAGTCACGCGTTCGAACCATTCGTTCCCCTGCTCCGCCGTGGCCAAGGCCGGGCTCCGGTCGAGCTGATCGGAGACCGCCCCGCCCCGGACGTTCCCGGCGAACTTGGCCAAGGCAACGGAGGTCTCGAACTCCTGCGCGTGCCCCGGCAGATCGTCCGGCATTCGCTTGCCACCCTGCAGCAGTTCGTCGGCGTCCGCTTGGCTCAGCGTCTCCCAGTACGAGAGGAAGTGCAGGTTGACGCCCTCGAACCGCCGCAGGAATTGATCCCACGTGCCACGCACCGGCTCGATGTTGCCGCCGTGCCCGTTGACCACGACAATATTGCGGAAGCCAGCACGCGCCATGCTGTCGATCATGTCGCCCAGCACCCCGAGAAAGGTGCCGGGGCTCAGGGTGAGCGTGCCAGGATGCCGCATGTGATGCTCGCTGATCCCACACATCAATCCCTCGGCGACGAGCACGCGCGGGGCCAGGCGCTTGGCCACGGCGCGAGCCACCAGCCCGACGCTGCGCCAGTCGTGCTCCATCGCCAGGTGCTCGAGGTGCTGCTCGATGGCGGCGACCGGGATGAGGCAGCCGGCCAACTCGCCGGAGGCCATCCGTTCGCGAAACTCACGGCGCGTGAGTTTTCCTAGGCGGATTTCCTGTTCGGTTGTGCTCATTGTCTTACTTCGCGATGGAGTTGCTTGGCGATCAGGTAACTGCTGATTGCCGCCCAAATCCAGGCGAATGCGAGCAGGCAAAACCCGGTCACGCCGACGATGAGATATGTTCCGTTGCCGGCCATGAACGCCTCAATATCGAACCGGGTCGAGTCGATTTTCAGCGCAAAATTAAACAGCACAACGATGAGGCCCAGGCTGAGGATGCCACCAATGAGGGCCATCAAGGCCTGGATGGCGCCGGAGACCTTGTGGCCTCCAACGAATGTGCCGATGCCCGGCCAAGCCAGCAGGTTAATGCCTGCCACAGCCCACGGGCTTGTTGGTTTCTTCCCCGTCACTCGCTTCCGCTTCGTCGGGATCGAGATTAGGCGAACGACCGCCGACGGGCGAGTGATTTCGGGGACTGCAGGGTTGCAATCAGCACGGCATCCGGTACGATTTCTGGCCTCAAGTACCAATTTCTCAACACTACCATGAAACACGTATCAAAACTGTTGGTTGCCCTATTCGCCGCCGCGGCGGTGAACGCCTCCGCTGCGCCCAAGCAATGGCTGGATTACAAGGGCAAAAAAGGTCCCGGCAAGGGCAAAAAAGTCGTGCTGATCTCCGGCGACGAGGAGTACCGCTCCGAGGAGGCAATGCCAGTGCTCGCCGGCATC
>MPMB02162606.1_pt1 | contig 11014 bp, 3 predicted proteins | sample 1617371 | NCBI WGS metagenome assembly MPMB02 (sample SAMN05944808, study PRJNA350692) | marine metagenome | biome: marine; feature: ODZ; material: water; isolation source: 300 m water sample filtered on 0.2 um supor filter | place: Pacific Ocean | collected 2012-04-08 | depth 300m m
CTGTCGCCAATCCGTCCCGATGCCCTGGGTGAACGAAATCGAATCGTACTTTTTTTCATAGTGCTCCACCCAATCGTCCGTATTGTGCGGGTAGGCAATGGACAGGGCGGAGACATGGGTGCGCAGGCTGCCGGTGGCCTTGGCAAGGATCATGCCGTCGATGGCCTGCACCAGGTTCAATGACGCCTGTTTCAGGTCGGCATTGACAGAAGCGTTGGCGATTTTTTTGGCGAAATCACCCAGATCGATGAAGTGCGTTGGGGATTTGATTTGGGAGCGGTCGGACAGGGAATAGTGGGTGGCTTCGGCCCGGAGCTTGGGTACCTCCTGTCCATCGGCGTGGCCATACAGCTTGAGTTGTTCGGAGAAGGATTTGAAGCTTTGGGCGAACGCATCATACTTGGCCATGTCATAGGCGGCGTGAACCTTGTGTGTTTGGTCCATTGGCTCCCCATGGTGGGCGTTCCAAAAACCGACTTCCTCCTTGGCAAACTCCTTGATCTCCACGTCGGGATTGGCCTTGAGAAAACCAAGCGTGGCACCGTAGTCCCAGCCGTCCCCGTAGTCCAACTCCGGGCAGGCAAAAAACACGTCACAAAGCGTGTTGAAATCCCCGAGAATCTCCGCCCCCCCCATCAGGCAGGTGTCGAACCCGATGAAGTCCATCTTGTCCCGGCCGGCCTTGGCCAAGGCCTGACTGATCGCCGTGTTCACCTGGCCCGTGGTCATGCCCATCGGATGATCGAGCGTACCTTCCTGGGTGTCTCCGCCGTAGCCGACAAACTGGTTGCCATGATTCCACAGCACTAGGCCGTACCGCTCGGCGGGATACCTGGCCATGCCCCACTCGATGAATGCCTGGAGCACCGCCGGATCGTCCATGTTGTGGTCTTCTGAGAGCGACTCGGACTCGAGAATCGTTGAGTTGAAGTAGGAGAGGTTGCCCGTGTCTTTTTCGATCAACAACCGCTTCACCCCCTTGAATTTCTTGGGATCAATTTTGTATTTGAAATCCCAGAACCACTTTGCGGCGATCTTGGTGTTGATGTCCACTTGAACCACAATTTTAAAGTCGTCAGAACTGCCGGCCCGCTCCATCTCCAGCAGGTCGCTTCGCATGGCGGTTGTTAAGCTGTGGTCTGCATGGCCGTAAATGAGAACCGTCCACTTGGCGGGCCCGGCAAAAACCACGGCGGGGATCAGGGCGAGGGCGGGCAGGATGCGTGCGACGAAACGGGCCGGTTTGATTTTCATGATGAATGGTCGTTGATTAAATGTGCAATATCGGGCCTTGCGGCGGAGACAATAACAGCTTGGCCAATCGGAGCACAGATGGAACTTTATGGTTGCCCCGTTTTTTTGTCGAGTTGCGGCAGGGTGTAGGCGACTTGGCCGGGCACGACAGGGAGTTCTCCCAGGCCGATGATCTCGATCGCCTCGACCGGAGCCCGGATTCCGAAAATGAAGTGATTGGCTGCTTCCTTTCGGTAACCATATTTTGGCGTGTATTCATATAACGGCCCCTGACTGCCGTCCCGGTATCGCAGCCTTGCCTTGAGACCAATCAATTTCAGGCTGTCTCCGGTTAATTGCAGTTTGATCCCTTCACCCGGAGTGATGTTTTTGTAGTGGCGGACGCCGGCCCCGTAGCTGGGGATGATGAGATCGGGCCGGTTGTCGCCGTCGAAGTCCCCGGAGCTGATGACTCTTGGATGGGTGTTGTTCCTCTCGATGCCACTGTTGCGGCGAACCTCAAATGAGCCACCGGTGGCCAGTCGGTTGATGAGGAGCAGATGGCTGTTGTTGGCCTGCGGCTCTGTGTCGCCGTAAAACTCGGTGAATCCTTGGCACAGTGCAATATCGAGCGAGCCGTCCAGGTCGAAGTCCTCCACGGCGATGCCGAAGGTGGGCGCGAACTGCACGGCTTCCGGCAGGCGCAACGGCTTGAAGGCGCCGTTGTCGTTCAGGAACAACCGCGTGCGGAGGGTGTCAACGGTACGGTGTTCCGGGGGCGTTTCGAAAATATCCTCCGCGCCCACCAGCTTGAACGCGTTGTGCGTGCGGTACATCAAGCCGCGGATGGGATTGTGTTTCTTAAACTTGGCCAAGCCGGGCATGAGGACGTTTTTTCCGTTGTGCCGAAACGTCTCATAAAGCCGCGTGCTCTCGTCATTCTTCTGGAAGTAGAGTCGGTAGTGGTTGCGGACGTAACGGTTCAGGGAACTGTTGTCTCCCCAATTGCCAGCGAGCAGGTCATTGCGTCCGTTGCCACTGAAATCGAAACAAGCCACGCTGTTCCAGTTCCCGGTGCCGGATTGTATGCCCAGGGCGCGGGTGATGTCCCCGGCTTTTTGCCCGGTGAGCTGATAAACCGCGATCTCGCCGCCCTCCGGGGCGATGACCAGTTCCTGGCCAAGGCGGCCGTCCATGTCGGCGAACTGCATGTCATTTACGGGGAGTTTGAACGGCAGCTTGTGGAGGATCCGTGGCCGTTCGCCCGGCTTGGCCAAGCGCAGTCCAAGGACCAGCGTGTTGGCAGCCAAGGGGTAATGGCCAAGCCGCGTTCCTCCGCCCAGTGCGACGGCGGCCGTCCCGGGTTGGCCGGGAAGCTGTGTAACACACAAGCAGGTGAAATTACCCGGCAGGGTGTGCGCCCAAGTGGCGGCGCGGGGGCTGAGCACATCCTCCGTGACAAACAACCGGCTCTCGAACTGCTGAGTTCTGCCAAGCTGCCGTTGCAGCTCCAAGCGCATCAGTTTTCGGCCGACGGTCAGGTGGGTGAAGTCCGCCAAGTCCCAACGGGAACGCCGGACAGGGCGGTTCGTCGCCGCCGGGCTGTCTTGGAGGGAGACGCCCTGCACGCTGCCGCCGGTGCTGATCCTCACGACGGCAGGATCGTTACCGGCCGCCGAAACGATCGGCTCGGTCAAAAAATGGTTTCGCGAAATGCCGGGCTGAAAATGTTCGGCATTGAGTTGATTCGGGGAGTGCCGGAACGATGAGCGAACCGGTTGCTCCTCGAACAGGGTAGTGTCAAAGGTTTTTAAAACGGGCGTCTCTTCGGCCAAGTCATCTTCGCTGAACGTGATGAGCGAGTTCCGTTTCACGCCTTCGATGAAGGCAACTTTGCTGCCCAAGCGGTATTCGAGCCGGCGCGATGATTTGTCCGCCAGCCACGCGAATGTGACCTCGGGACTGTCCGAGGAACAGTACCGCGAGCCGGCGCGGATTTGTTTCGTCTGCCGAACGGAGTCCTGAATGAAAACGAGTGTGGCTCCGATGCCGTGCGTGTTTTTGGCTTCGGAGCGTACCCGGACTTTTATCCTGTCGGAGCTCGTAAGGTTTTCGTAAATCGTGCAAACAGGATTCGATTGTTGGAGCCTCGGAAGGCTTTCGCCGAGGAGTTGCCTGCCCTGCAGATAGAGCGAGAAATTATTCAGCACAACGTCCTGATCGCCGTCGTTGTCCAAGTCGGCGAGACAGGCACCGTGAGAGATGCCGTCCAAATTAAAACCCCAGTCGGCGGACCGGTCTCGAAAGGTGAGATCCCCTCGGTTGCGAAAGCTCAAATTTTGATCCAGCTTGGAGTGTTCGATCTTGAATGTCTTCTCGACCAAATCTCCCCGGCCGCCCGTTTGGATGCTTAGCTTCATCAGGTCATTCTGAACATCCGGATTTTCCAAATCGTAGCTAAATCCGTTCGTGACGAGCAAATCCTGGTAACCGTCCAGATCGACATCCATAAATATGGGGCACCACGACCAGTCACTTGAGTCGAGTCCGCTGTAGTGGGCGATCTCGTCGAATTCCGCGCCGCCCGCGCCGACGAACAGCGTGTTTCGCCTGTACTCGCTGATGGCGGATGGGTGTCCCGGCGCGGGTGTGCTATGGGGGATCTGCATTTTGCGTTCAGGCAGGGAATAATTCATCATATCCACCACGATGAAATCCGAGAGTCCGTCATTGTTGATATCCGCCACATCGACGCCCATCGAAAACGCCGAGGTCATGTTGTTCAACCCGGAGATGACATCGTCAAAGCCGTTGGCAGTTGAACGATAAAAATAGTCAGCACCATCCAAATCGTTGCAAACGTAAAGGTCATCCCGGTGGTCGTTGTCAAAGTCCGCAAAGATTGAACCCAGCCCCCAGTTGCGCGCCGTCACTACTTCGTCGCCGCGAGAGTTGGCTTGGAATTGTGCCAATGTTGTAACTCGAAATTTCCCCGTGCCGTCGTTGAGCAGTTGGTAATCCGGCGTGCCGGCCTCCAAAACTTCGCCGTCCCGAATGTAGAATCTGCCGTTGTCGTATTGCGTTCCTGTCTTGGAATCGGTGACGCTTTCCAACGTTTGTACGTTGTTGGCGTAGCCCAGCTTGAACTTGAGACCCGGGTTGTTGCGGATTGAGGTGGAGCGGTACGTCGCCAAATATACGTCCAGATCTCCGTCCCGATCGATGTCCGTCATCGGCGAGCTGTAGATGGCGAGCGAGTCGCCCTCCGGCAACGCGACGGTGGATTTGGAAAACCCGCCGCGCGTGTCGTTCATCAGGACGATCACCCCTTGGCCAAGCGTGCCCACGAGCAGATCCAAATGCCCGTCGCCGTTCAGGTCGGCAAAGGCGCTGCTCGTGGATGGGACACCCGCGCACGACACTGCCTCACCCCCTGCGGGTTCAAAACGGAAATCACCCAGATTGCGATAGAGGACGTTGTCGTTCTCCAGTCCGCAAAAGTAGAGGTCGGGCAGGCCGTCCCGGTCGAAGTCGCCCGCCGCCACGCCGGAGCCGTTGAGCAACACCTGGTTTTCAGCAGCAGCGGCGACGCTTAGTTCATTACGAAACGTCGCCCCGGACTGTTTGGCGTCAACCAAGCGGAACCCCGCTTGGCCAACGCTCTGGGCAAGCTTAAGTGGCAGTTGCTCCGCCGCGAATCCAGCGGCAGCCGTAGCCAAGGCCAGGCACTCTGTGATAAATTTTTTCAATCCGGTCATTTACTAATTCAGCGATTTGTCTGCATACAGCATATCATATTCCCTGTGCTCTTCCTCTCCCCGGCCCTCTCCCGCTGGGAGAGGGAGCTTGGCCAAGCGCGTTCCCTTTGATTCCTTCTCCCTCAGGGAGAAGGCGGCCGCAGGCCGGATGAGGGTGAAAACCCTCGGATAGCTTTATTAAAGGCTACTGTTCGAGCGACCCATTAAGCAGCAAAGCCCACCTTTCGGTGGGCTTTGCGTTTTGGCAATCTTTCTGAGTTTCGATTACTCCAGATCCTTGATCCGGTAGTAGCCGGTGTTCCCCTTTGTGCTTTTCTCAGCGTGGAAGTTTACCGGGCCGTTCTCGATCGGCTCGCCGACGTTCTCCCACTTCACAACACCCGAAGCGTCCGGGGTCAGAGAGGCGGTGCGTTGCACCTGGTATTTTGAAGCACCTCCGGTCCATCCGATGAGGATGCCACCGTTGATGGCTTCGTATTTCACAATGCTCGTGCTGCGCTTGATCAAGCTGTTATCGCCGTGCACGTGGACAAAGTAGGTCTGATCGATGAGATCGCCATTATCTGTCTCAGCACGCAATTCAACGAAATCGCTCTCGGCGTCAGCCGGGACATCCCATTTGACGATGTTGTTCTCCACGGTCACCCCTTTCGGTCCGTTGAGCAACATCACTTCGTATTCCTGCCCGTCGGTGAAGACGTTCGGCGTGTAGGAGTAGGTTGTGCCCTTGACCGCCGTCAACGGTGGGTCGCTGACGAATGTGAACACATCCTCGCGGTACGGCACGCCGTTTAGCAGGTGTGCCGGGAAGACATTGATCTCAATTTCCTGCGTCGCCTCTTGGGCGATGTCGATCTCTAACTCCCCGTCATCCAACGGATCTGCTTCCCCCTCGTGTTCCTTGGCGGAGATGAGCACGCGGTGTACGCCCTCCTGATCGGCTGTCGGTTTCCAGCTGATTAAGCCGGATTCTTCGTCGATCTCCATCCCGTTCGGCGCGGACACCAGCGTCCAATCCATATCGATGCCAACTTGCTGAGTTAGATCCTCGACGAGTTCTGGGTTGTGTTCGTCGCCGTCGAAGAACACCGGGCGGTAATTCCAATCGTAACCCACTGTGGCTTTGTCACTCGCCGTTGACGTGATCGACGGTGGCGTTCCACCGGGGTAGTTCGTCGGGACAACCCGATGAATCACCTTCGCGCTGGACTCGACGTAGTTCCCGTCCACGGAAAGCACCGCCACGTAGTACGGAACTCCATTCTCCAATCCCTCGATCTTCACGTCGTTGAACTGGGTCTGACCTGTCAGCGGATAAATCATCTGGCTCGCCTCGATCTTGTCGAACGTCGGGCTCTTGGAGTAGACGACGTTGTAGTAGTCCACACGCTCGTCGGCCACGGCATCCCAGGCAACGGTGAAGTTGTTCGGGCCGGCCAAGGTTGCCATTTGCTCGACGCTGTCCGGGGCGTTGTCCATGTCGATGAATATCCGCTCGTCCGAGTAGATCCGCTCTGCGAGATTGCGCCCGTCGTTGACCTCGACGTAGGTGTAGTACCAGCCGGGACGAATACCGAGCGAGTCGGTCAGAAAGGTGAACGGCTCATCTGTGTTCATCTCGGAAACCAGGCCGCCACCGACGTAGAATCCGTCGTAGCCCTGTCGATCCTTGTCCACGAAGAAACTCACGACTGTCTCGTTGCCCTCGTCCTCGTCAAAGTACGCCCAGCCGATGTCGAACTGGTTCGGGATGACCGAGCCGTCGCGGGCACTAGACTCGCTGGCGATGGCACCGATCATCTGCGGCACTGCGTTGGGGGATGCCAACTCAACCAGAATGCCGCCGAGCGTGTCCGGGTTGCCGACGACCATTTGGTAGGTGCCCTTTTTGACATCCTGCAAGAGGTAAAAGGCCTCTTTGGCCTCGGCATTGACGGTCCCTGTGCCCTTGGCGCCTGCTTCGAAACCAAACGGCATGGGGCCCTCGTGAATGTCCAGTTCAGCCCCGTCCGGGGTGATCAGTAACAGGTCGATATCGTCCGCCTCCTTCTCGTAGCTGATGCGGAAGATTGCAGTCTTCAGATCCTCGGCCACCTCAATGGTCTCTACAACCGGTCCCTGTTTGCGGATGCTACGGACACCCGACTTGGTGACGCTCTCGTGGTGGATGTCCCAGTTGTCGTTAAAGATGGCGTATGCGTTTTCCTCCGGCACCTCGACGATGGCCACGAGCGGGTTCTCCCAAGGCTCACGCACAAGGTTCTCGCTGTACATCTTGGTCAATTGGCCTCTGCGGGCTGCGCTGAAGCCGTGCTTCGAATGGTACCGGACGTTGAACTTGGCCCTGGACCACGAGTTGTTAATCGCCGGCGTGCAGACACGCGGGGTGCAAACGCGCCTGGTGTGCCAGTGCCCATGGCAACCGCCCCAACTGCAGTGGAGATCAGGCCAGCCCAAAGTGGCACACACTTCGGGGATGCAAATCTGCGGTACATCGGGGACGACCTGAAAATAAACCCCGGCAGCGACTACCCAGTATGTGTCGGTGATCGTCATGTCGATGTTGGCACCGCCAAAGTTGATCCCACCGATGACCGGAATGGAACGGGGGATTTGAACCGTCATGCCGAAGTGCCCGTTGAAGTAATTGGGGCGGGCGTTGAGTTTCACCGTCCCTCTTAGCGCGCCACCGTACATATCCATCCATGCCTCGGCATAGAATGAACTTTCTGCCGGCGTGTACCTTAACACCCCGGAGCCTGTAATGATGCCTATGACCTTAAGTTCGGCTCCTATCTCCAAATATCCGTTGCTGAACCAAGTAGCGTAGCTGTCAACATATACAGGCCATTCGTCTGCGATCTTTTTCTTTCCGACAGAAACACCCAGGTCGCCCTTGATATACCAACCGGGCTTGAGGTGTAGATCATTCGCGCTGGCACCAATTTTTTGGAGAAATGCAGGAGTGGTTCCGATCGGTATTCCCAAATCGTCGCCGACCAAGCCAATAGCCTGCAAACCGTTGGCTCCAGCAGTGAACGAACCCTCAATCGAGCCACCCTTCAAAAACGCAGGCTCCACCTTGAGCGAAGCGCTGATCGTGTGGTCGATAACATCAAAACAAGCCTTCGCTTCACCTATTTTGATCTTTTTAAAGTTTTTGAAAGCATCTTCTCCGATAGTCCAACAAAGATTTCCAGTGAGTAATGACGGCCCTTGGACTTCCTTTCCTGGAAGCAGACCGGAGATGTAAAAATCCTCTCCGCCGGTTTCCGCTCTAAGCGTGTCAAAATCTTTCTGCAAAAATTCAGATATAGTATAATGCTGCTCACCGGGAGTGGGAATGAAATCAAATCCGGCGAGGTGTTTCCCCGGAATGATCTTGGGGTTGATCGAGTTGAACTGCGTCCTCGGATCGTTTCCGTTTTTCGGAGTAAACCATGCAACCGACAGGTTGTCGCCGCCTCCGCCTTCCTTGGCCAAGGCCTGAATGTAGTATGCCTTGTTCGCTGTCAGTTGAATCGGCCCAGAAATATTCTCACGTCGGCCCGTGTTTCCGTCGGCGACCCCCCGGCGAGAGTGTCCCTTAAAGTTCCGAACACCGTTCCACTGCGGCTCGGTTGCGATCAGTTGTTTGTTGGCCGGGTTGGAATCCGTGCTGAGATAAAGTTCCCCGTTGTCATCAGAACACAAATAGAAGCAGTATTTGCCGGTTTGGGGGGGGAAAAGATAGCCTTCCAGCATCCATCCGTAATTGTTTTGAACATCGCCAGCGGGGCCCTTGTTGATGTCTCCGGACTGGGGCCATTCGAAGTATTTGGCGGATGCCTTGTGATCCGGGTTGCTCGGAAACTTGGCGTTACCCTTGAGGCCGTTCAAGTGCGTGCCTCCAATGCCGCGATACTCGCTGGCGGTGATGCTTCCCGATGGCTTCGCCGGCTGTGCCTTAGTATTCACCGTGAAGCCGGCAAATAAGAACAGGCTCGCCGCAAAACACGATAAGCCTCGAATGGTTTTAGGTTGTGTTTTCATAATGACTTTTTTCTGTTTAGTGACTAAAATGTCTCATTCTCTGAGCGATTTCTATGTTTTTTGGTTCGAAAGTCAACAAGTTTTGACCCTTTTTTTTGACTGCCTTCTCAGTGGCCCTCTGCGCCTCCGTGTGCTCTGCGTTTAACTGAAAACCCGATTCGGTTTTTTTGCTTGTTTTCGGGTAGCGGACGACTGTCTGCTCCCCGCTGATGTTATCCTACGCTTGGCCAAGGGCGCTCACGCCGCCTCTGGGGTTGTTCGGCTTGGCTTTGTGCCTTGCTGCCGCCAGGGCGGTGAGCCCGGAGCGCTTGGCCAAGCGGGAATGCTCGAAGTGCCACGCTTTCCCGCCACCCGCTAGCATGCACCGGGAGGATTGGGAAAAGGGCGCGTTCCCCTATCTCGAGGACTTGCTGGGGATCGACCAAATCGAAAATTACGACGCGCAGACCCAAGCCGCCGTCCGCGCCCGCTGGGATACGATCAAGGCATTTTACCTCCGGCAAAGCTACGAAAAATCTTCGACACCGTCGGCGACCGAACCGCCCGTGAGCGCTGCGTTTGGCCACCGTTCGACGGTTGAGAAACTGAACGTGACGGCCATCCACCACGACGCGGCCAACGGCTTGGTTTACGTTGGCGACGAGTTGAGTCGGGCGGTGCTGGTGTACGATCGGGCGTTTCGCAACGTTCGCACGTTCGCCGCCGACAAGGTGCCGTGCGACTTCGAGTTGGCCGGGGATCGGTTGTACGTTTGCAGTCACGGCACGCTCGCCCCGCTCGACAGCGAAGCCGGCGAGGTCGGCTACATCACCGACTCCGGCTTGGGCGACTACCGACCGTTGCTCCGGGGGCTGAATCGCCCGACGCGCTATGTGCCGTTCCGCCACTCCGGAGTCGAGTACGCTGTGCTGTGCGAGTACGGCATCAGCAAAGGCAAGGTCACTGTTTATCGGGAGAGCGAGCCGGTCTTTGTCCTGCCGATGAGCGGCGCGATCGATTGTCGCGTGCTCGACGCCGACACCGACGGCCAGCCTGAGGTGTATGTGCTCATCGCCCAAGAGCACGAGTGTCTGCTGCGGTTGACGGTGCGCCCGGACGGCGAAGTCAATCCGTTGGTGTTGATAAAAAAACAGCCGGGCTGGGGCTTCACCGCGATGGAGATGCTCGACGCAGACGGTGATGGCACTGTGAATGTCCTCCTCTCCAACGGCGACACCACCGAGTTTCGCTCCAACCCGAGGCGGTATCACGGCATCCGCATTTACGACCTCGGCGAGGATGAGTTGGTGGAGAAACAGTTCATCCCGGCTCATGGCGCGATGGACTTCACAATGCTCGACGCCGATGCGGACGGCGATTTGGACATCGCAAGCGTATCCTATTTTGCCGACTTCCGGCACAAGCCCCACCAGGCGGCGATGTTGCACCTCCGCAGCGACGGGCAGTTTACGAGCCAACCGCTGCCGGGGCACGGGCAGGGCCGCTGGTGCCGGATCGCCAGCGGAGACATCGATGGCGATGGCGATCCGGACCTGCTGCTTGGCTCGCTCAATTACCAAACCACCACTAGGCCTTATGAGAAGGACGCCTCGTTCCTGCGCTCGATTGCGGTGCCACGGGCGCGCCTGGCTCGTTGGGAGCAACTTGGCAACCACCTGCTGGTACTCGAAAACCTGCCCAAACGTTCTCGCTGAACTTGGCTAAACGATGCTTGCTTTTGGGGAAGAGGGGGAGTACGACCACCTCACCCACAAAGGCCCGGACACGACACTTGGCCAAGCGATGATTTTAGGTAAATGAAATTGAACTCCAAACCAAGAGGCGGCTTCACCCTGATTGAATTGCTGGTGGTGATCGCAATCATTGCCATTCTGGCCGCCATGCTGTTGCCGGCCCTGGCCAAGGCCAAGGAGACGGGGCGCGGGACGTTCTGTATGACCAACCTCAAGCAGATTGGGCTTGCCACGGTTTTGCATGCCGATGACAACGAC
>MPMB02136774.1_pt1 | contig 11005 bp, 9 predicted proteins | sample 1617371 | NCBI WGS metagenome assembly MPMB02 (sample SAMN05944808, study PRJNA350692) | marine metagenome | biome: marine; feature: ODZ; material: water; isolation source: 300 m water sample filtered on 0.2 um supor filter | place: Pacific Ocean | collected 2012-04-08 | depth 300m m
ATCATCGACGGAATGAAGGAACGCGCCGATCACGGGATCTTTGGCTATGCATCACCACCACCGGAACTCCCTGGCGTCATTATCGAACGCATGGCGCGGATGTATAACTGGCAGGTTCATGAAGAGGAGATCCAGTTTCTACCCGGCGTCGTACCGGGACTGAACATTGCTTCCCGCGGGTTGGTCAGCCCAGGGGAGTCCATAATCACAGCAACACCAATTTATTATCCGTTCCTGTCCGCTCCTGATAACTGGGGACTGAAACTGCATCGCATCCGCGCTGGAAATACCGGGGGCGAATGGTCATTCCCCCAGGACGAACTCGAATCAACACTCGCAGATAACCCAGACATAAAACTGCTGCTGCTCTGCAATCCGTTCAACCCCATAGGGAGACTACTCAACAAAAAAGAGCTCAAACGGATCATAGAGACCTGCCTTAAATACGATGTACTAATCTGTTCTGATGAGATTCATTGCGACTTGCTATTTGATGATAGAAAACATGTACCGACGGCCTCGATCAGCTCCGAGGCAGCGGATATTACAGTAACATTGATGGCACCGACCAAGACCTTCAATCTGGCAGGAGTGGGAGGTTCGGTGGCTATCATCAAGAATCCCGATATCAGAGAAAGATTCATGGAAGCAAGAAAAGGTACCCTGGTTGGGGTTAATGTTTTTGCGTACACCAGCATGCTCATCGCCTACCGTGATTGTGAATCCTGGCGACAGGAACTGATCGGGTACCTTCAGGCAAATCGGGACTATCTTGCCGACCGTATCAAAAACATACCGGGAATTAGCATGAGTCCTGTTGAGGCAACCTATCTGGCCTGGCTGGATGTCTCGCAGCTAGCGCTGGCTGATGCAATGTCTTTCTTTGAAGACGCTGGTGTTGGTTTCTCTGATGGTGCCCAGTTCGATGGTGAGGGATTCATGCGGTTTAACTTTGCCTGCCCCAGGGAAACTCTCATCGAGGCCTGTGACCGTATAGAGAACGCCGCAATATCTATTGGCTAATTGCCCGGCTGGATCTGACGCTTATCAGAATAAACTGGCCCCATCTTCATAATTGCCATCCCAGGCACGAAACCGCACATACCCATGCCTGTGAAACAATTCACACATGGCGTCAATTCCTGATTGAGTGAATTGAGACTGATGACAACTGAGTGACCGATGAGCTGCTTTTGCATCATCAGCTGAGAAATTAATCTTTATCGGCAGATTCTTGCTGTCCAGACCGTAGCGCTTTCGATCAAACGAGTTGGAGTCAGTATCAAACAACTCAGGGAAATCCTGAATGCAGATGCCAGGATAGTAGAGCCGGGTATTTACCGCCGGGCTCATCGCCTGAAACACGGTAGTCACGACATTACCGACCGTCGTATGGTCAGGATGACCGTATACGCCGTCAGGACCAAAAGTGATCAACACGGATGGATCAATATCCTCGATCAGTTTCAGAACTGCATCATAGAGATCTGAAAGATCTTTCAAGGCAGTTTTCAAAACAGGAGTTTTGTGAGAGAAGCCATCTGCAAAGTTCATGGAAATCGGCGGATTGATACCAATTTCCTTACCGGCACTCAGCAGCTCTTTACGCCGAAGATCGGCAAGGTCGTCCCCGGCCAGCCCATTCATGTGCGGTGCCATCCCAAACCGACCATCAGTGGCGATAGCGAGATGACAGTCAACACCTTCTTTCACATAACGGGAAAGGATTGGCGCAACAAATAGCTCATCGTCGGGATGTGCAAATATGGCAAGGATCGACTTGCCTTTAGATTTCTGTTGTTCATTCATCGCAACGCGCCTGCCAGGAAATCAAATGTATTTAACAGGACAAGAACAGTGATTTGCCTGTCTCTGACACGAGCCAAACCCGCCCATAAAATCAGTGTTTGGAATCTGGCCTGTGCGATTTACTGAATGAACGTGTTGCTGTCGGTCGCACTTAACCTGCCGCAAGAACGGGGGCACCAGCTGAACGCATCTGCACGTACTCAGGCGCCGGGCCAACACCGAGATCGCTTCGAAGCTGTTCGAGCGGCATGGGCAGGAGTTCCTCCCAGTCCTGGTCAATCAACCACTGGGCACGGCGTCCGCGCCAGTATCCCTGTCGCATCAACCTTCCCGTTTCCGAATCCCAGCCATTTCCTTCCATCGAGCGCATGACCATATAGCCAATACCCGTGCTCTTTGTTTGTGCGAAAGTAAATGCAAGAACCGCCATTTCACCTCGCATGTCACGACCATATCCGGTAAGCACATGGAAGACATCGTGTAATTCCCGATTTCGTCGGCCGAATATTGCCTGATCACTGTTCGGATCACCTTGAGCAGTGCCATCAGAAGCGGCTTCACTCGCCCCTTTTAGTCCCTGGGCGCTTAACTCTTCTTTTGTATAGAAGGTCCAGATACCATGACCCAATGATCCTTCAGGCATTTCGCCCAGTTGATCAATATCCGAGAGAATATCGTAGAGTTCCAGTTTTTCCCTGAGGATTCTGGCCCCCCTGTTGGATCTTTTGAATCGGTTAAAGAGTCGCTCACCGGAATTACCTGACATCGCAACTATGGCCCTGATTGCCTGAGCCGTGTCATCAGGATTCTTACTGAGTGCTTCGAGGGCCTTAAGTGCTTCGTTAAGTTTATAGGCCATTGAGATTCTCCTGTGGCGGTACTACCGCTCATGTTATGTGGCGCAGGGTTCGCCAGCTTTTCAAATTCCCTTCTATTTCCTCAGGCTTCTGACATCTCTGTACAAATGCCCATGAGCATCTGCTCAAGTTCCAGAGTGATGCTGCTGGCTGTACTCAAGTGATTAATATTCTCTAGAAACGCGTCCGTGAATTTTGACAACAGTGCCTCATCTTCAAGCAGCGCATCAGCAAGTTCCTGATCACCATGTTCGAAGTGATGACGCCATTCATTTTCCAGTTCAAACCGACTGACATCCAGGTTATCCGGGAATCGTTTTTCAAGTTCCTCGGTTAGCAGTGCCTTGAGTTTCATCGCTGATGCTGTGTCGTTCATTAATCTCTCCACCTGCCCTTCAAAGCCCTGAGCAGTTCATGAAATAGTAGTATTTTTCTGATTTTCCTGAATCATACTCGTTTTTAGCTATAAATATAGATCCCGTTTTCTCGATATCTTGACAGCCTCTGTGAATCAAGCTGTGTTCAACAAACGCCAATGGAGAGTCAGCTTAGGGCTATTGCCGGCAGCACTCCATTTACGGCACCTTCCTTGGCCAGGGAAGGTGAAGTCAATCTGGTATTGATGGACATTGTGATGCCGATTATGAACGGCGTTAGAGTTAAATGGCACCTACTTAGGTGCTTTTACGCCGTTCCGATCCCTGATTTTTTTTGTAACTCACTAAGAAACGCTGTCTGTTATGATTATCCAACTGAACTCGCTCAAACAGATCAGATGATCTACGTAACAAGCCTATTTCAAATGCCACACCACGTCAGAACCCTCGCGCCTGAATATCTGGTATCGATCATCCAACCTGAGTTTCAACCCCTGACGCCCCCCGAAATACGACCGGACCGACACCACAGGGTAGCTGTCCACGATATATCGGAACCAGCCTACGGCTCTATCCATCTGCAGGATCACCACATGGCAGATCTTATCGGTTTCCTGCAATCCTGGCCCGAGAATGAATCTTTACTGATCCACTGCTATGCCGGGATCAGTCGTTCTACCGCGGTCGCTCTGATTGCCAAGACGATTAAGAGCAAAGGATCTGAAATGGATTCAGCGCTTGCATTGCGAGCAGCCGCACCTTACGCAAAGCCAAACCACTTAGTCATTTCGTTAGCAGATCAACAGCTCGGACTTGAGGGTCGCCTGATCACTGCACGCAAGGCCATGGGAACAGGACTGGCGGCAGATGAAACAACACTGGTCACCCTCTCCGCAGAATAGTGAGTATCAGATCTCCTGGATTAAAATGAAGACCAAAGTAATTCTCTCTCCTGCCGAATGGTGATGTTTGGCAAATTCCAATTAACAGGGGTCAGTGGGTCGATGCTGTCACTTAGAGATCAGTTAGCGAACTGTGATCCTGTCTACACTCATCGCCGCATCAAAAGATGAACACCGAATTAGCCCGAGTAAAAACAGGTTACTTCAACGCAAATACCCAGACTGATGCACCTCCCTTGTCCCCCGGTACACCTTGAGTCGAACTCCATTGTCTGTAATGCCTTGTAATGTCCCGAACATGGTTGTTCGTCATGCCAACCACCACGGCAATATATTGTGTCTCACCAACCTGGTAGGTAATAAGACTTGAACTCGGTGAGTCGTCGAGTGGAGTCTCCCACAGCAACTCACCTGTTGTATCATCAAAAGCCTTGAGGGAAGGGTCAACATCTCCGGAGAAGATCAACCCGCCACCGGTTGACAAAATTCCCGTTGATGGTGGCGTTACCTGGTCCGTATTCCACGCAAGTTTCCGGTTTGCAACATCGATAGCCTGTATCCGGCCCATCATGCCATCGTCAAGATCAGGCTGAGGTGCATCACCAAATTCGACACCCGTAGTCAATAGCCAGCCGTCTTTCCCCGTTTCACTCATGTTGAAGCAGGATTCGGTGATTGGAATATAGACAAATCTGGTATCTGGGCTGTAGGAGGTCTGCGGCCAGGATCGTGCGCCGAAAGGGATCGGGCAGATGTCGATGGCATAATCGGCATTGGGCATTTTTCGCGGATCAATAGTCTTTGCACCAGTTTCAGGATCAATCGATGTAATCATGTTCTGCACACCAGTATCGACGGAGAACAGGAACTCACCAGTTGCTGCATCCACGGCATCAAGCATCGCGTTCTTACCGACATTCATCACGGCCTTAACTGTGCCATCGCGTCCGGGATCGGGTAATTCAGCGATGGTACGCTCGAACACCCAATCCAAATCCCACTGGTCATTCTGGGTGTGTTGGAAATACCAGACGAGTTCACCTGTATTGGCATTCAAGGCCACAGTACAGTTGGTGTACATCCCTTCATTTGTGATTCCGACCTCTCTCGACGGAACCAATAGTGGCGCCGTGTCGTAGGTGGGTGCGACACCGTAATAGACGAGGTTAGTTTCGGGATCATAGGTTCCCTGATGCCAGACTGAACCACCGTTTCGTTCCTCCACGGGAATTCCGTTCCATGAATTCCCACCAGGCTGACCTGGCCATGCCACTGTGTTGAACCGCCAGGCTTCCTTGCCGGTCTTTCTATCTATTCCAAGAATGTAGGAACCCTTAGCCACCCTGAAACTCATGATTCCCTGGATGACAACATCGCCTGCGATGAGAGGTGCACTTCGCGCGAAAATCGGTCTTTGGCTGGGATCCAATGGACCGAGATCCATCTTGTGATCCCAGACCAGCTCTCCTGTTTTCGCACTCAATGCAATTACATGCAAATCTGACGTCGCTACATATATCCGATCTTCATGAAGTGAAAGACCCATCTTCTTGTTCGAGAAGACAATCCCTTCTCGCTTATACCGCCACAATACAGCGCCGTTAGTGGCATCCATAGCTATCACCGTATCGGGGTAGGTATGCAGAAACATGACGCCCTGGTGGACCAGCGGCATTGGCATGCTCGAGCCGTGGAGCAGTGGTGTGCGCCAGGCGGGTTTGAGCCCCTTCACATTTTTTTTGTTGATCTGCTTCAAAGGACTGTAACTGTGCCCATCGTAAGTCCGCCCCCAATGCAGCCAGTCCTTCTCTGATGGCGCCTGGAGCATCGCATCCGTGACATTAGGAAGTTTATTCAGCAACGCTGTTTGTGCTGCCGATCTAACAACCGGGGCAACCGGATCATATTCTGTCCCCTCCGAGTCAGGAATAATGAGATCTTCAAGTGCCGCCATGTCAGAAGGCAGTTCTTTCCGACCCGGTTTGAAATCATTGGACGCCAATATATATGCAAGAATGTTCGCGTAGGCCTCGTCACTCAAACGCTTCGGTATCGGATCTGCCTCCGTTGCTGGTGGCATTCGACGAAGATGAAATGCCAGTACAGCGACAGACTTGCCACGCCAGGTGTTATCAAATCGCGTTCCAACAAGCGGTGGGACAACGGTAAATCCTTCCAGCTTTTTCTGATGACAGGCAACGCACTGATCCTCATAAACCTTACGGCCTTTTTTGACCTGGGCCTTGCTGAATTCCAGCAACCCTTGATTCGATCCAGCGGCGCTACATGAAGACCATTGAGCCAGAATCAGAGCTAAAAGTAGAACAATCCAGAAAGAACCATCACGTCGAGTAAGTATCATCAAAGCCAACCTTTACATCGAAAAACCAAAAACCGTCGCGGCTAAAAGAGTGCACTATAAATCTCAGCCTGACCAAACACACATGCGGGAGAACACGCCCATGATTACAGATTGTATTCGCCTTTAACAGAGTTGACACAGGGTAAGGCGGGTAACACTGAATTGTTTGCAGCGCTACAACCCAAACACCCAAAGCACGCCGCCCTGTGGAACCCGCGGAAACTGTTTGCCTATTTCAGCAAAAGACGCCTGTTCCCGCTCTGCATCTACCCCCCAGCCCGACAGGACGGCAACATATTGCTTGCCACCGACTTCGTAGGTTGAAGGAACGCCGGTTATCCCGGAATTGGTCCGCTGCTCCTAGAGCTGCAGCGCTATATATTATATATTTTATCTATTGTCTATAAGTGCTTATTTATAAGGTTTCTAGAGATTTATCTTTTCTAAAATTTGCTGCTCTCTTCGCTCCCCGGTAGATTGTTCTCGCCGATGGCGAGTAGTCAGTAAAGGTTTCAACAATGTTCGGAACAGACAAATGATGATCGTGACGCGAGCGGTATCACTAACCTGTAGAAGTTTCGATTTAATCTGACACCGCGCTTGAAAAGGGTGAGGGTCTATCGACTAAACTAAATTGTATTTTTCACTTCTCTTCCTCCAATAAAGTACTCTCTGAAGATAATTTCCGTTCCTTTAATAGCCAAGTTTGAGAGATACCCTTTCCTTTAAGTTTTGTTTTGCCATGATCTTCAAATTCATAATCATCCTCTAAACGCGCTTTAACTGCATCCGAAACATGAACAGCTCCAGGCGTACTTGTTGACTCTAGTCGGTTTGCCGTATTAACAACGTCTCCCCATAAATCAAAAGAGAATTTATTTTTTCCTACAACACCTGCAACGACAGTTCCCGTATGAAAACCGATTCTCATTTGTAAATCATAGTCAAAACGGTTTGCAAGCTCTTGAAATTGCTTGACTGCTTCTAATGCAAAGTCAGCTATCCGTTGACAATGTAATGGATCTCGTTCAGGAACCCCTGCAACAACCATATAAGAATCGCCAATTGTTTTAATTTTCTCGACCTTCATCTCATCAGCCAATAAATCAAACGTTTCAAAAATAGCATTTAATACATTCACAATTTGGCGTGGCCTTAATTTTGCAGATAGCTCCGTAAACCCAACTAAATCTGTAAACAAAACCGTAACTTCTGGGTATTGATCCGCAATAATATCCTCGCCTTCTTTTAAACGTTCAGAAATACTAACAGGCAAAATATTATTCAGAAGTTGATCCGATCGACTTTTTTCTGTTTTCAATTCTTCACTTCGCTGGTTCGCTACAACCGTTTTTTGTTCGGCATCTTTCATAGATTCGGACAATTTTTCTACCATAGTATCAAACGTAGAACCCAGGACTCCCAATTCATCAACTCCGTGTATGTTACTTCGTGCATTTAAATTACCATTAAGGATTTGTTGAGCTGTTTCTAATAATAATTGGCTTCGTTTCAAAAATCGCAGATAAAGCAACCATATCAATAGTAATAGAGTTATAATTAACCCAACATTCACCGCAAATATAATAATTAAATAGTTACCAGATACCGCATTAAGATTCTTAAGCTCTGCATCCGTACGCAAATCAACTAATCTTAAAAATTGGCCAATCGGATCCATAATCGCCGCTTTTTCAGTGTGATACTTTGTTCCATGAACTAAATCAATAGCCATTTCACGGTTGGGCTGACCCCTTTTCTTAAATGAGCCACTCCCGTCGTCAAACAAACCTTCTAATGCATGCATAGCCACATCTTCAAGATTAATCAATGCATCAGAGCGATTTTGCGCTTCTTTTAGCTTACTAAATTCTTCCATAGTAAAACCGGCACCCAACATCCGATCTTCCAGTGATATCTTACTTTTACCTGTGTCTTCAGGTTCCGAGATAATCCCCCCAACAACCAAATCCCAATACACATTTTCATACTCATCCGGTCTCGATAAAATCCCGTTACGAATATCAATAACATTTTGAAAATACTGTTGATACCGTTTATCTCCTGTAGTGACATAGGTTCTTACAAAACGCGTTAAATCATCCGAGGACTGTCGAAGTTCATCCGCTAAAAGATATGATTGATATCTATTGATTTGAGCCTGTTCAACAAGTAGAAGTGTCTTTGACAGTTGTGCTGTCATTGTGACTCCAATCACCGCTAAAGTAAGTTCAACTAGAAAAAATAAAATGATAATATATCTAATCTTCATAACTATTCCCTTTTCTCCGCTTCCAGTATGGCAAGACGCTGACGAAGTGCTTCTGTTTCTCGTTTGGCCGCCGCTGTTTCGACTGCGCGTTCTTACGGCCCTGTGATATTGCATACCTTCCATCGGGGGAAGTGTAAGTGCCAAAACAGTTGTACCCTCTTTTGGAACCAGAGGGGCAATCTGGCAATGCAAAAGCACTGCTTGTTAGAGACAGAAGTAGAATGGCAATAATCTTTTTTATAGTTTCATTAAAATAGTTTTGGTTATGTCCCCAAGCATCTACATAAACATTTTCTTCTTCTGACATAACCTAATCCTCTCTTTTGATTTTACCGAAGCCATCGTTTAGTGACCCGTTCACCCCCATCTAAATGATACATAATGTCATTCATGCTGGATGTCGCCGCGGCTTTTGCTTTATCCAGTATTTTCATCGACTTTTCCAAGTCAGCTTGAGAAAGTGCCCTCTCTTCTCCAACATAGTGGTATTTAATTTCAGCATTGAGAAACAACCAGCGATGAATATAAGCAAACCTACGCCACATCTCTTCTAATACAGTATCACCTAATTTATTTTCACCCCACAATGCTTCATTAGCATCCAGTGAAAGCCCGTCTTGGTTTTCTCCCCAAGCGTCTAAATAAACATTTTCTTCTTTTGCCATAACCTAATCCTCGTTGGTAATATTTAATTATCCCTCTGGGGCAGCCTCAACATTTTCCTTATTAGCCTTCCATTCTTCAAAATGTTCAGGGGAATTACGGTCAACCCTTTTTACAACCTTACCTGATGATGAACCATATATATCTATCCTTTTCTCGTAGTCTATATCTGTCTGAACTAACTTGTCATAGTTCTTTCTTACCTCGTAATGTAGATATATCTTGTCTATCATCTGCAATGAAGTGCCAACAGACTTTGCTATGATAAGGGGGTTAGCACCGCTTTCCATTAGCCTTCTACCTATATAACGGTGTCTGATTGAGTAAGGGACAATCTTTTTATTTGCCTCTGTGACCCCATAATTAAACCCAAGCTCATCAGCCATTGTATTCCATGCTTTACGAAAACCTTTGATTGGGTCTCCTTTCTTTCTTGGGGGTTTATCTTTCCAATGCTCGAATAAATAGGTTCTATTTGGCATATCTTTCGCCTTGTAGAACCTATTAAGCCTATTCCAGGTTTTCTCCCAATATCTATATCCTGCTGCTTCGTAAGGGTCTCTATTCTTCTCAACTCTTCGCATAAAGAAGCGGGGCTTGCCATGTTCGTCTGTTTCCCTTTTGATATCCTGCATTTTGATGGGGTTATCTCCTACGCCACCCCTTATTCCAAAATGTTCAAGGGTTTCTAAATAGCAGTAGAAGATATAGTAGTTATCCTCTTTCCAATCTGGAATGCTGGAAGCATAAACGCTTTCTGGGTTCATTCCGTTCCTATCTCGTAGATAGGAATATATGGCTTGAAGGGTATCGTCATCCACCTCTGGTCTTCTACGCATCGCTAAATTCTTGGGCATTTCAGGTATATTGGGTATGGCTACGCTTTCTCCCTGTAACTGCGCCCATTTAAAGACGAAACGCAGATGGGTGTTTTGCTTTTGAATAGTAGAGGGAGACCATACTCCTCCATCTTTTTTTGCTTCAAGCTTTCTCCAAGTGTCCCATTCTGCTATGTCTTTGGGATGGATACGGCTAATGGGTTTGCGGTGGTTTTCTTTGCTGAAGAAAGGCTCTAAAACCAAAAGGAAGTGGTGTTCTTGCTGCCGCCAGTTCTTTCTATTCCACAACATATTGCCTGTGAGCTTATTTCTGTGGATTGGCTCATATCCCGCCTCAATCAGCTTTTCATTCTCCAACATCCCCTTTTTTGCGTCTGCGAGGAAGTCTTTAGCGTAAGAAACAATATTTTTTTCGTCTTCTGTTAAACCTAATTGATAACGGTTTTTTATTCTCTCGAAAAGCTGTTCGCCTATTTCTATGGCTTCTTTGGTTGATGCATCATCAACATGTTCTACCCGCAAACCGCGTTCTATTCGGCTGTCGTTGGGTTTAGTGATGCGTAGATACCAGAAAGGTTTTGTAGTGCCGTCTTGTCGAGGTTTGGCGGTTTTAACGAATAGGTAGGCCGAAAGGAATTCGTTTATGTCAGAGGTATCTAATGCGTGATGAAGCTGGGGGTTTCTTTTTTGCACCATATACTCCCCGTTTTAACGAGAATTGTATACGGATATTATGGCTTTTTGCAAGCGCTCCCCGAAATCCCCGTTTTTTACAACCCAAAAACCCAAAGCACGCCGCCTTGTGGAACCCGCGGAAACTGCTTTCCTATTTCAGCAAAAGACGCCTGTTCCCGCTCTGCATCTACCCCCCAGCCCGACAGGACGGCAACATATTGCTTGCCACCGACTTCGTAGGTTGAAGGA
>MPMB02214819.1_pt1 | contig 11005 bp, 8 predicted proteins | sample 1617371 | NCBI WGS metagenome assembly MPMB02 (sample SAMN05944808, study PRJNA350692) | marine metagenome | biome: marine; feature: ODZ; material: water; isolation source: 300 m water sample filtered on 0.2 um supor filter | place: Pacific Ocean | collected 2012-04-08 | depth 300m m
CGTTCGCTCCCCGGCGGCAGGAAATCCCACCCCAGGCTTCGATTGCCCTGGGAGGATTTGAGGATGATAACCGGTTCGTCGTGATAGTACCCCATAATGTGGCCAAACTGAAGTTCAGGGCCGATCTGGTTCCTACCAGCGCCGCAACCGACGGTCAGCCATTTGCTGGCCGTCGCGGTGACAAGCCCTTTGTACCAGACGTCATTTCGTGCCGTGTAGTCTCCCTTGTCGTCAACGAGATGAGGAAACTTTCTGTTCTTCACCAACGTGTCCAGGGTTCCGGGGATGTCCGTTCTCCACCACCACCCCAACCCATTGGCCGCCTTGGTCAGGAATGTGATCTTGAAAGGGTATTTCTTTCCGCCGTCGATTTCGAAATCGGCATGTTCGTCCTCCTTTCCGACGTCTTTCCTGTAAACCTCGATTCCATCGAGTTCCATGATGTTGAAGGTGGACGCCTGGTAACCGGGATTGAATCTATAAACGCCGGAAGTCTTCAATTCGATAAATCCCCGGACGACTTGCGTTCCACCACCGGGGAAGGGCGTCGGTTTGACACCGCCGTAAACCGGCAGCGCTTTGGTTTCGATTGAAGTCAACTCATCGTAATTAGCGTTGGGCGACCACGGGCCCTCATAGACCGAAACGGTTGCGTCGGTCACGCCCGACCATCGAGTACCGCCGGCTCGTACCTGGCCAATCCCCACCATGTTTGACTGGCCCGACAGGATGTAGACCTTCACGGGCTTATTAGTGACAGGTGGCTTTGTGTCTGGATTGGGCAGTTGTTTGGGGATGTCCGTCGCCACGGCATCGTAGACGGACATCAGCAACGTCAAGGCAGTGACGTTTAACAGGATTGTAATTCGAACGTTCATCTGGATTCCCTCACTTGGTTAGTGTTTCCTCCATCGCGCGGCCGAGTGCGTTGCCGGCAACGGCCTGATAAGTTTGGTGGGATTCACTCTTCGTTCCACCCGGTGCTGATCGCGACATTCGACGGGGCACGCTAGCAGCGACGATGACCAAGCTGCCGGCGCGTCACTAGAACGATGTTCTCGTTTTGCATGTTGGAGGATATTCGGCATCGTTCCTGCCGGCAAGTTGCTTGGGAATGCAACCACGCCATCTTCAAGAAGTGGTGAGAACTCGCTAAACTGCGGGCGAGATTCAACCTACATCGAGCGAGACGTCGATTGTGTCGAACAACGTGGTTCAGTTTCTGGTGTCCGTCGTCCAGTTGTATTCACTTGTCGTGTTGGCGCGCGTGATTCTGACGTGGTTGCCGAATGTCAGCCGCTCGAATTCAATTGTCGAGTTCATCTATCAGATTACCGAACCTGTGCTGAAGCCTGTCCGCGAAGCACTGCCAGCCATGGGGTCGTTTGATTTTTCGCCCATTGTGGTCCTGATTGGGCTGCGGATCCTGACCGTCATGCTGGAGCGCATGGGGGGTGGAATGTGATTCTGCGGCAGCAAACCGGGTTCTGTCCAAGGGAATTCGCTTTCCATTCTCACTGACGGCAAGATTTCTGCGGTTTCAGGCCGCGTGGGGCACGGTGGTGCGACAGGTTCGTCTTGCCGCACCATCCGGATCGGCGATAAACTCCTGGCCGGAATCTATTCGAGTGCGCGCCTATAATAAGGCCGTACGTGCCCCCGAGTGGTAGTCGCCATGCATGCAGCACTAGTAATCTGTCTGGCTCTGGTCAGCGCTCCACGACCCACCGACACGGCGCTGGTCTGCCCGGACGAGTTCTTGCCGGCTTTACAGCCCTGGATCGAGCATCGACGGGCCCAGGGACATCGGTTTGTTCAAATCTCCAATACGTTGTCCGCAACACAACTGCGCGACGAGATTCGCCGTCAGGCGACGTTGCATCCGTTGCGATTTGTGGTCTTCGTTGGTGACGCCGATCCTCTGGCAACCACCAGCCAGAAGTTGCTCGCGAGGTCCGTGCCGACCCAACTGTCCAAGGCGAAGATCAACGTGCAATGGGGATCCGAACCTGAGATTGCTTCGGATATGCCATTTGCCGACCTGGACGACGATCATATTCCAGACTTGGCCATTGGCCGCTTGACTGCCGATGATCCGCAACAACTTGCGGTGATCGTCAAGAAGATCTTGGACTATGAAAATCACACGGACAGCGGGCAGTGGTGTCGGCGTCTGAGCGTGGTGGCGGGAGTTGGCGATTTCGGCGGAATTGTAGACAAAGTCCTGGAAACTGCCACGAAGAAGTTCCTGACCGAGGGTATTCCATCTGGATACGCGATGTCGATGACGTACGGAAGTTGGCGCAGTCCCTATTGCCCGGACCCGCGGACGTTTCGCGCCGCCACGATGGATCGACTCAATGAAGGGTCATTGTTCTGGATTTACATTGGTCACGGGCAACGGCGCTACTTGGATAGCATTCGAGTTCCTGGTCGCGCGTTTCCGATCTTTGACGTCGATGATGTGCGTGAATTGCAACGCGCAGGCGGCGCGCCGATTGCCGTTTTTCTGTCGTGCTACGCTGGTGCCTTTGACGAGCGACGCGATTGCCTGGCGGAGGAGTTGTTGCGCAGTCCTCAGGGGCCCGTGGCAGTCTACGGTGGTTCGCGGGTCACGATGCCTTACGCCATGGCGGTGATGGGCATCGAAATGATGAACGAGTGTTTTCAACATCGCCGCGTCACGCTGGGCGAAGTTGTGTTGCACGCCAAGCAGCGGATGGCAAAGTCCATATCAGAGAAACCTGTGGACACGAACCGAGCCATGTTGGATGCGATCGCCAAGGTAGTCAGCCCCGCGCCCGATCAATTGGACGCAGAGCGAATGGAGCACCTTTTATTGTTCAATCTGATCGGCGATCCGCTGCTCCGCATGAAGCACCCGCAGGCGTTGGAAGTGAGTGTTCCGAAGAGTGCTTACGCCGGGGAGCGGATTACGATTGTCGGCACGGTTCCATTCGGCGGGCGTTGCACGTTAGAGTTGGCTTGTCGGCGCGACCGAACGCGGCAGGTGTTATCCCAACGGTCGTCGTTTGTCCCTACAAACGCCGCACTTGCCGCCTATTCCGAAATGTATGCACAGGCGAACGACCGCCGTTGGACTTCGGAGGTGTTTGCGTGCCAGGCGGGGCAGTTCCAGCGCGAACTAGTCGTACCGGCAGATGCGACGGGGCCATCGCATGTACGCGTCTTTGTCGAAGACGGCGGACGATTTGCACTCGGTTCCGCCGATGTCTATCTGCGACGTTCAAAGCCGGCATCTGAAGAGCCGGCATCTGAAGAGCCGGCATCTGAAGAGCCGGCATCTGAAAAGCCAGCACCTGAAAAGCCAGCGCCTGAAAAGCCGGCACCTGAAAAGCCAGCGAAGACACCGCCGTAGGTTCGGTCGCTCGACAGAACGATGGCCAGCGATCATCCGACGTCTTACCGTGGCCCGACTGCCGCAGGCAAACTAGCAGGCAAACTCCGTGTACCGTTCGCCGCTACGGCACACGGAGTGTGCCTACGACTATCAAACACGTGCGCACGGCGCGTGGGAGTGACAAAGAGAGAGCCTAGCGCGGACGTTCCGATTTCGCGAATTGCTCAGTTCACTTGACAACGAATTGCGCAACGGTGCGGCGCAAAGCAGCAAAGCAACCGTTGCGCGAGCTCTGTGGAGTAGGGGCCGAAACTCGTTGCTCTTATCCCTTACGACGAGTAAACTCAGTGCGATCCCACCGCACCCGCAGACGAGATACCCAGATGTCGTGTATTCCCCGCCGTCGATTCTTGTATTTGGTTTCAGGCAGTGCCAGCCTGGCCGTCACCTCGCCCCTGCTGGTCTCGAAGTTTCACCAGAACAACGGTCCAGATGACTTTCGAACCGGTGCGTTGCGTCCCGTGAAACGGAAGTCTTGGGCCCTTGGTTCGACGGTGACGATGACGGCACTACACCAAGATACCGCCATCGCCTCAGCCGCCTTGGAGGCTGCGTTTTCCGAACTGGAAACGGTCGAACAGGTGATGAGCATCTACCGGCCCGAGAGCCAGTTATGCCGTTTGAATCGAGATGGCCGGTGCGACGATCCGCATCCCTATTTGATCGAAGTCTTAGAAGCGGCAGCGGCGATGTCACAACGGACGCAGGGAGCATTTGACGTCACCGTTGAGCCGTTGTGGCAATCCTATTGGCAAGCACATTCCCGCGGGGCGCAACCAACGGCTGCTGAAATCGCCTCAGCCTGCCGGCGCGTCGACTGGCGACATGTGGAAGTTACCGAAAGGCGAATCCGGTTGCTGCGAGCCGGCACGGCGGTCACTTTGAACGGAATCGCGCAAGGCTACGCCGCCGATCGCGCGAGTGAGGCCTTGCGGCGACATGGTGTCGATCAAGCGTTAATCGACACCGGCGAGTTTGGCGCGTTGGGCCAAGGATCGGATGGCGATGGTTGGAATGTCGGCATCCAACATCCTAGACACGCCGACGCCTTTGTCGCCATCGCTAATCTAGCCGGACGTTGCCTGGCAACTTCGGGCGACTATGCCACCAGCTTCGACAAGTCGTTCACGACGCACCACCTGTTCGATCCACACTCGGGTCGCTCGGCATCCGAATTGGCCAGTGTATCGATCGTCGCCGAATCGGGGCTCGCCGCAGACGCGCTATCAACGGCGACATTTGTGATGGGATTCGACGCCGGGCGACAGCTCGTCACCGACACTCCTGGAGTTGATGCCCTGTTTGTGACAAAAAACGGTCAGACGTGGACAAGCCCCGGGTTCCCTATTCATAGAAAGGTCTAACAGCTTGATACCACGCGGACCCACAATTGCGGTTGTCTTCTGCATCGCTGGCTTGATGTCATCAGGCTGGTGTGCTGCGGCGGACATCGTTGAGTTCCTCAGCGGTGCCAAGGCGGAAGGAACGGTCAAGGCGATTCGGAAGGCGGACAAGGAATTCGACATTGAGATCAAGATTGGCACTCGGACCTTGGTACGGACGTATTCCTTCGACAAAGTTCGCGCCGTAACCATGAAAGGCAAGCGGTTCGTCTTGACCCCATTTTCTGACGAGCCGAATGTCTCGGGCGCATCGGGCATCCGCACTCGTTCTCAGGTTCTTCAGCTGATCGACAAGGTCGGACGTACGCCACCTGATTGGTTTGCAGCAACACCGCTGACTTATCCCAAATCACTCGATCTGTCCTGGCCGCTGAAGCCGCCCGGCAAAGGTTGGAACAATCAGAAGAACATCGGTCAATACATGTGGGATGTGATTAATCCAAATCCCGGCCGTTGGCGTTCGGGTGTGCGGTTGGTTCACCACGAGATGACGCTTCACGAGAAGGACCCCGTGTTGTTGCAGCGTGACATGAAGACGCTCGGCACGATGTACTTTCAGTTGTTTCAGGATTATCCGCGCGCGGCGTTTTGGTTTCACCAGGCCAGAATTGGCAAGGGCGAAATGAACAGTGTCCTCTTGGGGGAATGTTATTGGCGAATGGGGAATAGGAAGATGGGGCTGGACATGTTGGCTTCAAACCGTTTGCCGCTGCAGGCCGTCAAACTGTACGGTGACATGGGAGAAACGGACAAGGCGCAACGGTTGGCCGAAGCGTTTGCCAAGATTGGCAAGCCGCACGAGGCGTATCTACTGGCCGGTGATGCGTGTCGCGCCGCGGGACGGCTCTCCCGCGCGATTGACTACTATCAGAAAGTTCTCGACGTGAAGGACGCTCAAAACAAGGATCACGGCATCCGCTACCATGGTCGCGCCAGAGACAGCATTGAAGCGATCAAGCTGTTCGACCAAGCCAACGTCGCACGAGTTGCCGATGGCACTTACAGAGCGTCGAGCATGGCGTACGTCGGGAGTTTAGAGGTTGAAGTTCGCGTGGCCAACGGGCAGATGACCGCCGTCAAGCTGATCAAACATCGCGAAAAACAGTTTTATGCGGCGCTCACCGACACGCCTCGCCAAGTCCTGGAGAAGCAGTCTGTGCAAGGAATCGACGCGACGAGCCGCGCCACAATTACGTCACAGGCGATTGTGAACGCGACTGCCAAAGCGTTGGCCAAGGGCTCGCCATGACGTCCGCAGGTGGTGGACCGTCAGTGCGACGACGCGTCATGGGCGTTGTCCTGATGCTGCTGGGTGTGGTCTGCTTCGTCGTTGCGCGGCGTCAAGCCGTTGCGGAAAATTGGCAGTTGGACTGGCTCGCTGCATCTGCCGCGCTGAGCGGTTCATGGTTGATTGGCATGGTCGCAGCGATGACGTTGCTGATCATCGGTGGACTGCTGGTCGTGACCGGTTTGTTTTCCACGGCGAGCACTGCCGCCGCGATGCGTTTGGATTGGCACGTTCCATTCTTGCGCAAGAAGAAGGCCAAGGAAACGTTGACACCGACTGCACCGCTCGTCCGATTGGCCCGTCGCGTGCTACCGGCTGCGTGGTTTGCGAATCGCGTGACCGGCAATCCAGGCCACATTCGTCTACTACTCAAGTGGTTCGGACATTCGGTGCTGTCTTCGCCGCTCCGCCGCGTCGTTCAGGTGACTTGCCTGATCCTGTTTTTGGTGCTGTTCTTCTATGTCTGTTGGCCATATAGCGCGCGACCCGCGGCCGAAGGCGTGCGTTCTGTTGGTTGGAAGTTCGCCGAATTTGATCAAAAGGATGGTGAGTTTCGCTTTTCGCATACGCGGGACGTCGAGATTCCTGTCCAACCTGGTGGGCGCGTGTATGTTATTAGCGACGTTGGACGGACGTCCATCGCGGATGCGGTTGTCTTCTCACTGGCTCGGGCCGAACCACGTCGCGCCGCTTTGGTCCCTGTGGACGCCCTGACCGCCGTCGAGTTTGATGCGTTTCTGATTGGTAACGGTCAGTGGACTCTGTGCGACCAAGACCCCAATCGCTGGCCGTCTCACTATGCGGATGACCTGGCGATCAAAGAACGCTTGCCGGCCGAACTGTTCTTGATGATCGACCCGCTGGTCAGTTTGTCGACGGCGCTCGCGGCGCGCAGCTGGGTTTGGTCGCTAAGCGGCGCTGCCGCGATCTTGATTGTCTGCGTGCTGATTCCACGCGGCTTCTGTGGATACCTTTGCCCGCTGGGAACCGTAATCGACCTGTTTGATTGGGCTGTGGCCAGTCGGGTGAAACGTCTCCGCGTGCCCGACGACGGTTGGTGGGTGCACCTAAAATACTACCTGTTGGCCGGCACGTTGTTCTCCGCCCTGTTTGGCGTGTTGGTGTCCGGCTTTGTGGCGGCGATTCCCGTGTTCACGCGGGCCGCACTCTTTTTAGGTGAGCCCCTGCAGAGCGGCGCAATGCGAGGTTGGCACTTAGTCCCTGCGATCAACACCGGGCAGGTCTTTTCCGTCGTCCTGTTCGCCTTGATTCTTGGATTGGGTTTCTTGCGTCCCAGGTTCTGGTGCCAATATGTGTGTCCCAGTGGCGCGGTATTTTCGCTCGGCAACCTGTTTCGCGTGACCGAAAGGAAGGTCGAATCGACTTGCATCAACTGCAATAAGTGCATCGAGATCTGTCCATTCGACGCCATCAAGCCAGACTTCACCACGCGCGTTACCGATTGTACGTTCTGCCAGACTTGCGGCGGCGTCTGTCCAACGCATGCCATCAAATTCGTTGAACGCTGGAACCTGGTCGAGTTGAAGGTTGCAAATGACCCGCCGACGGGCGAGACATCGTTGGGGCGGCGTGGTTTCCTGTCTCTGGCCGCTGGTGCCGCCGCCGCTGTAGCCGGTGGTGGCGCAATCGCCGCGGCCACCAAGGCAACCGGCGCGCGGCTATCCGAATCAGACGCCATCGTTCCCGTTCGCCCGCCAGGTAGTGTTCCTGAACAGGACTTTCTGCAGCTGTGCATCCGCTGCGGCGAATGCTTCAAAGCCTGCCCGAACAACGTGCTGCATCCGGAAGGATTTCAGCAGGGATTTGAAGGGCTCTGGACGCCGCTGGTGAATGCCGATTGGGCGGGCTGTGCGCCAAGCTGTAATGCTTGCGGGCAGGTCTGTCCCACCGGGGCGATTCGCCCGTTGCCGATGGAAGAAAAACGGGTCGCGCGAATGGGCCTGGCGATTGTTAACCAGCAGACGTGTTTGCCGTTGGCCAATCGCGAAGCTTGTCAATTGTGTGTGGATGAATGCGAAAAGGCTGGCTACGGTGCGATCGAGTTCACTCGGGTTCACACGCAGCTCGACGACGACGGCCTCCCGATCGAAGCGTCTGGCTTCCTGGCACCAGTCGTCCTGCCAGACAAGTGCGTCGGTTGCGGCCTGTGCCAAATGCGTTGCCACTTGGACAACGGCAAGAATAAGCATCTCCTGGATGGATCTGCGATCGTCGTCGAGGCTGGAACCGTCAGGGAAGATCGGCTGCAAAGGGGATCCTATTTGAAGTTGCGCAAGATCGAGAAGAGAAGACAAGACGAGCAGCACCGTAGCGACTCGGCGAGCGGTTCCTATTTCGTGCCGGAACTTGGAAGCGAATCCAAAGCGGAAACGCAGTCGGCCCCAATCGATTCAGAGAATCCGTTTGGGCTTCCGTAGAGCTAGAGTGGCCGTCACACCTGATTCGTTTCACCGGCCGCTGTGTCGCTTCTCAGTCATAGTCGTTGTTCGCTCCGCGAACCAGGGCAATGTGCTGAACTACACTTTCGGCAACAGCGACAACACGGACTGGCTTGGTCGCGGGATCACGTGTGCGGCGATCAGAGTTCCCAGTCCGTCGACTTTGCACCTGGCTGCTTCGATGGCTGCGTTGACCGCGGCGACATCCCCCTTGATGACGACTGTGACATAACCGCCACCAAGTTTCTCCTTGCCCACGACTTCGACACTGGCTGCCTTGCACGCTGTGTCGATCGCTTCAAACACCGCGGTGAACCCCTGGGTCTCAATAAAGCCGAGGGCGAAGGATGTGGTTTGTGTCACGGTTGATTGCTCCAAACTGTTTTTCTTGTTCTTGGTGGCTGCCGTTGGAAAGTGAACGACGTCTTGCTGGATGAGCGGGTTGTTTTCTGAGGGACTCTCGATCGCTTTCCAGGCTCCAGAATCGGGCCGGTTGATCACATCCTTGACCGGTTGGCCGCCCATGCCGGCAGCGATGCGATATCCCGTGTCGAGCGCTGTGTTGAGCTGGTCTGGGGAACCGGAAAGTTTGATGATGATCCCCAAGAAGTCGTTAATCTCGGCCTGGATGACGCGAATGCCTGCGGATTTCTCCATCGCGTCCAGCGCGACCATGGCAGGCGTGTAGCCCGTCGTTTCCAGCATTCCCAGCGCGTCATTCACGATTGCATCCGCATCCAGTGGCAAGACAGCCGGCGCGTTCCCGTTTCGCGATCCGTGTCCTAAACTATAGGTCACTAGGATTGGCAGCTGTACCCTTGTGCCACATCCAGTTTTGATTTTGGGGTTGAAGAAGAATGTTCGCCTGGCGAGATAGTCGTTGATCGATCCACGATCAATTCGCTTGGTTCGTGGAGCGAACCACGACAATCAAGTTCGACAACCCTAATTCTTAGTCTTGACAGAGCACTAGGCGATTTGCGATAGCACGTAGGGGCCTTTGGGGATTACGGCGACGGTTGCCGCTTGGCCATACTCGTCAATCGACTTGGCCAGCGCTTCTTCGACCGAGGGTGCGGATTCGACGAAGAGTCTGTTGATTGTCTCTGGTGCCAGGCCATCGCTGACGATCTTGACTTTCGCTTTGCGACAGACCTTGGCCAGCTCTTCAAGTTGCCACTGGTCCATGACAAAATAGTCTTTGCCCAAGATGCGTTCCATGAACACTTCCAGAGTGGGATTGTCCAGGAACAGGCTTCGGAACTCCGGACTGCCGATGCCTTCGCTCAGGCTGGCGGCCAGGATGATCGTGCCGCCTTGTTTGACGATGGGGAGCGCGCCCGTCAGGCCTTTGACTGCCTGGTAGAAGGTCGTGTCCAAGGGATATCCCGCACAGCTGGTGACGACAATATCGACGGCTTGGGGAATCGTGTCGGTGACGACGCTGCGGACGAATTCAACTCCCTTGAGGAACGCTGCTTCCATGTCGCCGGCGACAAATGCGAGTGGCCGACGTTGGGCGTCGATGACCACGTTGGCGATAAAATCACAGCCGGCCTTCTTGGCGATCCAACTATTCTCTTCGTGGACAGGATTGTCTTGCAGGATTCCACAATCCGCGTTGGGACTCTCCAGAAAATCCGGGCCATGCCAAACTTTGACGGTCTCCAGTGCTGCAATGCCGGGACAAATCAGCTTGCGGCCACCTGAAAAACCTGCCATCAGGTGAGGTTCAATCAGGCCCACCGTGATTTTCAGATCAGCTTCGATGTAGCGTGAATCGATCCAAATCGGAACGCCGCGCGGGCTATCACCCAGGTGCGTGTGTTCTTCGAGAATTTGGCCATGGTGGTTTTCGATCCGATAGCTCTCGGCAATCTCTCGACCGACAATTTCAACCAGCTCTTCGCCTTCGTTGGGACGGTGCAGGCCGGTGGCAATCAGAATCAAGATGTCTTGCCGCGCGATTCCACTGGCCTCGAGCGTTTCGAGCAGTGGCCTCAAAATCAGCTCGTTGGGAACCGGCCGCGTGATGTCGCAGATTACGATGCAGGCGTCACTGCGACCATGGGCGATCTCCTCCAGAGGTGGCGTCTCGATGGGCGCGGCGTAGGCCCGGCGAATGACGGCGTCCGGGTCGTCCAGCGGCGGCGCGTCCTTGTAGGCTAACGTGCGGACCGGCCTGTCGTCCGGCAATTCGACGTCCAACCCTGTTCGGCCATACTCGAGACGCACGCGCATACAGGAATTCCCAAAAACAAGCGAGGGAAAGAGAAAGTGAAGGTCAGCAGCTTGTTGAACGCGTCCAGACTTGTTGAGCGCGTCCAGAGAGATTCTCCGGGCGATTCTACGTCTTGGCGATGTCCTCGCCCGCGGCCTCGCCCTCACCCTCGCCCTCTTCCTCTTCCGTCTTGGCCTTCTTCTTCTTCTTTAG
>MPMB02030074.1_pt1 | contig 10997 bp, 10 predicted proteins | sample 1617371 | NCBI WGS metagenome assembly MPMB02 (sample SAMN05944808, study PRJNA350692) | marine metagenome | biome: marine; feature: ODZ; material: water; isolation source: 300 m water sample filtered on 0.2 um supor filter | place: Pacific Ocean | collected 2012-04-08 | depth 300m m
AGCAAGGATGTGTGCAAGTCGGTCAAATGTTCCATCACTCCTACACTAAGCAACAAATCATAAGACTGATCAGGTAGTGGAAGTTTCTGAGCATCTCCAAGAATAAAAATATCGGAATGAATATTCATTCCCTTGCAATTTTCAACGGCGATATCAAGGACCCTTGGGTCTATATCCAGACCCATTGCCTTTTCATATCCTGCTTGTTTAAAGGCAATTGTTTGCGTACCCCCGGCACATCCAACTTCTAAAATACGAGAATCTTTATCAATTCCAGCCATCCGAACAAAGCGACTGATCATTGATCTCAATAAATAACGGCCTGCCCGAGTTTTGTGGTGTATATCAAATAAATATTGAGCACGATTGGCCCAATGATCCATTTCTGCTTGGTGCACAAAATTGTGGCCTACCTTAGTATTAATCATCTTGAATGTTTCTATTTAATTCTAGAAGGAAATGAATATTAATAAATGAAAACATTAGAATTAAGTTTAGGATTTTGAACCATAGCCGGAGGAAAATATATTTAGGCCACCAATTACCAAATTTCGCACTATTTTCCAATTCCTTATACCAAATAAACGCCTGATTATATAACTTGGCCTTAAATAAAACTTTCTATAAAACCTTTTTACTGTCTTTGTAAGGATTTTCCCATCAACATCACTGACAATATGATTGAAATCCCCCTCTATGTGAAGTCGATCCATGGCAGCATTGTCGGCACCATCTCCAATGGAGGGATCCTCTTTTACCACTCTACGGAATAATGGTGTGCCAGGATAAGGGGTACAAATTCCAAATGTTACAGTAGTTGGATTTGTATCCAATGCAAAATTTAGAGTATCCTCCATAGATTGGTAAGTTTCGCCAGGGCTCCCTAGCATAAGATGTGCATGTGAATCAATACCTACTCTCATTACACATTTGTATAGCTAATCTGTTTTTTCTACTGTTACTTCTTTTTTAATAGCATCTAGGACTTCCTGATTTCCAGATTCTGTGCCAAACTTGATAGGTTCAAGTTTTCTGATCGTTAAAGCAACCCGATCTTGTAAGGGACGTTTCGATGTCCAGGGTATCCCTACAATTTCAATACCCTCGTCAACACGAATGGAAGTCGTGTCCTCAATCACATGGACGTGAGCCGGTTTCCGCTCCAGGAAGGTCGTGCTGTGGTAAACGGATGCCGCGTTAAGCGGGTCATGGTTGCCGGGAAGCAGGTATACAGAAACCGGCACGTCCTTCAAAGCCTCAAGGGCACGCGAGACGGTCTTGCGGTCAACCAGGTTTGACTGAACACATCCCCGCAGACTACCATAAACCGGCAATCTTCTTTTGCGGCAATACGCCCAAGTTCACGGATGGAATCAAACCGGGATTGTGCAAATCCCTCCTGGACCCCTTCCGGGAAAAAGTGGCGGGTCATCCCTAACTGCCAGTCGCCTGTGTGGAGAAAACGAAAGCTCATTAAATATTTTCCATGAATAGGGACATCCTATGCTCCTCATATCTGTTGGACTAGAAAGGACGCCCTCCCCCTCGTCCTCCTCTGCCACGCCGACTTTCGGTGCGAGGGCGAGCCTAATTCACGTTAAGAGTTCTTCCCTTTAATTCTGTGTCATTGAGCACATCGATTGCAGACTGCCCTTCAGCTTTAGAGGGCATCTCCACGAATTCAAAATCTTTTGATTGACCACTATACTTGTCTTTTATAATAACAGCAGATTAAACCTGTCCGAATGGCTCGAAAGCCAGCCGCAAGTTCTCTTCAGTAACCTCGTACGACAAATTTCCTACCTAAATACTCATTCTGATCTCCTTTTTTAAATAATTCAGTGACCTCCGGCAAAGCCGGAGGAATGTATTGTGAACCGCTCAAAGCGGTTGTTAAAACCATTTGCCAACTAAAGGTGGCTGATTACCCGAATAGACCCAGTTGGTCGATCCGCTTATCGAAGGCCGCCTGATTCCGGATGTATTCCAGGACAGCCTCTTCATCCAGACCAGCTGCGGCCGCATGGTAACCCCTGGTCCAAAAACTTTGGCGTTTGAAATCGCGCCGCTTACCCATATACGTTCGAGCTATAGGAATGGTGCTTTTAACCTTGATGTACCCGACAACCTGGGGAACTGAATACTTCGGTGGGATCGATATCAGCATATGAACATGATCCCCCATCAGATGGCCTTCGTGCATTTGGCTCCCACTGTGACTTGTCAACTCTCTGAAAACATCACCTATCTGCTTTCTCAGGTTGCCGTATAGAGTCTTTTCCAGGTATTTCGGAATCCAAACCAGATGATACTTGCAATCCTATGTCGTGTGGCTTAAACTACTGTTGCTTTTCATCGGAAACCTCCTTCATGTGAGCTTTGTGCGGTTCACTGATTGGAGGCTTTCCTATATTCTCCCGGAATTGTCAAACCCTAGGAGTCTCCCCAGCACAGTTGGGGGTTTACCGGGGATTATTATAAATTTACACATCGCCTAACGGTGTTGATAAACAGAAAAGATTCCCTCTATTGCCCTTATAAAACAGGTAACGCTTTAACTTTTTGAAAAATAGTTTTAAAAAAATCAAAAAAACCTGACGTCAGTTATAATCCGGAGAGTTGGTACCCGATGATATAGATTTTATCCGATCTGCCATTTCTAAATATTATAGCAGGGGGAGGACTACTTTGTTGTGTGTAGTTCTCACATTTTTTGGCGGAGTTATATATCACGTGTTCATTCCTCAATAAACGGGGACATCCTATTATTCCCCTTGTCCCCGTTATCTGATGCTATTCTATTTTACCGCATTCTTCAATGCCTTCCCGGGAACAAACTTGGGCACCATTCTCGCTTCAATATCGATCTCCTCGCCAGTCTGTGGATTCCTGCCCTTTCTGGCTTCTCTTTTGCTCACCTTAAAGCTACCGAACCCTGCAATTTGCACTGTTTCTTTGTTCCTCAGAGCTTCCGTAATATTTGATAAAACACAATCCACAGCTGCCTGAGCTTCTTTTTTGGTCGAAACTACCTTGGCTACCTCATTAATCAAATCGCCTTTATTCATTTTCAATTCCTTCCTTTCTCTTAGATTAATTACATTCCTATATCACCGATTTATTCACCGGTATAAGACAAAAGATCAATGGGTGACCCCGTTGTCTTTTGTGATTGAAATGTTGTGATCACTTATTGAAAGTAATCGACAAAAGGATTATTAAAGGGTTTTTTCTTATCTGCTGGTTTAGCCTTAACCTGCTGTGCTTTTTTCCTTAATGGTTTTTTCTTTTTTTGTTTCCCCCTGTTGGCGTCGGTTTTCATGGAAAGGGAGATCCTGTTTCGCGCAAGATCAACATCGATTACTGTCACCGATACCTTCTGGTTTACCTTTACTACTGCGGCGGGGTCCTTTACATAGGTGTCTGACAACTCGCTTATATGAACCAGCCCGTCCTGATGAACCCCTATATCGACAAAGGCTCCGAAAGCAGTAACATTGGTCACTATACCCGGAAGCTTCATCCCGAATTTTACGTCTTCTATCTTTTCTATACCGCTTTCAAAGGCAAATACCTCTATCCCTTTTCTCGGATCACGTCCTGGCTTTGCCAGTTCCTCAATGATATCCTGCAAGGTAGGGGGACCCACAGTATCAGTGACATAGTGTGCGACATCGATTTTTTTCCGAAGTTCACGCTCCTTCATCAGATCTGCAACAGTGCAATCAAGATCTGCCACCATCTTTTCCACAATATGATACGATTCAGGATGTACTGCGCTTGCATCAAGCGGATTTTCGCCGTTGTTTATTCTGAGAAAACCGGCTGATTGTTCAAACGCTTTTGGGCCGAGACGTGGAACTTTTTTAAGCTCTTTTCTGGAACTAAAAGGTCCGTTTTCATTTCTGTACAGCACGATATTTTTTGCCAGTTGAGGTCCTAAACCCGAAACATAGGTGAGAAGTTGAATACTTGCGCTGTTGATATCGACCCCTACCCTGTTGACGCAGCTTGTAACCACATCGTCGAGCGCTGCTTTTAAGGCTGATTGGTTCACATCGTGCTGGTACTGGCCGACTCCGATTGATTTTGGATCTATTTTTACGAGTTCGGAGAGCGGATCCATCAGGCGTCTCCCTATTGAAACAGCACCTCTGAATGTAAGATCAAGATCCGGGAACTCTTCTCTTGCGCTCTCTGATGCCGAATATATTGACGCGCCACTTTCGTTGACCATAAATACTTGTATGCCTTGCAAAAAAGGAAGATTTTTAATGTAAGCTTCGGTCTCTCTCCCAGCGGTTCCGTTTCCTATTGCAACAGCCTCTATCTCAAATTTTTCATACAGGTTTTTAATAAGCCCGGCGGCTTCGGTCTCTTTTGTTTCAGACATGTGCAGATAAAGAGTATCATGATGTAGGAGATTGCCCTGCTGGTCGAGACATGCCACTTTGCATCCGGTCCTGAATCCGGGATCTATAGCCACAATCTTTTTTGGGCCAAGGGGTGAAGCTAAAAGGACCTGTCTCAGGTTTTCCGCAAAGACCTGTATTGCTTTGGCTTCAGCCTTCTCCTTTGTTGCGATTCTGTGTTCAGTCTCCATTGATCTTGAAAGGAGTCTTTTGTAGGAATCTTTGATTGCTAACTTAACCTGTTTTGAATCGTCGGTATCTCCGCTTATAAACAGAGATTCGAGTATTTCAAGCGCTTCTTCTTCATCAGGAACAATGCTTAGATTCAATATATCTTCTTTTTCCCCCCGGCGCAGTGCGAGTATACGGTGAGACGGTGCACGGGAGGCAGGTTCTTTCCAGTCAAAATAGTCCCGGTATTTTGAACCTGCTTCCTCCATACCTGATGCAACCTTGCTGATAAACATCCCTTTTGCAGCGAATAATTCACGGAGTCTGACACGTGCATTTTGGTCTTCGTTTATTGTTTCGGCGATAATATCCCGTGCGCCTGCAAGTGCTTGATCGACCGATTCAGCCCCTTTTTCAGGATCTACAAATGCAGCACCTTCTGCTGCCGGATCTATACCTTTTTGATCAAAAATAAGGAGAGCAAGCGGTTCAAGTCCCTTTTCCTTTGCTATGGTTGCTTTTGTGCGGCGCTTGGGCCTGTATGGCAGGTAGATATCCTCTAAAACCGAAAGGGTTTCAGTCTCTATCACTTTTTCCTTTAACTCATCAGTGAGATGGCCGTGCTCCTCAAGCGATTTTAAGATCGTTTCCCGGCGCGAATCAAGCTCTTTAAGCTGAAGCAGTCTGTTCCGTATCGAGGTTACGGCGACTTCATCAAGACTTCCGGTTGCTTCCTTTCGGTATCGGGCTATAAAGGGTATTGTTGCATCCTCTTCAAGGAGTGCATAAACAGACAGGACCTGACTATATTTAAGTTTTAGTTCTTCTGATATTTTTATTGTGTGGTTTTCGTTCATAAGCACCTTAAAATATTTATAAAAAATTGTTTGTTGCGTGTACAACATATCTTAGTCGCTGTCTTCATACTGTTTTTCGTACTAAGAAGAAAGGATAACATTTCAAATCTCTTTGCGATTAAAACAGCCCAACATTAACGTCATTATTAAAAGAATAAAAAAGGAAAGATTCAGAAGAGGATGAAAAGATCCCATATTGCGAAATTCGCTTTTGCTGATGATTGCATCTGCATAGGCCTGCACCATAAAAACCTTGGGGTATAAAACCCTCCATAAAGCAGGTCCCAAATCGACTGAGGAAGGGACAGCGGATCTGACGATGTCACTATTAATAACCTGATAACCGCCATCGGAAATAAAACCAACGAACAGAATTCCCATGGTAAAAAGCGCACTGATAAAATCCGGCATAAAAAGAGACAAAAAGCAGACGCATGCAATCACAAAAAGAAGGTTGATCGAAGATACCAAAGATGCGGTCAAGTATCCCGAAATAATAGTTCCTGTTTTTGCCCATACCGTCAAAAAGATCGTCAAGTGAAGTATAAACATAAAAATAAGGCAAAGTGCCCAGGTGCCGGTGACCCGGCCGAGAACATATTGCCATCTGAAAACAGATCTGGAAAGAAACAAAACGAGGCTTCCATCCTCATGATCTCGGCTGAATATCTTAATTGAAATCATGGAAACCATTAGAAACATTCCGACAGCAATTAGATGGAAAACAATTTTTGAAAAATACCAGGCAAACGTAACGTTATCCATCATTTTCCCATTAACGATATATCCGCCGTCATAACATCCACGGACCGTCAATATGAATAGAATAGAAAGACCGAGGAGAACATAAAAACTTTTATGCCGCATCTGGTCCCGTATGGTATAGATCGTAATTTTTATGACGTTATTCATTTTCATGCTCTATATATCGAATAAAAACATCTTCGAGCGTCTCGTGATCCTTCACGATTGCGTTAATGGTATCCTTGATAAGGATTTTCCCCTTGTACATGATCGCTGCAGTTTCACATGTTTTTTCCACCTCTGAAAGCAGATGGGAGTTTAAGATCACGGTCACTCCCTTGCCACGAAGGTTTTCAAGAATTTGTCTGACATCGCGGATGCCGATCGGATCGAGCCCGGTGATGGGTTCATCCAGTATCAGCAGCGTTGGCTGTCCCAGCAGGGCAGCCCCCAGACCGATGCGCTGTTTCATGCCTTTCGAGTACGCCGTGGATTTTATCCTTTCCTGCCCTTTCATAGAAACTATCTCGAGAACCCTGTCGACTTCCTTTTCAACATCTTTCCCGGACAGTCCGATTAATGAAGCATGCCGCGACAGATATTCAAATCCGGAAAGATACGGAGGGATCATGTGCTGTTCGGCGATATATCCGATGTGTTTGTGGGATTCCGGGTCGGATGCAGGCAGTCCATTGATTGTAATGCTGCCCGAGGATGGTTTGATAAAATCGAGAAGCATCCGGACGATGGTCGTCTTGCCGGCACCGTTTGGTCCAAGCAATGCAAAAGACTCTCCCTTTTGAATCGTATATGAAACACTATCGACCGCGGCAAAGGTGCCAAATCTTTTTGTAACGGAATCAAGTATGATCATATCAATGCGGTTATCAAATAGTTGAGGGCGCTCGCCCGGAGTTGTCCAAGTGCTACCTGGATAGAAAGATGCTTTTAGCACCCTTTAGCCACGGTCGCAAGAGGGCGGGGGCTCTCACGTTCGTCTATCTGTTGCTGGAAATCCACAATATGGTAGCTTCGTGGCTTGCGTCTTGCCACTGTTGGCATAACGAACTGTTGGGCAAATAATGCCAGAAAGAGCGTTGAATAGTAATGTTGAGGATCCAAGCATCCATGCATAATACATGCATTCAAGAAAATTCAACAAGACTAATGACATTTTTTGATTCCTGAACCGAGCTTAAAGATTTTTCTGCTGCAAAAATCGGTTTTCCCGATCATTTTTAAACAGATTCTGCAATTGGCCTGGAATTGCCGGTGTGGTGACGGTTTCCGGCTCTGTTCCCCCCGGCAGTTGAAACGTGAGCGCGTGCGCATACAATGCAAGACGGTCAAAGGCAAAATTCTTTTTCAGATAATCTGCAGCCCGTTTGGATCCGTAACGGGCGTCGCCGACCACCGAGTGACCGGACAGCTTTGCGTGGCGCCGAATCTGATGTTTGCAACCAGAGAGAAGGTCAATTTCCACCATCGTGTAATGGGCACTGCGATCAAGAATTCGGTAAAGCGTCCTGGCAGGTTGCCGTCGGCCAGCTCCTTTGGGCCGAAGACGTCCGGCGGCGGTTTTGGCAAGCGCCCAGTGCCACGTTCCCCACAGGTCGTCTCCTTGCGGATTTTCCAGCGTACCATGCAAAATAGCGACATAACGTTTTTTTACCTGACGGGATTCAAATTGCAGTGAAAAAAATCGAAACATTTTCGAGGTGGTGGCCAGTAGAATAATGCCGCTTGTCTCCTTGTCAAGTCGATGAACAGGATTGACGCTAAAATCCGAGTCCATATCTATCTGGCCGAAAACAGACGGTTCTTTTTGAATAAACGCATATACCAGGGAGCAAACATCTCGCCCGGGTGTGTTGTGCACGGTAATGCCGGCTGGCTTATCCACCACCAGCCAGCCCTCTCCGATGGCGAGCACCGGTATACGCAATGATTTGCTGTCAATGGTTATCATCTAAATCCTGTTTTCATCTGTCGCCGATGCACCCATATTGCCAAACTGTTTGTTTGATTAAAACTTGTTCGATGGTCGGTTTCATTTTGTCCGTGTTTGTCCGTGTGGTCCGGCTGATCCGTTGTCTTCGTCGTTGGCAGGCCTCACCGCCGCCAGTTGATTAAATCCGACGTAGCCGATTTTGTCAAAATACACAGATTTTCTTTGGAGTTAAAAAGTTTTTCACACAACTCACACTTTCTATATTGAACAATTTCACGGGCCTTGAATCCTAAACAGGAAGCCATGTTTGTAAGCCCCATGGTCCTGATGAGATGATACAATACATGGGTTTCGCTTTTCCAAAACAACGCGTCGATGTTATCATTGCGAAGGTTTCCAAGATATAAAAAGTCTGTTTTTAAAAAGTGATTTGCCGCGTCACAACAGGCAAACATGTCCAGTTCCGGAGAAAGGTATGGATTCATTGAACACACATTGGGTCGATAGTCTGTAAATACCCGTTGGCGATCGAATTCACTTGCACGACCGAAATAAATGACAGGCTCTGGAAAAAATTTTAAGTGATGACCCCGCAGGAACTGTTCAAACGAATCATCCTTTTCTGAAAAATCAGTAACAAAGGAGATAAAATAATCAAGATCATGTTTTTTACAGCTTAACGCCGCGTGAACGATGTTTTCACGGTTAATATGTTGCTGATGCCAGCGACTGTAACTGAGCCGTAATTGCGACAAACCGTTTGACATCAATTCTAAAACGACACGATCCGTATGTTCCTGTGTTTTTGCCCAGTATCCGTTGGTAACAATTCTTGAATAGATCCCATTTTCCCTACAGAGCTGAATCAGTTTGCAGATATCATCAAAAAACAAAAACGGTTCGCCTGCTGTAAAACTTATGCCCGTGACATGACAACGGGCCATCTCTTGAATAATATCTTTCGCTCGGTCAAAGTCCATTTTTGCGGTTCCGGGCGACGCCTCTGAGGCAACACAATGGCCACATCTAATGTTACATTGAGTTGAGTACCCAAATGCGATTTGTCGAACTGGGTTCATTTGAATAAGCGTCCTTTTGAAGTCTCTTGATAATGTTCCCGGTACGAAACGTTCCCGCGATTCCAATGGACCGAAGATCGAAAAATATTTTCGCGGACTGTCTAAACAGGATGCTGTATTGGGCCGAGTTATCTTCCCTGGAAACCGTCGTTAGGAGTAACGAATCTGATTGAGCGACCCAGTTGGGATCATCAACTAAGACAGCCCAAAGGCCATAAGTATGAAACGGAAAGGGTGGAGAAAAATTGAGGCATGTGGCGGTCGAATAGTGTGACACCTGGTCCATGGATAAACGACCTGACTATTGCTTGTCAAGAACTCCCTTGCTTTATTTTTAAGGATATTTTTGTTTTGGATCCTGCTTTGGAAAAGGGAACATATCTCAGCTCATCCAGGACGAGCAGGTAAAGTCGTTGCAGCTGTTTTTTGGGGTAACCTTTATCTTCGTCGATAATCTGAGCGATCCGCTCAAGACAAGGGCAAATCTTTGGCTTGGAACGCGCCTCTTTCATCCGGTAGCCGGGTGGAGCCCTTCGCGCCGTATTATCTCACGCTTGCTGACTGCATCTCTTAATGCATCTAATCGAATTTGCGTCCATTTTTTCATGTCTGTAAACACCCTGTCCCCTCCCCTTTATACGGTAATCTTATTTGACCGCTATTACCGTTTTATGGAAAAGATTAATTTAGGGTGTCACATGTTTCAACCGCCGCAATTTCATCACACTTTTAAACCGCCCTTTATAATTCCATATCAGCCTCTGTTTAAGGTTGTCTGGATATCGAACTGTTTATAATAACAACAAGTTATGAGATATGAATAAAAAAATGTAATATCAAAAAATATGTAAAAAATGTTGTGCCCCTTGCGGCTTGAATAAGGCTCAATATTTGATGATACATTTCTCTTTGCGAAATCATAAACACGAATAATAAAGAATATTAGGGACTTAAAGGGATATGCTTATCTTGTTGAACACCTTTTTTTTGTAAACAAAATCATCCAAATTTTCATCGTAAGCCACAAAGGCTGGATGAGAATGAATTTTATTTGCTGTCGGCGTTACCTTGACATGGAGATGAAGCTTTGCCATACTCTTGGCATCGGAGTGCTTCTATTGCTAAATTCAACGACATATTTTCTAACAATACACCCGGACCTATATAAAAAATGAAAAAATATTTCTTGCTTGTGGTTTTAATTACGTTTGCCGGTGTTTTGGGCTGGCAGATCTATCAAAAAGCCACTGCCTCGAAAAAGGAGTTTCGCCGACAGCGGAAAAAAATTCCGGTGGCTGTTGAAATTTTGCCGGTTGAAAAGACATCCATCCGTGATGTGGGCCGTTTCACCGGAACTTTAAGACCCAGATCCCAGTTTCGGGTCGCCCCAAAAATCGCCGGTCGTTTGGAAAATGTTTTTTTTGATATTGGCGATCAGGTAAACAAAGGCAATCTGATTGCTGTTCTCGATGACGACGAATATCTTCAACAAGTCGATCAGGTTCGCGCCGAACTGGAAGTAGCCCTGGCCAACACCGAAGAAAGCAAAAGCCTTTTAGAAATAGCCAAACGAGAGCTCGATCGAACCGTCGCTCTTCGAAAAAAGAAAATCGCTTCAGAATCAGAACTGGATGCTGCCGAGTCCCAGTTCAAAAAACAGCAGATCAAATTAAAGGTGGCCGAAGCTCAGGTGGCCCAGAAAAAAGCAGCTCTGAAAGCTTCAAAAGTGCGGCTGTCATATGCAAAAATTCGAGTCGATTGGGAGGAATATAGCGGCTACCGA
>MPMB02112304.1_pt1 | contig 10994 bp, 9 predicted proteins | sample 1617371 | NCBI WGS metagenome assembly MPMB02 (sample SAMN05944808, study PRJNA350692) | marine metagenome | biome: marine; feature: ODZ; material: water; isolation source: 300 m water sample filtered on 0.2 um supor filter | place: Pacific Ocean | collected 2012-04-08 | depth 300m m
CACCCAGCAGGACGAGAAATCGCAGCACAAGAACCGGGCCAAGGCGCTGAAGATCCTGCGCTCGCGGCTCTACGACATGGAGCGTGCCAAGGCCGATGCCGAACGCGCCGCCTCGCGGCGCGGCCAGATCGGCTCGGGCGATCGCTCGGAACGCGTACGCACCTACAATTTCCCCAGGGCCGGGTCACCGATCACCGCATCGGCCTGACGCTGCACAAACTCGACAAGGTGCTGGCCGGCGAGGCCCTGGACGAGGTCGTCGACGCCCTCACGGCCGACGACCAGGCCGGCCGCTTGGCCGATTTGGAAGGTGGCGAATGAAGCACCGGCCGGCCCCGGCTGAATCCGGCCCAGAGCCTGACACCGGCATCGGCGCCTGGCTGGCCTGGGCGGCGATTGAGCTCGGCGCGGCCGCAGTGGCGGAGCCCCGGCGCGATGCCAAGTTGTTGCTCGGCCATGCCGCCGGTCTCGACGCCGCAGCCCTGGTGACCCGGCCCGCCGGCCCGCTGGGCAGTGCCGGGGTGGCCGCCTTCCGGGCCGCCGTGGCGCGGCGGCGGCGCCGCGAACCGGTCTCCCGCATCGTCGGGCGGCGGGAATTCTGGAGCCTCGATTTCGCCCTGGGACCGGCCACGCTGGACCCGCGGCCGGACAGCGAGACCATCATCGAGGTGGCGCTCGAGGCGCTCTCGGAACGCCGGCGGGCGTGGCGCCTCTTGGACCTTGGTTGCGGCAGCGGTTGCCTGCTGGGCGCGCTGCTCAAGGAATTGCCGCTTGCCTTCGGCCTCGGCGTCGACCTCGACCCGGCGGCGCTGATTGTGGCGCGCGACAATATCACCGCTCTGGGTTTCTCGGGGCGCGCCGCTTTCGCCGCCATGGACTGGAGCGCCGGGCTGCGGGGGCGCTTCGATTTGATCGTCTGCAATCCTCCCTATGTGCCCAGCTCCGCCATCGCCGGGTTGCAGCCCGAGGTGCGGCTCTGGGATCCCGGCTTGGCGCTCGACGGTGGCGTCGATGGGCTAACCGCCTACCGCCGGCTGGTGCCGCGGCTGCCCGACCTTCTGGCCGCCGGCGGCCGGGCCATAATCGAGATCGCCGCCGATCAGGCCGGGTCGGTGGCGGCCCTGCTGCAAGACGCCGGCCTGACCCCGGCGGCGCCGCACCGGGACCTGGCGGGACGGCCGCGCTGCCTGGTTGCCGAAACATCCGCATCAAGGCTTGTCAAGGAAAAATAAAGGTTGGAAAGCGCCATCGGCGCCGCTAGGGTCTAGGCTGATAGCGGCGACCCCGCTCGATTTGGCGGGCTTCGGGGCAAACCCAGAAACGCCGTCTGACCCGGTCCATATCCGTTGCTGAACCTGTTGGTCGATGCAAAAGGATGGGGTTGGGGGTCAGGTCCAAGGGCCGAAATTAGGCATTTCCTTGCGGGCATCATGCCCGAGAGCGGCCCTGTGCAGGCGCGGGGTGGGTGCGTGAGGGTCAGGAGATTTTCGGGGATAACAGGGACAGACTTGGTGATATGAAGCACATCGGCAACGGTAAACGTGGGCGCGGCGGACGCTCCGGCGGACGCAGGCACAGTCACAACGCCAACCGCAGCTACGATAGCAACGGGCCCGACGTAAAGGTTCGAGGCACCGCCAGTCAGGTTTGCGACAAATACCTGACCCTGGCCCGCGAGGCCACGACAAGCGGCGACCGCATCAAGGCCGAAGGCTATTTCCAGCACGCCGAACACTATCTGCGCCTGCAGAGCGGCGAGCAGCAACAGCGTCAGGAAACGCAGAACAGGCAGAACGGCCGCCACGTCGAGGCGGCGCAAGAGGCCGCCAATCAACCCCAGCCCCGACCGGTAGCGCAAACCGAGGCCGCCGACGAACAAAACGCGGCACCCGCGAGGACCATTGCTGACGCCCCGCAGCCGGTGCTCAAGGCGGTCGAAATGCCGCCGATCGAAGAGGCCGTGGTCGAGACGACCGTGGTCGAAACCGCGGCCGGCGAGAGCGAGCCCCAAGAGGCCGAGAGCACAGCCTGACGGCACTCCGCGAACAATCATCCAAGTTCCCGTCGGTATCTGCCGGCAGCTTTGACCGCTCTGGCAAAGCGATTTTCTTCTTGTGTGTTATTTCCGCAACACCATTTGATAGACTGTGCCGGCCGGCCGGCCCGACTTGAGCGGAATGGTGATATGGAATTCGACAACTACAGCGACCGTTCGCGCGGCTTCATTCAGGCGGCCGAGGGATTGGCGCTGCGCTCGGGCCATCAACAGTTCACCCCGGAACACCTGCTGAAGGTGCTCTGCGACGACCCCGAAGGCCTGGCCTCGGAGCTCATGCGGGCGGCCGGCGGCCGGCCCGAAGAGGTGCCCGAGGCGGTGACGGCGGCGCTGGCCGAATTGCCGACGGTGGAGGGACCGGGGGCGGGCCAGCTCTACCTGGCGGCGGAAACGGCGCGGCTCTTCGAGGCGGCGGAAAAACTGGCGCAAAAGGTGGGTGACAGTTTCGTCACGGTGGAAAGGCTGCTGATGGTGCTGGCGCTGGCCGCTGGCACGCCCTCGGGCGACATTCTCAGAGAGGCCGGCGTGACCCCGCAAGCTCTGAACCGGGCCATCGACGAGAAGCGCAAGGGCCGGCGCGCCGACAGCGCCGGTGCCGAAGGCGGCTACGATGCGCTGAAGAAATATGCCCGCGATCTGACCGAGGCGGCGAGGACCGGCAAGCTCGATCCGGTGATCGGGCGCGACGAGGAAATCCGCCGTACCATCCAAGTGCTGTCGCGCCGCACCAAGAACAATCCGGTTCTGATCGGCGAGCCCGGTGTCGGCAAGACCGCCATCATCGAGGGCCTGGCCCAGCGCATCGTCAATTCCGACGTGCCGGAATCGTTGCAAGGCAAGCGCCTGATGGCGCTCGATCTGGGCGCCATGATCGCCGGTGCCAAGTTCCGCGGCGAGTTCGAGGAACGCCTCAAGGCGCTGCTGGCGGAGATCCAGGCGGCGGCCGGTGAGGTCGTGCTTTTCGTCGACGAACTGCACACCCTGATCGGCGCCGGTGCCGCCCAGGGGGCGATGGACGCATCCTCCTTGCTCAAGCCGGCCCTGGCGCGTGGCGAGTTGCATTGCCTGGGGGCCACGACGCTGGACGAATATCGCCTGTACGTCGAGAAGGATCCCGCGCTGGCGCGCCGCTTTCAGTCGGTCTACGTCTCCGAGCCCGGCGTCGAGGAAGCGGTTTCGATTCTGCGCGGACTGAAGGAAAAGTACGAGCTGCATCACGGCGTACGCATCAGCGACGGCGCCATCGTCGCCGCGGCGACGCTTTCGCAGCGCTACATCGCGGATCGCTTCCTGCCCGACAAGGCCATCGACTTGATCGACGAGGCGGCCAGCCGGCGGCGCATGGAAATCGACAGCAAGCCCGAAGAGATCGATGAGCTCGACCGCCGCATCATCCAGCTCAAGATCGAGCGCGAGGCCCTCAAGAAGGAAAACGATGACGCCTCGCGCGACCGCCTCGTACGCCTGCAAGACGAACTGGCCGGGCTGGAGAAACAGTCCGCCGAGCTCACCGAGCGCTGGCAGGCCGGCAAAGGCAAGCTGGCCGACGCCACCCGCATCAAGGAGGAGCTTGATGGCGCCCGGCTTGAACTGGCGCAGGTGCAGCGTGAAGGCGACCTCGCGCGAGCCGGCGAGCTCGCCTATGGCATCATTCCCGAGCTCGAGAGCAGCCTGGCGGCAACCGAGGCCGACGCCACCAATGGGCCGCTGGCGGCGGCCGGGCAAGGCAGCGGCCCGCAGCTCTTGCAAGACGCCGTCGCGGAAGCCGATATTGCGCACTTGGTATCGCGCTGGACGGGCATTCCCGTCGACCGCATGCTGGCCGGCGAGCGGCAAAAGCTCTTGCAGCTAGAAAGTTTGCTGGGCCGGCGCGTGGTCGGCCAGGGCGAAGCCGTCGAAGCCGTTGCCAACGCCGTGCGACGGGCCCGGGCCGGTCTCCAGGACGCGGCCCGGCCGATCGGCTCGTTTCTCTTTCTCGGACCCACCGGCGTGGGCAAGACGGAGCTCACCAAGGCGCTGGCCGAAATCCTCTTCAATGACGAACAGGCGCTGGTTCGCATCGACATGTCGGAATACATGGAGAAGCACGCCGTGGCCCGGCTGATCGGTGCGCCGCCCGGCTACGTCGGCTACGACGACGGCGGCGAGCTGACCGAGGCGGTACGCCGGCGGCCCTACCAGGTGATCCTCTTCGACGAGGTCGAGAAGGCCCATGGCGACGTCTTCAACCTGCTCCTGCAGGTGCTCGACGACGGCCGCCTGACCGACGGCCACGGCCGCACCGTCGATTTTCGCAACACCCTCATCGTGCTGACCTCCAACCTGGGTTCCGAAATCCTGGCCGCCCGGGTCGACGCCGCCAGCGACGATGCCGTGCGCGAGGAAGTTCTGGCCCTCACCCGGGCCCACTTTAGGCCGGAATTCCTCAACCGGCTCGACGAAATCATCATCTTCCACCGCCTGGAACGCAGCCACATGGACGGCATCGTGGCCATCCAGGTGGCTGCTCTGGTGGCGCTGCTGGCCGGCCGCGGTCTGCGGCTTGAGCTTGACGAGGCGGCCGCCTCATGGCTGGCCGAGAAAGGCACCGATCCGGTCTATGGGGCCCGGCCCCTGAAGCGGGTGATTCAGCGCCATATCCAGAACCCGCTGGCCAATCTGATCGTGGCCGGCGAGATCGCCGAGGGCGACACCGTCAAGGTCTCGGCCGCCGCCGATGGCCTCAGCATCAATGGTGTGTTGATCGAAGCCGCTTGAAGGGTGCCGAACCTAGCAATCTACATGACAGCCGTCGCTTGCCAGGGCGACGGCATTTTCTGCTATTATGCAAATGCTTAACGGTTGACGTGTATGCAATTGCTTAACAGTTGACATGTGCCGGGTGGGCTGACGCTTTGCTGCGATAGCCTGGGCCGTGTTTTTTGGTTTGTCGCTTGCCGCCGTTGGGGAGGTAATACCCAGGGGTGCTGGGGAAGGTATGAAACCCGAAGACCTTGTCGCGGCTCTCAAACTCCATCAGCGCTTTGTCAAATCGCTGACCGGAGGGCGGCGTGCCAACCTCAAGAATGTCGATTTTGGCGGCCTCAAGCTGACCAAGGTCGACCTCTCCCAAGCGGTGCTGTCGGGCGCCGACTTCAGCGATTGCAAATTGATCGGCGCTAATTTCTCCTACGCCGACCTGTTTGGGGCCATCTTCGACCGGGCCGACCTGCGCGCTGCCGACTTTTCTCGGGTCGACCTCCGGGGCGTCAGTTTCCATGGCGCCCAGCTGGCCGGGGCCAACCTGAACGATGCCGACATGCGTCCCGGCGCCCTGGTCCACATCAAGGAGCAGGTGGGCCAGCAGGAGGAGACCGCGGCCGACCTCTCGAACGCCAATCTCGACGATGCCAGCCTCGACGACGCCAAGATGTCCAAGGCCAAGCTGCGCAACACCTCGGCCAAACGCGCCAGCCTCAAACGGGCCCAGATGCCCCAGGTAGACATGCGCGGTGTCGATCTCTCGGGCGCCAACCTCGGATCGGCCCGCCTGCGTGGTGCCAACCTGACCGGTGCCAACCTGCAAAGCGCGCAATTCGACATGACGCGCTTGGATGGTGCCAACCTGAGCGGTGCCATTCTGGCCGAAACCGACCTCGATAAGGCCGACCTGACCGGCGCCACGGTTTGCCGCGGTGCCACCGATCTTTCGTTGGGCATGCAGAAAATGCTGGCCGGTCACGCTTTGTGGGTCGAATCCAACGGCTCAAGTGGCGAACGGGTCTCACTGTCGGGTGAGGATCTGCACGGCGTCGACCTCGCCGGCGCCGCACTTTCGGGCGCCGAGCTCAAGGGCTGCAATCTTTCCGGCGCCAATCTGTCCAAGGCGCTATTGGTGTTGGCCGATCTCAGCGACGCCAACCTGCGCGACGCCGATCTGCGGGGCGCCGACTTTTCCGGTGCCAATATGCAACGCGCCAATATGCTTGCCGCCAACCTGCGCCGGGCCGATCTCAGCACCGTCGAGCTCAAGAGCGCTTCCGGCGACGCCACCGGCCAGGCCCCTGGCCGACCAACTGCAGCGACGCCATCCTGACCGATGCCGACGTCACCGGGGCCAACATGAAGGGCACCGTGCTCACCGACGCCGACCTCACGGGCATCATCGGTCACATACCCGAAAAGAAAGAAAAGCCGCGCACAGGGCCGGGCTCCGGGCATGCCTCCCGCGAAGGCCGGCCGGGCGGGGAATGGCGCGGCGGCTAGTGTCCTGCCCCAGAAATTCATAGGATGAATTTCTGGGATAAGCAGGCCACTAAACATTTGATTATAGTGTGATTCAGATCCCGAATTTCGACGCGTGAAATGCGCCGAACTTCAGAATCATCACACTAGCGCGATTTCAAGTTTTGTTGGAATTGCCCGGCCAACCGCTGCCGGGAGCGAAATAACTACTCCCGCTGGGCCAGTTTGGTGGCCAGCGGGGTTTCGGCCCGGGCCAAGTCGACATCGCGGCGCAGCGCCTCGAAACGGGCCAACACGGCGCCCCCGAGTTTCTGCCCGGTCGGCAACTTGATCTTGAGCGGATTGAGCTGGCGGTTGCCGACCAGCACTTCGTAGTGCAGGTGCGGACCGGTCGAGCGGCCCGACGAACCGACGTAGCCGATGGTCTGGCCCTGGCGCACCCGCTGGCCCCGGCGCAGGCCCTTGGCGTAGCGGCGCAGATGCCCATAAGCCGTCTTGTAGCGGCTGTTGTGGCGCAGCCGGATGTAACGTCCATAGGCGCCCTTGCGGCCGATGGCCTCGACCACGCCATCGCCGCCGGCCATGATCGGCGTACCCCGCGGGGCCGCGAAGTCGAGCCCGCGATGCATGCGCGTGTAACCCAGGATGGGATGACGCCGCTTGCCGTAGCGCGATGACAAGCGCGCCCCGTCGACCGGCGTGCGCAGCAGTGCCTTGCGGGCGCTGTGGCCCGAGGCGTTGAAGTAATCGAAGCGCTGGGGCTGGCTTTCGAAACGGTAGAGCGGGTAGTGGATGCCGCTCAGCGTCAGCGCGGCGTAACGCAGGGCGCCGTCCTTTACCGGCCGGCCGCTTTCGTCGTGCAGGCGCTCGAACAAGATCTCGAAACGGTCGCCGGGTTGGATGTCGCGCTGGAAATCGACGTCCCAGCTGAAGATGCGGATGACATCCATGATCAGGCGGTTGGGCACGCCGGCCCGGCGGGCGGCCAGGAACAGGCTGTCGTTGATGGTGGCGGCGGCGTGGTAGGAGACGCCTTCCAGCTCCTTGACGATGCCACGGGCGGTGAATTCACCGCTGACCGTCCGCTCAGCGGCGATTTCGTGCTCGGCATCGGCATGAAGGCGCAGCGCCACCAGCAGCTTCGCCGGCTTGCCGGCCGTTCCTTGCCTATAGGTTGCCATCAGAGTCTGGCCGGGGCGCAGGCTCTTGGGATTGAAGACATCCTGCAGCGAAGAGATGGCGGCGTGGGCCTGCTTGCGGTCGCTGCCGCTGCGCAGGATGGCTTTCATCAGGGTGTCGCCGCGGCGAATGGTGACTTTGCGGCTGACATTGGGGCTGGGCACAGGGGCCGCGGGAGTCACTCGGGCACTCGGCACCGCCGCCTCGAGGTCGCCCTCCTCCGGCAGCAGCAGAAAATCGTCGGGCAGGCTGCGCTTGACGCCGCCGTCGAGCCAACCGGGGTTGCCGAAGGCCGGCAGCTCGGGAATCGATATCAAGGCCAGCAACAGGCCGACGGCGGCGATGATGCCGTAGACCGTCAACTGGGCGCCGCCTTTGTCCCTACCGTCAGCCATCTACCCCTCCGCACCAGAGCTCAATCCATTCCAGGCTCCGCCGTGGCCGCCAAAGATGCGGGTTTGGGAATCCCTTGTCAACAATTTTATCAATTGAATCAAAAGGCTTTATGACTTTTCTAATTTCGATACGGAGAAATATCTGGAATCCGATTGTAATGAAAGCATAGACTGCTGGGCGGCATGCCATGCGCCACGGCCATCGTGGAACCCTCGGTGAGACCCGGCGGCAGGCTGAATATTCGTTGGTTTCCCAGACCGAGCGGGTTAGATATCCGTGCGGGAAGTCGAGCCGGCGGGCGCTTCGGATTATTCCTGAGGTGTTCTAATGCCCGTTCAGGCTCTGGCGCACCGCCGAGAGCAGTTCGGCCCGGCGGAAGGGTTTGGTCAGCGTGTGGCCGGCGCCCAGCTTTTCGGCCATGCTCAGGAACGAGGCCGGACCCGACGGTTTGCTGCCCGACATGGCGATGATGCGGGCCTCGGGAAACTCGCGCTTGAGCGCCAGGATGGTCTCCATGCCCTCGTAATCGGGCATGATGATGTCGGTGATGATGAGGTCGGTGGGGCTTTGGCGGTAGATATCGATGCCGGCGCGGCCGTTTTCCGCGTCGACGATGTCGTAGCCCTCTTCCTCCAGCGTGAAGCGCATGGCTTCGCGCAAGGGCTGTTCGTCGTCGATTACCAGTATGCTGGGCACAGTCAATTTCTCCACCTTGATTGAAATATAGCGACGCCCAGGTCCGCTTCATACTGACAGGTTTGTGAACACCTTGTGATCAGCTCGGGGAGACTTGACCCGGGCGGCGCAGAATGGTCCAGTCCGGCAGCCAAGTACCCCGGAGACGCCATGCCCGAGCCCCGAGACCAGCTTCTGCCCGGCCTGCGCCAAATCGCGCTCGAGGCCGGCGCCGTCATCATGAATATCTACCAGGGCCATATCGCGGTACGCGCCAAGGCCGACCAATCGCCGGTTACCGAGGCCGACGAAGCGGCCGAGGCGGTGATCCTGGCGGCCCTGGCCGAGTTGGCCCCGGAGATTCCGGTGATCGCCGAGGAAAGCGTCGCCGCCGGCCGCATCCCCGAGATCGGCGAGGGCCCCTTCTGGCTGGTCGACCCCCTCGACGGCACCAAGGAATTCATCAGCAGGAACGGCGAGTTCACCGTCAACGTGGCCCTGATCGAGGACGGCCTGCCGACGCTCGGCGTGGTTTTCGCCCCGGCTATCGGGCAGCTCTATCTGGCCGGACCGGGGGCGGTGACGCTGGAAAAAGATGGTGGCGCGGCGCGCCCCATCGTGGTGCGCCGGCCGGCCGCCGACGGCCTGGTGGTGGTGGCCAGCCGCTCGCACCGCGACGCCAAGACCGACGATTACCTGGCCGACTTCGAGGTCAAGTCGCTGACCGCGGCCGGCAGCTCGCTCAAGCTCTGCCTGGTGGCGGCCGGCGAGGCCGACCTTTACCCGCGTCTCGGCCGCACCATGGAATGGGACATCGCCGCCGGCCACGCCGTGCTGGCGGCCGCGGGGGGCCGCGTCGAGACCCTCGACGGTGCGCCCCTGCGCTACGGCAAGCCCGGTTTCGAAAACCCCTTCTTCGTGGCCCGCGGCGCCTGAGGCGCGACGATTCGTTAATTAGGTCCCCGTCAATTAGGTCCCTGTCCCCTTAATTAAGGTTTGTTAAGGGTGGTGGCGGCCATAAGTTAATGGCCCTATGCCGACGACTACTCGCCGTCGTCGGCACCTTCGGGCAACCCGTTTCCGCTCTCCCCGCCCAACTCCCCGACACGCTCCAGCGGCCGGCGGTTGACCAACAGGCGAAAAATGTCAGGCCGCGAATAGTGGCCGGCGACATCGCAGCCGGCCTTGGCCGCCAGCACCATTTCGCTCGAGCCCTGGGCCAGCAGTATGGTTTCGCCCTGGGCCGGACCGGCGATGACCTCGCCGCGGGGATCGATGATGCAGCTGTCGCCGGTGTGCTCGTAACGCACCAGGTCGCGGTAGGCTTGGGGCGTGTGTTCCTCCAGGCGCAGGCCGCCGACGCAGATGACGTAGCAGCCGGCCTGGGCGGCGAAGGCGCGCGACAGCAGCAGCTGGCGGATGCCCATGGGGCTGGGCGGCTTGGGCGCGCGCTCGTCCTCGCGGCCGGGCCAGGCGGCGACGTGGATCCCGGTACCCTGGGCCATCAGGGCATAACCCGGCAGCAGCATCTGGTGTTCCCAGCAGTTGAGGCCGCTGAGGCGGCCGTAAGCGCGCTGGTAGGCATTGAGGCCGACGGCATCGCCCTCGCCCCAGACCACACGCTCGCTGGCAGTCGGCTTGAGCTTGCGGTGGCGGCCCAGGATTTCGCCGTCGTTGCCGATGAACAACAAGGTGCAATAGGTCGTGCCGCGGGTGTTGGGATCGAGCTCGGCAACGCCGATGACGACATCGATGCCGGCCTGGCGAGCGGCGGCGCAGAGTTTGTCGGTGGTGGGGCTGGGGATCTCGACGGCGTTCTCCAGATAATCAGCGGCGGCGGCCCAGAAAGTGGCGCTTTGCGGCCCGAAGGCAAAGAAGGGATAACCCGGCAGCCAGGTCTCGCCAAAGGCCGCCACGGTGGCGCCCTTGTTCGCGGCCTCGGCGATCAGGTCGCAGGCCTTGTCCGTCGAGGCCTGGCGGTCGAATTGCACAGGCGCGGCTTGTATCGCGGCCAGGGTGAAAGTGTCGTCACTGGGCATGGCAATTTCCCCTGATTGGAGTTCGGCAGCCATTGAAGCAGTGCCGGCCCAGAGAGGCAATTGGCCGACAGAGTATTTTTTGCCTGCCGGATTTGCAGAGATCGTGATGAATGCTGCCTTCAACCCGTTGTTTTTGAACAAAAAAAATTCCCAGTTCAGCGCTGAACTCGATTCTTTGGGTAAACCACCGGGGCGCGGCATGGCGGCCGGCAAATGCCGGTTGGTTCAGGGCGCCCGGCCGATCATGGCGAAAGCTCGGTGGGGCGCCATCAGCTCGTCGCCAAAGCGTTCGGCCAGCAGCTCCACGTGCGCCGCGTCGAAGGCGGCGATGCGATCGGCCGAGAGCGTGGCGCCGACGCCGGCGCTGGCGCGAATGCGGCCACGCCAGGCCTCGGCCGAATAGGGCACGTGGACATCGAAGGAAA
>MPMB02198052.1_pt1 | contig 10987 bp, 10 predicted proteins | sample 1617371 | NCBI WGS metagenome assembly MPMB02 (sample SAMN05944808, study PRJNA350692) | marine metagenome | biome: marine; feature: ODZ; material: water; isolation source: 300 m water sample filtered on 0.2 um supor filter | place: Pacific Ocean | collected 2012-04-08 | depth 300m m
CTAGCGTATATTTCTTCGGAAGGGAGTTCCTTTTGATCCCACTGTTTGTAAAGTTCAAAAGTTTTTGGAAATACTGTGTTGATTTGTTTATCATCAACACTTCTCATCAACATGCTGACAATAGGAATTACGAATGTAACTGTAATGAACAGTGCAAGCGGTAGAACTAGAGCAAATGCTCTAAATTTATTTATACGCACTGAACGTTTAAGACTGACTTTTAAGGGTATTCCGTCAGTCGTTAATATCTCACCTTTTGCTGGTTGATTCATAAGGTTGTTATAAAAAAAGGCGGGACAAAAATCCCGCCTTTTTTATTATAATATTAATATTATTTTTTATTATGCGCCATCCAAGCTGACCATTGTTCTTTTAGTTCGGCATTGTGATCAGCCCACCAAACAGGGTCTGTTAACACAGAGTTTTTCAATCTTTTCTTTGTGTTAGGCATATGTGGTAATATTTCTATATTTGGCTTACCAGGTCTTGGGAACCACGGTTCATGCTTTTTGATTATATCAAAACCACATGAACGCATAGGAGCGTATGTAATATATTTTGCTTGCTCCGCTTGAGACTCACAAGTTGTCGCATGTTTTAAGAACTCTATAGCTTCTGCTTTGTTCTTTGATCCTTTAGGAATAGCAATCCAGTCTCCATCAAGAACTTGGCCATGCCAAATGTAATCGAAACTAGCTCCTTCTGAAAGTACAGCAGCTCCAGCACGACCATTGTAAACAATAGACATAACTACTTCACCGCTTTTTACTAATTCTAACGGTTGAGCTCCTGCAGACCAGTGAACAACATGTCCTTTAAGTTCATCAAGTTTTGCAAATGCTCTATCTGTTCCACCTTCTCCTTGTAAAACTGAGTTTACTTTTGAAGGTTTAACACCATCGGCAACAAGTGCCATTTCTAAAACAGCTTGTGGCCAAGTGTGAACACCTCTTTTTCCAGGAAATTTTTCCACATCAAAAAAATCTTTCATTTTTTTTGGTTTTTTTCCAGGAAATGCTTTTGGATCGTAAATTACTACATAGGTCCACCAGATTTGTGGTGCAGCACATGGAGAAATTGTTCCAGTACTTTCACTTACGTCGGTTTTACCATTAAATGGAATGCTATCATTAAAACTTTTTCCATCTGGTGATTTCTGCCAGTCACTTGTATCAAGTACTTCGAGTAAACCTTCGTCACAACCGTTAATCGCGTCAACTGGTAAAATGTCTACAACATCCCAAGTTACATTACCCGACTCAACTTGAGCTTTGACTTCACCAAGACCACCGTTGTAGTTTTCAACGCTAACTTTAGTAGTTCCATCAACAACAGGCTTCCAAGTATCTACGTAAGCTTTTTGTTGGCTGGCTGTATAAGCACCACCCCAAGAAACGAAAGTTATATCTGCAATTGCAGATCCAACAAACGCCATCGAGATTAAACCAAAAAAAGCCGCTTTGATTGCTTTTCTCATTTATTTTCCCCTTTAAATTAAATTTAACTTAAGTTTTCAATACGAAAGTAAAACATAAATACTTAAAGACTGCAAAAAGTTTTTTTGATTGATTTTGCCTAAATTAATTAGCTTAATTAAGATCTAAAGCCCGAGAATCTGAAGCTTTCCAAGATAGTTTTACTGTCGCGCCTTCTTTTAAGTTTGCTCCCTTATAAGAATTTGGAATTTTAACTATAAATTGATCATTTCCACAAACTTCTACACGGGATCTTATATGATCACCTAAATATATTAATTCCTTTACTTTTGCGTCAAAATTATTTTCAAAATTTTCTGATGAATTAATAGCAACTCTTTCTGGTCTTAATGAAACTAAAGAACCATCGCCACTATTATTTACATTTACTTTTAAAGCGTGAATATCATCTCCAGATTCTGTAGTAACAGTACAATTTTCTCCATTAATTGATTTCACTTTTCCTTTTAGTTGATTATTTTCTCCAATAAATTGTGCAACGAAAGAACTATTTGGTTTTTCATATAAAACGTCTGGGGAAGAAATTTGCTGAACCTTTCCATCATTAAAAACTGCAATTCGATTTGACATTGTTAAAGCTTCGCTCTGATCATGAGTTACATAAACAACTGTAATCCCAATTTTTTCATGAATGTGTTTAATTTCATATTGCATTTGTTCTCTTAAATTTTTATCAAGTGCTCCAAGTGGTTCATCCATTAAAACTAGTCTTGGTTCAAACACTAAAGATCTTGCCAATGCAACACGTTGTTGTTGTCCTCCAGATAATTGTAAAGGCATACGATTTCCAAAATCTTGTAATTCAACCATTGAAAGTGCATTTCCAACTTTTTCATCGATTTCAGATTTTTGCATTTTTCTAACTTCAAGTGGAAACGCTAAATTTTCTTTTACAGTCATATGAGGAAATAAAGCGTAATTCTGAAAAACCATCCCTATTCCTCTTTTATTTGGTGGAATACTACTTATTGGATTTCCATCCAAATAAATCTCTCCACTAGTTGGAGTTTCAAAACCAGCTAACATCATTAAAACAGTTGTCTTACCTGATCCAGATGGTCCTAACATTGTTAAAAACTCACCTTTTGGAACATCAAGATTTAAATCTTTAACGACCAGTATTTCGCCATCGTAACTTTTATCTACCTTCTCGAATTTTACGAAACTATCTTTTTGAGACATGCGCATTTAAAACATTAGATAATGATTAATTCAAGGGTTAATTAACGATAAGTTTATATAGTGGTTTTTGCTTTATTTGCTTATTTTTTATATTGAATTTTCTTTAATTAATTTTTTGAGACGTGGGATCATAACCTTTGGTGCTTCCATTGATGGATATATTTTTTGTACTTCTTTATAACTTTCGATAGCTTTCTTATAATTTTTTAACTTAGTTTGAACTAAACCTTGTCCAGATAAAGCTCCAAAGTGTCTTTTTTCGACCTTAAGTACTTCGTTTATATCATTTTGTGACTGTTCGTAGCTACCCATCATATAAAGAACAGTTGCGCGCTTATTCCAAGCTTCTGCCCATTTAGGGTCTTCTAAAATTATCTGTGAAAAAAGTCCATAGGCTTTACTTAATTTTCTCTGATTTATTAATAATGAACCTTGAGCTAATAATTCTGTTAATCTATAACCTCGTCTATCATCAGATGGATGTTTTATCCAAATTTTCCATATTTTATTTTCTATTTCTATAGCCTTTGTATTTTCGCTATTTTTAAGCTGTTTAAAAAGATTGTTTAATTCATTGTCTCTTTTTTCAGCACTAACATTACTAAAGATTAGTAAGCTTAAGATAATGATTTGTGCAAGCTTTTTCATAATTTTTTTAACTTTTTTCTAAATAATGTGCAAAAACTTTACTTCTAATATCAATTCTGAAAGTATCAAATTGATTAATATCTTTTATTGGAGAATCAATTTGATTAGTTGCTTTGTCCATATTGTAGCATGATAAAATTATTTTTCCTTCATCTTTAAAATCAAACGAAATACTAGTTGCTGTACTTTTTCCGGATGAATTTGGTTCTTGAAAAATTTTTCTTGGGTTATAAACAACTTTGTATAATTGTTTTTTGCCTTGCTTGGTATTTTTAAATAATTTCGATATATCTAAAGCTGCAGTATCTAGTTCCTTGTTGCATTTATTATCATCGTATTTTTTTTTTACTACTATTCCAACTAGTCCTTCAATTATAAAATCGTCATCATGGCTATTGTAACTTATTTTAAACCAGTCATAAATATCTTTGCCCAATAAAAGTGAAGTTGAATACTCTTTATAACTATAATTAAACCAATCTAACTCACCGTTCTCTAGTTGAGATTCGGTAAAATAATCTAAAGCACTATCTCCAATGCTTATACTTTCAATCTGGAAATCTTTAATATCATCTGTATAAGCGCTTGTACTTAACAACAAACTCAGAACCACAATCCCCAAAATTTTTTTCATTATCCTTTAATATGTAACTCATCGGGAAATTTATAAAAATTCTCAGCTCCATTTTCTGTAACTCTGATTGACTCGCTGCTTTCAACTCCCCATTCACCAAACTGCATTACAGCAATCATATGAAAACAAACGTTTTTTTGCAAAACAGTTTTATCTCCTTTTTGAATATTAAGTGTATGTTCTCCCCAATCTGGAGGATAACCTATTCCTATTGAATAACCTGTTCTAGATTTTTTTTCTATTCCATATTTGTCCAAAACTTTCCAAAAAACTTGGGCTACATCATCTGCGGTTTTTCCAGGTTTCGTTACATCAATACCTGCTTGGAGCGCCTCTCTTGTTCTTTTCATTGTATCTATTTTTTTTTGATCAGGCTTTCCTAATAAAACTGTTCTTGCCATAGGGCAGTGATATTTTTTATATACTCCAGATATTTCAATAATTGATGCTTCTCCTTCTACGAATTTATCATCTGTCCAAGATAAATGTGAAGCTGATGTTCCTTTTCCAGTTGGTATTAAAGGTACAATTGATGAATAATCTCCACCATGCTCTTTAGTTCCACTTATTAAAGTTGAATATATTTTTGCAACAGCATCACATTGTCTTACTCCGGGATTAATTGCTTCAAATGCAGTTTTCATTCCTAGTTGAGTAATTTGAGATGCTATTTTCATAAACTTTATTTCCTCATCTGATTTAACTAATCTCACCCAGTTAACTAATCTCTCGCAATCTTTAATTTTAGCATTAGGCAAACCATGTTTTAATTTTTCATGAGAGTAAGCGGTGAAATAATGACTATCCATTTCCACGCCTATATTTAGGTTATCCCATTTTCTTTCCTTTATAATTTCTATTAACCTATCGTAAGGATGTATTGGCCAAACATGAATGTATTTTTCGTCATAAACAATAATATTTTCATCTTTTAAATAAGTTTTTATGTAAGCTCCACCTGCGTCCTGTGCTCTTACAAAGCATAAAGGTTCCTCTGCATTAACATGAACTATTACACACTGGGCATAGTAAAATGACCAGGCATCATATCCAGTAAGATAATTCATATTGTTTGTGTCTTGAGAAATTAATAAATCAATGCCCTTTTCCTGCATTGATTTTTGAACTTTTTTAAGTCTTTCTTTGTATTCTTCTCTTGAAAATAACACGATCAATTACTCAAAAATAATTTTCCAAAACCATTAACTGGTTCAGTTTTTTTTATATTTTGCAAAGTATCCCAAATTAAAACCTGATTACTAGATAAAACTATTTTGTTTAATTTTTTTTCTAATTTATCAACAATATTTAAAGCTGGCAAATTTGTACAAGAAAGAAAAACTGCTTCCGCTTCTCCTAAATCCATTTTTGTAATAACTTCAAACAAATATTCAGGATCAACTTTTGCAATATCATTATCATATAAAATATCAAAATATGAATTTGATGTAACAGTAAAATTTTCTTTTTTAAAATAATCTACTACATCATTATTTAATTTCTCCGAATAAGGTGTGAATATAGATACTTTTTTAACATTCATTTTTCTAAGCGCGTTAACAGCAGCTGAGCTTGGTGTTACAACTTTTGCATCTGGCTTTGCTAAATTAATTTTATTTTTAATTGAATCATATCCTGAAGCAATTGTTCCTGAAGTACAACCATATACAACACAATCTAGCTTTTCGTCAGGAAGTATATCTTTGGAAACTTCTGTTATATTTTCAGCCATCTTAATTAGATTTTCTTTAGTTAATGGATAGTAACTTCTAATACGATTTACAAACAGATCTATATTCATATTTTCAATAATTTTTTTGAAATCTTTTTCAATCATAAAATCAGTTGATAATGCTATTAAACCTACTTTAGAATTAATTCCTGAGTTGAACTTTGGAGTTATCTTTATTGAATTCATTTAATATCTTACAATATAGAATAAAAAATGAATATATAATTTAATATTAATTAATCAAAATTAAATATTCTTATGGAAAGGATATGAAATTTAATTAATATGCTAATAATAAATTATGTTTAATAAAAAAAATTTTTATATAAATGGAAAATGGATCAAACCATCAAAACCAAACGATTTTGAAGTTATAAACCCGTCAAATGAAGAACCTTTTGCTGTTATTTCACTAGGATCCAAAGAAGACACGGATGCAGCTGTTAATGCTGCTAAAACGGCTTTTGCTAAATGGAAAGAAACTTCTAAAGATGAAAGAATAAAATTATTAGAAAAACTTCTAAGTGTTTATAAAAAAAGATTTAATGAAATGGCAGAAGCTATTTCTATAGAAATGGGAGCGCCAATGGACTGGGCATCTGATCCACAAACTGCTTCTGGGCAATCACATTTAGAAGATTTCATTTTAAGACTAAAAAATTTTAATTTTGAGAAACAATTTGATTCTAAATCTAATAATCATATATGTTATGATCCTATTGGAGTGTGCGGTCTAATTACTCCATGGAACTGGCCAATCAACCAGATAGCCTTAAAAGTAATTCCTGCCTTTGCAACAGGTTGCACAATGATACTTAAGCCTTCTGAAATTGCTCCCATCTCAGCAATGTTATTTGCTGAAATGATAGATGAAGTTGGTTTTCCGCCTGGAGTATTCAATTTAATAAATGGAGATGGTGCAGGAGTTGGAACTCATTTGTCTGGTCATCCTGGAATTGATATGGTTTCTTTTACAGGGTCAACAAGAGCAGGAAAATTAATTTCTAAAAACGCAGCAGATACAATTAAAAGAGTTTGTTTAGAATTGGGTGGTAAGGGAGGAAATATTGTTTTTGCAGACTCTTATCCAAATGCGGTTAAGGATGGAATTAGAAATGTTATGAGTAATTCAGGGCAATCATGTGATGCTCCAACAAGAATGCTTGTTGAAAAATCAATTTATGAAAGATCTGTTAAAGAGGCAATAGATGAAGCTAATAAAATTAAGGTAGATATAGCATCAAAAAAGGGAGACCACATAGGACCTGTAGTTTCAAAAATTCAGTACGATAAAATAATCAACTTAATAAAAGACGGTATTAGTGAAGGAGCAACGTTAGCGGCTGGAGGTCCTGATTTACCAAATAATTTAAATAAAGGTTATTTTATTAAACCAACTATATTCACAAATGTTACAAACAAAATGCAAATAGCAAAAAAAGAAATTTTTGGACCAGTTCTTTCAATAATCCCATTTGAAACAGAAGAAGAAGCAATAACAATCACTAATGACACTGAATATGGACTTGGAAATTATTTACAAACCGAAGATAAAGAAAAAGCTAAAAGAGTTGCCAAACAATTAAGGTCTGGATGTGTGTATATTAATGGTAGTGGCGCAGACCCTGGAACTCCTTTTGGAGGATATAGACAATCCGGAAATGGCCGTGAAGGTGGTAATTGGGGATTAGAAGAATATCTAGAAGTAAAGACGGTTACTGGTTGGAAATAAAAATATTAAATGTCTCATCTATTAATCCATAGAGGGTTAGCTAAAAAAAATTTTGTAGAAAATACTATTTCATCTTTTAGATATTGTTTTAAAAAAAATTATGGAATTGAAACAGATATACATTGTACCAAAGACAATAAGATTGTTTGCTTTCATGATTTTAATCTTAAAAGTAAATTTAAAGTAAACAAGTCTCTAAAAGACATTAAGTATAAAGATCTATTAAAAATCAGTAAATTAAAAAAAAAACCTATTCCACTTTTAAAAGATTTAATAAAATTATCAAAAAATAAAAAATATTTAATGTTAGAGATAAAACCTTTGTTTTCAAAAGATAATTTAAAGGTTTTATTAAACGAAGTAAAAAAATTAAAGAATTATTCTCTTACATCTTTTAAAGAAAAAAATATTATTAATTTATGTAAAGCTAAAAAAAGCTTAAATTTAGGTTTATTAATACCTTCTACATATTCGTTTAAAAAAGTTTTACAAAAAAGTAAGAAAAAATATGTTAAATTTTTGGTTTTGGAAAAGAAATTTTTAAATGAAAAGAAACTATATAAAATAAGAAAGAAAATTTATTTCTATACAATTAAAGATAAAAAATTATTTAACAAATTTAAAGAAAAAAATCTCATTTTTGAAAATTTATAATTTTATTTTTTCAAAAAATTTAATCTACCTATAATTTCATCACGATCCATGTAGTAGCCTTGCAAATGTCTATGTCCTGAATTTGGATCAAACTCGGTTCTTCCATGAAGAAGTCTTCTATTATTAAAACAAAATATATCTCCTGCCTCTAATCTAAATTTAACTACAAACTTATCATCATGTATAAGATTTCCAAATCTATGATGGGCTTTGTAAACTTTTTCCATAACATCAGGATGGCAATCTAATGCATCCATAGTAGCAACGCTAAATCTTATATCATTGAAATCATCATCTTTGGTTAAAGAAATTGCTGGAGCATAAAAATTTCTATGCGATTCTTGTGTATAATCTTTATCTCTAAATTTAAGAGGCACATTCACTAAAGTTTCAAAAATTTCTTTTTCATTCTTCCTTAAATAATCAGCAACTGCAAAACCATCTACTACTGAAGAATCCCCTCCCTTTGCATCATTAATTAAACAATGAAGAAATTGATAGCCTGGAGGATTTTCAAACCAGGGTAAATCAATATGATTTCTTAAACCGAGCGCTGTGTAAGCAGAATTATTAGGTTTTGGAATATTTATAACTTCAAAAGGTGTTTTAAAAAAAGTTTCTCTTGTGTGGCTTATTCTGTTTAAAACTGGAAATGCAGATTTTTTTTCTGTAGGAGTATTTTTAACTATGGCAATTCCTTTTTGATGTAGAAGTTTTAACCATTTTATTAATCCTTCATCTGAATTCATTATTTCATCATGTTCAATATTTATTGAGCCAAGATCTTTCTGAAATGAACTATTCCATAAATCATATGGTGAAACATATTTTTGTTTATTTTTTAAAGTATAACAATTTTCTCTTAGCCATATAGGATCGAAGTAACTTGTATGATTTCCCTCACTCCATTCAATTTCTAATTTTCCATCCGAATTAATCGTATATTTTTTTGGACTTAAATTTTCTGAAACATTAAGAATATTAAACATTCTATGTCTTGAGTCTTTATCGTGAGCCGTGGGACAATTGTCTCTTAACCACAAAAAGTTAAATTTACTTTTCTCTCCATCGCTCCATTCAACATTTAAGGCTGAACCATTCTTTGAAACTTTAGAAATTTCTATTGCCATAAAAACAATATTATTTTATTTAGTTTTGTTTTCAATTCAATTTACAATTGAATTTAATAGTTTATTTTCTTTTTTTTCTAGTTTAATTAACGCATAACAATTCAATAAAGGTTGTATTTTGCCTCAGATCAAGTTTTAATACGCCTTGTTTAAACATAAATAATGGAGGGAATTTCATGAAATTTCTTAGAAACTTAATACTTTCATTTGTATTTGCAGGAGCAATGACTTTAACTACAACTAGCGCAAACGCTGGATGTGGCAAAGTACATTTGGGAGACTTTGACTGGGATAGTGCTAACATTCATACTGCTATTGCAGGTTATATTCTTGAAAAAGGATATGGCTGCGAAGTAGAATCGACAAAAGGAAGTACTACTCCAATAATGGCAGCTCTTTTCGATCAACAAATAGATATTATTACTGAAGTTTGGAGAGACAACTTAGTTCAGTTGATTGAAGATAACTTAGCTAAAGGAAACATAATTGAGCTTGGTGTTAACACGCCTTCATCTACTCAAGGATTCTATGTAGATAAACCAACTGCCGACAAGTATGGTTTAAAATCTGTTGATGATATGAAGAACGCTGATATAGCAAAATTATTTGCTGATCCAGAAGCTCCTGGAAAAGGTAGAATGACAAGCTGTATTTCAGGTTGGACTTGCTACACTATTAACTTAGTGAAACACAAAGTTTATGGTCTAGATGAATTCTATACTAACTTTGATCCAGGTTCAGGTGGAGCATTAGATGCGGCGATCGCTGGTGCATTTAAAAAAGGTAAACCAGTATTTTCGTACTATTGGACACCTACAGGTTTGATGGGCAAAGTAGACTTGGTTAAATTAGAAGAACCTAAATATGACCAAGCTTGCTGGGATGAAATGACTAAAGTTGTTGAAGATATAAAAGCAAACGGACCAGATGTATATAAAGATACTTGCGCATGTGAATACGTTAATATGTCTTTAACAAAAGCTGCTTCAACTAAATTTGCTAGCGATAAAAAGAATAAGCCTGTTTTAGATTTTATTAGAGCTTATTCAATACCAACTGCTGCAGTTAACAAAGCACTTGCATTCTATATGGATGAATCAGGTGGAGATATGGAAGCAACAGCTAAATTCTTCTTATCTAACAATGCTATGTGGAAAAGCTGGGTTCCAGCTGATGTAGCAGCAAAAGTTGCAGATACGCTGTAATTTTTATTAATAAATTATAACTAAGAGCCCAGAGGTGGGCTCTTAGTTTTTTTTAGAAAAAATAATGGAAAAATATAAAAAATTTATCAAGCCATTTATTTATTCAATAGTTTTTATAGGTTTCATTATTATCGGTTATCGCTCAGCTAAACCTAGATACAAACCTGAAAATTTTACAGATATATTTAATGATTTTTCTTGGCTAGGAAACTGGCCTAAGTGGCTTGATTTTCCTTTAATGCAACCTCTTAATTCTGGTTTTGATTGGTTAATTGTAAAATATGGAATGTTTTTTGAAGGAATAAATAATTTTTTACTTGGTATTTATACTGTAATGAAAAATTCTATAGTTGATTTACCTTGGCCAATTGTTATCGCTTTAGTTATTTTTATTACTTATTTTGCAAGCGGAAGAAAAACAAATACTACGGTAATGGTAGCTTTTTGTACTTTTTTTCTAGGTTTTTTAAGCCCAAGATATTGGGACAAATGCATTATGACAACTTGCATAGTAATTATTGGTATGTTGCTTTGTATTGTTGTTGGAATCCCAATTGGAATTGCCATGGCTAGA
>MPMB02186760.1_pt1 | contig 10971 bp, 12 predicted proteins | sample 1617371 | NCBI WGS metagenome assembly MPMB02 (sample SAMN05944808, study PRJNA350692) | marine metagenome | biome: marine; feature: ODZ; material: water; isolation source: 300 m water sample filtered on 0.2 um supor filter | place: Pacific Ocean | collected 2012-04-08 | depth 300m m
AGCAGAATTTATAGATACTGAAAAAAAAATTGAGCATATAAAAAAAAAACAACCATGAACCCCTTGCAAAAATCGATTAGGATAATTGGGTGATGAAGAAGAGCAAATATAAAACAAAAGAATTAAACAAAGCAAGCCAATACTACTTTAAGAAAAACTTCAATCAATTAGAAGGTAACGAAAATAGAAGAAATAGAGGAAGAATTTTTGCCAATTTAAGTAAAAATAATTCTAAATTTGCGGTACCTGAAACGATGGGAGGCAATATTGAAGACAGAATAAAATCATTAACTGAAGCTGAGAAAAAATTTCTAGACGGTAGATTATCCATGTTTTACCAAGGCAAAAAAAAAGATTTAGACCAGATATGGCAGGAAATAGGGTCTCAAAAAAGAGGAGAGTTTAAAGTTATGTTCAAAGATTTTAATAATAGAGTTGCTGAATACAATCAATTGAAAAGGAAAGGTTATGTCAGTTTGACCGATCTGAACAACATATTAAGACCTGGGCTTGATCCTGACGATCTTAGAAAAACAATAAAGAACTCACCACGAATTGATAAACTTGCCCCACATTTAAAGAAAACATTGCTTAGGAAAACTAATTTAACAAATATACCAGGAGGATCCCGTGTTTTTTATAAAAGACCAGATGTCGTTGCTATGAAAAAACTTAAAAACTATTTTCAAAACCAAGAGTATTTAAATATAGCCAGACAAAGTGAGTAAAATGAAAAAACTAATGCACAACCCCTTGCAAACATCGATTAGGATAATTGGGTGATGAAAGAAAAAATTTACTACTTTAAATCTGATAAATATATATTTAGAGAAAAGTCTATAAGAAAAAAATTAATAAAAGTTTGGAATTTAATTCATGATCAATCTAATTTAGATTTATCAGTAAAGCCTCTAGATGATTATAATAAGTATTGTTTACCTTTTAAAGGCATTTCAAAGTTTAAGGATGGAGCTATAGAATACAAAGGAGAAATGTTGGGTTATCTTGATGATAATAACAAAATAAAAAGATATTTTAATTGTCCCCATGGAAAAGGAATTAATTATTCTACCCATGGATTTAAGTTTATATTTAATGGGTACTGGAAATATGGTTTTGCACATGGAAAAGGTGTTTTTTTAAATGATGCTTGCGAATTTTATGTTGGAGTATGGAAAGATGGCTATTTAGATAAATTAATACATGAATTTAAGTGGTTACCTGAGCTTGATGATAAAAAGTATCATCTTGGTAAACTTACTAAAGTAAAAAAACCGAAAAATGATGAATCAATGAATAATTTTAGATATGATATAATGATTGACAAATCTTATCCAAAAAAGAGCAGGTTATATATGAATTTCGGAAGAAACATGAATTTTGAAGTTTTAGATCTTAATGCTAACTATTGTTATTCTAGAGGTGGCGTAACTGATGGTATTCCAGATCCTGTACAGAGTGTTGAAGAATTAATGGAACTTCATTCGGATAGTGATATAGAATTTTTTAGGGAACATTATGATTTGGGTAAAAAAAACCATATTATTAATCTAAATACACCTAAAATAAAAAAATTAACTACCAAAGATTATTATCCCAAAAAAAAGAAGAATTTTGATGAAACTTATATAATTTCTGAAACTGGACATAGAAGATTTCATATTTCTCACGATTATTCTAAGAAGGAAGATTATAAAGTTTATAAAAAAGGTAAGCAGCTAAAACTATATAATAAAAAATTGAATACGGATTTAGAAAAGGATACTTTCAATTCATACTTTACTGTTGAAAAACATGGTGCACTATTGGCAGTAAAAAATAAAACTGTACCATTCGGTACCACAATTACTTTATTGGGTGATAGTTCTTATCTTAAATCTGGTGAAAAAGTTAGAATTGTAAGAAAATTTAAATCAAAATAACCATGCACACTCCCTTGCAAACATCGATTAGGATAATTGGGTGATGAGAAATTTTTTTAAAGGTATTTTTAATAATGTAGATTTATACTCATCCTTAATTGATAAGACTGTGAATGATATTCAACAATATTTTCTTAAAATATTCAAAAAGAACAAAAAAATAACAACAAAAGATGTTTTGGACTATCTAAAAAAAAATAATGCTTTTCTTAACGATTTAGATGACAAGCCAAAAAAAAATACAGATCAATTTAGCTTTACTTTTAAAGATGGATTAGAGTCATTTTTATTTATTCTTTTTTTACATGAAATGCCCGAACGTTTTTGTATTGAGGTTATAGGATATAATGATTATGTAGGTTTTTTATTAAGTTCTAACTCAGATAATAAAAACATAAGAATTAAAGATACATACATTGATATTATATTTAAAGAAAAACCTACAAAATTAGCAAAACGATTAAAAGATGAAATGATAAAACTACCAAATTATATTGAATATTAATTAAATGAAAAAACTATCTCTATACATCTTTCTGGGTTTGTTATTTTGCAAAAATTCATACGCCGAAATATTAAAATACAATTACAACTTCGACCATAAACCAGAAATAAACTCAAAAGGTTATGGCATTTGTGAAAAATTAAAATGGGATATAAAATGAAAAAAATAAAAAAAAGGAATCAATTAATATAAAACTTAATTTTTTCTTTATAAGATATTCGTCAACTATTGATCTAAATCAGTATAAAATCCTCACTAGCTGATTTAATATTACAATAAACAATTATTAAATATTATTTGGGAGGCTGTTTGAATCTTATAGCAATTTCCACAATTGTGGTGCTTTGTATTGTTGTAGTATTAGTTTCAATACTTTTTTTCAGTCTTTTGAAGAAGGTTAGAAGCTCGAGTAAGGACAATTTCAATTTAATTCAATTTCCCAAAGAAACAGAACAAAAAATTGATAACTTTATTAACGAAACTAGATCTTACAATAACGAATTAAAGAATTTTTTAAAAAAAGAACACATTGATGCAAAAAAAATTATATCCGAAGTTGATGAAAAGATTGCACCCTTTGAAAAAGTTGCAAGAGAAAAGAATGATGAGCTAAAGGAATACAAGAAGGGTTATGAGTATTCTCGAAACAAAGCATTGTTAGATGGAATCATCGATACAATAGAGTTTATCGAGAATGCCGAAAATAAAATTAGCACTAATGATGAAACCGCTAAATCATATTTTTCAAGCACAAAAGATAAGCTGATAATTATATTAAATAACTCTGGAATAGAAAAATTCAAACCAGAGTTGAATACTTCAAGTTTGGAAAATCACGGCTGTGAAGTGAGTCTCTCTACAGAAATTACTAATGATACAAATAAAATCAATTTAATTCATTCAGTTTTAAAAGATGGATATAAGTTAATTTTAAAAGGTAAAGAAATCCAGTATGTAAGAAAAGCCTTAGTCAAAGTTTACGCTGTAAATGATGAGGAAAATAATGCTAAAATTAAATAATATAAAATTAGAGACTCCAATATGGCAAAAGTAGTAGGGATCGATCTAGGAACAACCTTTTCGGCGATTGCCTTACTTGATGATTTAGGCAATCCTGAAGTCTTAGCTGATCCAGAAAATAATGACAGAATTACTCGTTCTGCAGTTTATATCGGAAGAGACAAGGCGATAGTTGGTGAAAAAGCAAAAGACGCCGCTGTAACAAGTCCTGATAAAGTAGTTTTTGAAGTCAAGAGAGAAATGGAAAATAATGTCGTCTACTCTACTAAAGATGGCAAATGGATTGAGGAGAAAGAAAAAAAAGGCATAAAAGGATACACACCATCACAAATTTCATCGCTGATATTATCTAAACTGAAAGATTATACTTCTGGAGTAAAAAAAGCTGTTATAACAGTGCCTGCACTTTTTGCTGAAGCTGCGAGATCAGCTACACTTGATGCTGCAAAATTATCAAAATTAGATGTTGAATTAATTAACGAACCCACTGCCGCAGTTTTGCATTATGCAAACCTGCCAGGCACATCATCAATTAGTGGTAGAGTTCTAATTTTTGATTTAGGTGGAGGTACTTTTGATATTACCATAGCTGGTGTTAAAGGAAAAAAAGTTGATGTAATAACTTCGGTTGGAGATAAAGAACTTGGCGGTGGTGATTTTAACAGGGAAATTTTAAAAATAATTGATAAAAAATATAAAAAGGCAAAGGGCAAAGGAATAAATCAAGAAGACAAAAAATCTTTTGAGATAGCTGAAAAAATAAAAAAAATATTATCTAATAAAGATAAGGTTACTGAAATAATAGAAGGTCCCAAAGGACCTCACAAAATAGAAATATCTAGAAAAGAATTTGAAAATTCAATTGATACTTATATTGAAAAAATTAAAATGTTGATGGAAGAAGCCTTGGACCGAGCAAAATGCAAACCAAGTAATATTTCACAAACATTATTGGTGGGAGGTAGCACCAGAATTCCAATTATAACTGAAGTTATTACTAAAATTATGAAGAAAAATCCTGTCAAAGGAGTTAATGTTGACGAAGCAGTTGCCTGTGGTGCTGCTATTTATGCGGGTCTTCAAAATATATCATCTTTAAATACTGCTCAAAAAAAAGCCGTTTCGAAAGTGGAATTAAAAGACGTCTGCAACTTTTATATGGGAACGTTAATGGCAGTTATAGATGAAGAAAGAAGACAACATATGATGGTAAATGATATAGTTATACCCAGAGATACAAAATTACCTACCTCAATAACTAAAGATTATGCAGTACTTTTTGATGGTCAAGAAGCAATAGATTGCTCAGTAACACAAAGCGAGGGAGAGGAAAAAGATGTTGAATTTGTACATGTTATTGCCAAAGAAAAATTGGAACTTTCAAAAAATAGCAAACAGGGAGATCAGATAAAAGTTACTTATTCCTATGATTTAAACGGAAAGATGCATTGCATATTTGAAGATGTAAAGTCCAAAAAGAAACATGAATTAAACTTAAAACCAGAAGGATCTAAAGAATTAAAAGAATTAAGAGAAAACCTAGATTTTGAAATTGAATAATTATGGAAGGAATTATAATTTGGATTATAATTATTATTGGTTGGGCTCTTATTCAAACTCTTTTTTCAAAAAATAAAGAAGAAAGAATAAAAGAAGTAATTGACTCAATTCCAAGACTTACACTTAAAATTAAAGAAGAATTTCCTCCAAAAGAAAAGGATTTACCCAAAGTAAAATGCATTGGTATTAAAATAAAGGGTTGGATTGGGCACCCAACAGAAGATCAGACTAGAATTATTCTAACTATTCACGACAATACAGACTTAGGCGATGATGAGTTTGGAGATCCCGTTTTATCAGCTCATCCTTCCTTTGCTGAAAAAGACAACAGAGTTTTTGGTATAAATGTTATTTGGAAAACCACACCTGATACTTATATTCCAGATTTCTATGATTGGATCTATATACCAAAAGATTTCATTCTTGCACCGCACAAAGGAAAAAGAAAGTTAAAATTTAACTTAACAGCTTGCGACACAGACACCGAGGTGCATCATTCAGCGTATGACGATATAAAAAAAATCAAACATCATGCTTATCAAATTGTAGATTTCGCTTCTAAAGAAATTGGATACATGGATGAATTTATCAATAAAGAAAAAGTTGAAGATCTAACAATACAACTTGGCATGTGTATGGCTGCTGCCGACGGACATTTAGATCAAAAAGAACTTAATGTAATAAAAAATTGGGCAAAAGGAATAACGGATGAACTAGATAAAGAAAAAGCAGTAGAAAAAAAGAAACATTTTAGTAATTTTATTAAGAAAACTTATTCTGAAGCAAAAAACAAAAAGGTTTCACTATCCAATTTGGTAAAAGATTTTAATAATAAAGCTAGCAAGAGTCAAAAATATTTAGCTATTCAATTGATGTTGGACATAGCGAGTTCGGACTCTAAACTTAGTTCAGAGGAAGATGCCCTTATAAATAAAATTGCAAAAACAACAGGAATTGATCTTGCAACATTTAAAGAAATGAAAAATAAAGTTGTTGCAAGCGTTGATAAGATCGAAATGTCTGAAAAACCATCAGAGGAAAGTTTTGGTATTACTTCTGACATGGATGATAAAGAAAAGTGCAAGGTTTTAAGAAAGGAATATACAAAATGGAATGCACAAACTAATCACAAAGAAGTTAAAAGAAGGAAAAGAGCTAAAGAGATGGTTAAAATTATTGCAAATCTTAGAAAACAATATAACTGCTGATGAATTTTCTAGAAAAATACAAATATCGTAACGATGACCCATCAGAATTTGGTATAGAATTAAAAGATTTTAAAAAAAAAACTAGTGAATTAGATGGTAGCCATTTATCAAATCTGCTCTCACATTCTATAAGAGTTAGTAAAGAAATTTTACCAAAAGTTGGAAAAGCTATAGAAATAGTTTTTGATAGAATTAAAATAGAAAATCAATTTAATTTTTTTGTTACACCAGATAGTTATCAAGCAAATGCAGCTTGCAGTTTAATGTCTTTAGCTTCAAGACCTGATATTATTTTAACTTCAAGGCTAGTGGAATTACTTTCAACAGAAGAACTCCAATTTGTAATAGGTCACGAAGTTGCTCATTATATTTATCAACATGCTTTGTATCCGAATTATCAAAATGTTAACGAAAGAAGTTTAAAACTTAATATACTTAACCTAAATCGTTCAGCAGAAATTAGTGCTGACAGAATTGGGTTTTTAGCATGTAACAGTTTAGAAGATTCCTTAAAAGCAAATTTGAAACTTGCCTCAGGTCTTAATGAAAAACATTTGCAATTTAAATTTTCGGCATATTTAGATCAACTAAGAGAACTTGAAGCTATAGGAAAAAGTAGTTCTGAATTATGGAGTACTCACCCAAGCTTTTTAATTCGTATGCAAGGATTAATATGGTTTTCAATGTCAAAAGAATACCATGATTTTTTTGAAACAAAAAAAAAAGGAACTTATGATTTAAAAACCATTGATCAAAAAATAGATAAAACAATTAAAAAAATTATTGGTAACGAAATAGACATCTCAAATAAAGAAGTATTTGACAGAGCTCTTCTATGGGGTTCTCTTGATATTTATTTAAGTGATAAAACTTTTTCAAAAAAAGAGCAGGAAAAATTTATGTCTAAGTTCGGAAAAGATAAAGCTTCAAAAGCCATTTCATTTCTTAAAATGTCAAATAAAAGCATGTTGGAAAAAAAAGTTGAAGAATCGTTTTTTGAAGCTTCCAAGCTGCTCAAAACTGATAAATCAAATTTAGTTAATGAGCTTAAATTTGTAGGAAAGCAAACAGAGGGTGAAAAAATTAAAAAGCTTGAGATATTAAGTAAGTTGCTTAATTTACTTGGAGAAAAAAAATAATGAGGAAAAAGAGTAAAAATTTATTAAAATTATTCTTATTAATAAATTTTATAACTTTATTTATCTATTCATCAATTTCTTTTGCTGTTGAAGAAAGAAAAATTGAAAATAAAGAGGAGCGAATAAAAAAACTAGATACATTAACTTGGTATAATTGGGACGATCCAAAAAATCATATAGTCACATTGGAAAAAGCAAATGTAGAGTTGGACATACTCGAGCATGAATATTATTTAAAAGGTAATAAAGATATTAACCAATATAGTTGGTGGACCTTCGGTAAACCAAGTGATGGTGAGGATTTGGTTATCTTTGGTGGTACCTATACAGTATATATAAATTTTATTGATGAGGGATATGTTACGCTAGATGATTGGAAGTCGATAGACACAGATGTGTGGATAAAAGAAATGCGTAATACGGCAAAGACTAATGCCGAAATATTTAAAAAACAAAAATTAGATTACGTTGAAAACATCGATTGGATTTCTGAGCCTGAATTTGATGATAAAAACAATAATGTAAACTATTCTTACGAAGTTCTATGGAATGATGGTGTTAAAACATTGGAGTCAAAGAACATATTGTTGGGAAGAAAAGGTTATTTAGGAATTGTTTTTGTTTTTGAAGTCACTCCTGATACCAACTTAGTTCAGGAGGCTAATTTTTCAAAAGAGTTTGTTCAATACATAAACTTTAAAGAAGGTTCAAGACATGAAGATTACAAATCGGGAGACAAAGTCGCAGCTATTGGTATTGGTGGTTTGGTTGCTGGCACCCTGGGCGTTAAAGTTTTAGCTAAAGCAGGAATATTGGCAAAGTTTCTTCCACTACTGGCAAAATTCTGGTGGATAATACTTGCCCCAATCGCTGCAATTTTTGGTTTTGCGAGAAAGAAAAGCTCTCCTACTGTACCTAGTTCGGGTACCGAGAGAAAGCCGAGACGAAGAAGAAAAAAATAATCAATGCATTTTGTATATATTTTAGCAGCAGCACTTCCTGCTATTCTGATTTTGCTTTATGTATATAGGCAAGACAAGTTTCCCGAACCAAAAGCAATTGTAATCAAAACCTTCCTTTTTGGTTGTGGAATTACCCTGGGAGTTGAATTATTTATACCAGTCATAGATAATTTCAGTCAAAATTATTTTAATGGAGAAACTTTTTACTTTTTTAATTCTTTTATAAGAGCTGCTTTCTTAGAAGAACTATTTAAATTATTTATAATAGTTTTTTACTGTTGTAGAAAAGTAGATTTCGATGAGCCCATGGATGGTTTGGTTTATGGTGTGGCAGCCTCGCTAGGCTTTGCAGCATACGAAAATATTGAATACGTATTGTACTTTTACAAAGACCCCTCATTTGAAATTGCTTACATTAGAGCATTCTCAGCTATACCAATGCATGCACTCACAGGAGTTATAATGGGTTTTTTAATAACTCAATCAATTTTTGAGTCAAAACATAATTACCTTAATCTCCTATTGGCATTATTAATTCCCGTTTCAGTTCACGGATTTTATAACTACATTTATTCCACCTCTTTAATAAGCGAGTATATGGCTAGCGTATTGCTCTTTGTTATGTTTTTACGTGCAATCTATATGTTTAAAGATTTAAAAAAGAAACAGCTTACTGGACCCAAACAACATCCGAAAAAGTATTTCATAACAGGAGAAAAGGTATTTGGTGTTTCTACAACAGTATTGCTGGTATTATTAATTGTAAATTACTTAATTGAGTTAACAATTTAAATATGAATAAAAGTAAAAGAAATTCTTTTATAAACTATATTCTAATATTAATTATCTTTAATTTATTAACCGTAACAAATGCCCATTCGGCAGGCGGTGCCATTGCAAAAATCATTACAAGTATTGCGAAATACTTTTCTAAAGCAGGTAAAGGAGTTGGATCTAAAATAGATGAAACCTCAAAGATATTTGGAAAAGAAACGGATAATGCTGTTTCAGGATCTAAAGATAAAATTCTTAAAGAAGGTAAAATAAATAAAGGTTTTGATGAGATGGGAAACTTCGCTTCAGATGAAGCAAGGATAATTGAAAAAGTAGGTAAAGATACTCAAAGCGGACATTTTAATAATCTTCATTCACTAAGTATTAGAAAGATACTGAGAAAACACGGAATTGATAATGCCGATAAACTTTCAGACCTGGGAGATATTGTGGGTATTGAGTCAAAAGATGAAATTAACAAATACATCATCTACCACTGGACAGGTAGGGTTTATAGGGCCTCGGAGTACTATAGTACACCCAAGCAGGAAAATAGAATTTTGCTAGTCTGCAATACCTACGATTCAATTTTCTATTTTTCTGTCATTATGGAAGAAGAGATAAAAAAAGCCTTTCTGACAGATAACGTTGCAAAAGTTAAAAATTACAAATCATTGGTTGCTCAAGAATTGATTGTTTTGAAAGATCTTGATGAGTTGAAAATTATGTCGACTAAACCCGAAGGTAACAAGAAATATCCAAGTCATTATTTTGTCATTTATAAAGATCAGGGTTTTGATTATGAAAAACATTTGTATGGAACAGAAAATCCCAATATAGTTTTTATAAGAGCGAAAAAGGGTCCGAAACGACCAGATTATAAATGTTACAAGGTTTCTCGAGATGGTCTGTTTGTAAAAAAAAGAAATGAAAATTAAATTTGGCTTATGAAAATGCTGACAGACAAATATCTTATTAAGATACTAAAAAGATTAATACTATCGTATGTTGCTTTAAGTATTGTATCCTTATTTAAAGTAATTTTCTTTACTTATTATTTCGCCCCTAAAGAATTAACTGATTATATATTAATGTACGAAGAAACTGTGGAGTATTCAGCGTTATTCTTTTTGATAGCCTTTGTAATATTTGCTGTCTATATCGTTTCGTTAATCATGGTGTGGAAGTTAAAAGCAATAGGAAGAAATTTGTTTTTGCTAACCATAATTTTGTCAATGCTAATTTCTTTTGGATATAAATATACATTTATAGATTCCATAGAAGAAATTTTATATTCAGTTTCATTAATAATTGAAGGAGCAATTCTTGCACTAATTTATCTTTCACCAATAAGCAAAAAGTTTAAATGATAAAAGAATTAGCATGCCCAAAGTGTAAGATTTCCGAAGAATTATTTAATCTTGCAAAAAGAAAAGATGCAACGCTTATGATTTATAATGAAGGAAAACCAAAAATCAGAGACTCTGACGGATTGCATATATTTCCTATGATTTGTTTTAAATGTAAAACTATAACTGAATGGGCATCAGATCCAGAAAATCAATCAGGAAAAGCAATCAAAGGCGTAGAGTATTTTCAAACTAAAAAAATCAGCAAAGAAGATAAATCACAAGCACTTGAATATGCCAATGAACAAAACCAAGAGATAGTAATTAATAAACTAAAATCATTAAAATAATGAAAAAGCTTTTAGGGATCGTGGTTCTGGGTTTGTTGTGGTGCAGTGTTGGGTTTGGAAAAGATTCTAAGACGACTCTCTTTAAGAATAATGAAATAATAGATAAATTTAATGCTGAAGTAGAGCTCAACAAGATGTTGTCTAACAGTTCGTTGCCAAAATGCGAGGGAAGTGAAGGATTG
>MPMB02165993.1_pt1 | contig 10955 bp, 7 predicted proteins | sample 1617371 | NCBI WGS metagenome assembly MPMB02 (sample SAMN05944808, study PRJNA350692) | marine metagenome | biome: marine; feature: ODZ; material: water; isolation source: 300 m water sample filtered on 0.2 um supor filter | place: Pacific Ocean | collected 2012-04-08 | depth 300m m
ACGGGGAAACTGACCGAGGCTGAAGATATTGAAGTCGAAAACTACCGTTGCTGCTGGCGTTTTTATTCAGTGCCACATTCACGCACTGAGAATAAAGACAACTAAACTAACATTCAAACTGATCCAAAAAGGGTGGATCCGATCAACCGTTGCCATTCAAGGGCCAGTTGCAAGTGCGCTTGGCCAAGCGTTGCTTTTCAGCAATTACTCAAGGCGCATCTGGTGAACCCGGCTGGAGCGACAATTCAACGACGGCGTACACAAGAAACTCCGGCATGGTGAAGTGCACCACCCCTATATCTCGGACATCGCAGACCACCTCAACAGGATTCTTTTTTTCCGGAGTGAAAAAGCGAACGCCCCTTAGCTTGTTGCCAGCAGGGATGGGCACAGTGCATCGGAACCCGCCCACGTTGATCGGTTTTTCGTCCTGAATTCCGCCACCCGGGCTTTTGGGTTGGGAAGGTTCCGTCCGGTTGTAATTGACAAAATGCAAATGCAACGCATCCCCGGTGGCAGGGCGGCTGGCAGAGACCCGGACGGTGGGCGGTGCGGAGAATTTCGTCTGCCCTTCCTGCACGCCATCGCCCGCTTGATAGACCTTTGAGTAACCCAAAAGCCGGTCGGCCTTGGCCAGATCATCCGGCAGGATATCAAACAAAACATGGCGATCGAGGAGTGCCCGACCTGTTTGGCGAAAGGCCTCAACCGGCGCAACATCACCGGCATGAACCGACTTGCGGGGGAAAAGCAGGACGGCCTCCGCATGTGATCTGTTTCGGCTATAAATGGCATCATGACGTTGAATAAATCGGTAATACTGAGTGATGACTTTTCGTGCCGCGGGATCGGTAAAGCGGGTGTAAAAACCCATCGGCGCGCCTCCGTTGGCAGCCAACTCGGCGATGGCTGCCCGTGTGCGGGTGCTCTCATATTTCCCCAGCGTGTAGGGCTTGTCACCCGACGCACCCCTGATGTAGCGCGCCTGCAGTGTCCCTTCACCAAGGTCATTGTTTTTCAGGTCGGTATAATTTGCCGAGCCACCGGTGCTGTACCAGAGATAATCCTCATTCTTTGCCCAGAGTCCGGCCGGCAACAGGCAGCGTTCGTCCCCGTTGATCTGGCCGAAATTGCCAAGGTGATTCCACTGTCCGACGATCAGCCCTGGCTTCAGCGAACGGCCGTATCTGACGAACACCTCGTCAAAACAATCCTTGGTGGCCATCTGTGAGAATCGCAATTGTTCGCGCTTGAAGGGGGTGCTGTTTGCCGGGTCATGCCACGATCCAATCTCGGTGAACTTGTGCGTGGCCAGGTCAGTGATCCCGAACTGGTTCTTTAACTGTGCCGCATCAAAACGATCATCCAGATAATCATGAAACGCGGACTGACAATGATCACAAAGGCAGTTGTGACGATAAAAGTAATTGATCACGAACCCATCCAACCCTTGGTCGATGCCGTGCCGGACCCAGGCCTTAAGCACCGTACGCCAATGGGGATTGTTCAGGCAGGCCCAGTATTCCTTCATGCCACCGATGGAGTAGCTGTTATTCTGGATCGGCGAGCCATCGGCATTTCTTTCAAGTAGATCCAGTGGATCATCGACTGGCCTAAGGCCAAGCGGTTGCTCGTCCCAAAGTTCGCGGTAAAACTTGAAGAAGCCCCGTGGTCCCTCATCGCTCTCGGGGTCGCCCACCAGAAACTCGATGTTGAAATGACCGACTACCAGCGAGTCGAACAAATGCAACTTTTGGTTCAGTTGCCTCAACCAGTCTCGGTTTTGCCCAAGACCAATCCTCGGAAAATGCGCCGGATAACCGGCACCGTGTTTCGTGTGCGCCAAGCTCCAGTAGTGCGCACCGTAAAAGCCGACCTGAACCAACTCCGGCCGGGCCTCCTCCACAAACGGTAGGTAATCCTCATGGGCATAGTTTGCCCAATGGGCAATCATAGTCGTGAACTCAAGCGGCTGCTCCCTCTCGGCACCCTTGACCACGATGGCCGCAACGATCAGGCCAAGCAGGACCAAAATAGCACTCCGGCCGAAGTCGTAGCCAAGCTGGCTACTCTCCCTCGATGCCGGGACAAACAATCGCCTTAATCGTTTCATTGAAACATGTGGGTGACCATTCTACCGAGCAGCTTGACTAAGCTGCTGTGGCAGGATTTATGTCCGTTTCTGCTAGTTCGATGATCCCCGAAAAGGATTCGTAATTACACCTGACTGGTCAAGATTTACATACCCTGCCGCTTGGCCAAGCGGGGGCTTTTCACACTGGGTCTGTGGACGTAGTCTCCGGCTCGTTCGTTTCACATGAAAGCTTTTACGACTTCGATAGTGGCGCTGGCTTTGTTTGCCGGTGCGTCCGCTCAAGACAAGGAACAGCCGCTTTGGCCAAATGGCACCCCGGGAGCCAAGGACGACTCACCACGGGACATCCCAACACTGACGCCGTTCCTCGCCCCGGCCGGTAACAACTCCGGTTCAGCCATTGTCATCTGCCCCGGCGGAGGCTACGGCGGACTGGCTTCACACGAAGGGGCGACCTACGCACAGTTCCTGCAACAGCACGGCATTAATGGATTCGTTCTCAAGTATCGGCTTGGCTCGGCCGGCTATCGGCACCCGATCATGCTCGGTGATGCAGCCCGCGCGCTGCGAACCGTCCGCGCCAACGCGAAGCAGTGGAAGATCGACCCAGACAAAATCGGGATCATGGGTTCCTCCGCCGGAGGTCACCTGGCCTCGACGCTGCTGACACACTTCGACACTGGCAACCCGCAGGCCAGCGACCCGATCGATCGTATCAGTTCCCGACCAAGCCTGGGCGTTCTTTGCTACCCGGTGATCACGCTGGGTGAATTCACTCATCGCGGTTCGAAACGCAATCTGCTCGGCGACAAGCCACCGGCCGAACTGGTCGAGTTGCTCTCCAACGAAAAACAGGTGACAGGGAACACGCCGCCGACCTTTCTGTGGCACACGGTCGAGGACAAGGCTGTGCCGGTGGAGAACAGCCTGCAGTTTGCGACCGCGCTGCAGAAAGCCGACGTGCCGTTTGCGCTGCACGTTTATCAAAAGGGCCGCCACGGCATTGGCCTGGCCGACAAACCGCCGTTCAAAAATGTCCATCCCTGGGCCAAGGATCTGGTTTTCTGGTTGAAGGCTCAGGGATTCATCGCCGAATAATCGGCACTTGGCCAAGCGCTTGGCCTTGATGTACGCTGCCCCGCCCTGAAAATGGAATTAAGCAACGACGAAATCCGCCGCTACTCCCGCCACCTCATCTTGCCGGAGGTCGGCATGGCTGGCCAAAAGAAGCTCAAGAGCGCCAGCGTGCTCTGCATCGGTACCGGCGGACTGGGTTCGCCGATCAGCATGTACCTCGCCGCGGCTGGCATCGGCCGGATCGGCCTGGTGGACTTTGACGTGGTGGACTTCTCGAACCTGCAGCGGCAAATCGCCCACGGCACGGAGGATGTCGATCGCTCAAAGGTCGAGTCCGCCACTGAGACGGTCAACAGCATCAACCCGAACGTAATCGTGGACAAGCACGAGGCGGCGTTCACCAGCGAGAACGCGATGGACCTTGTCGCCGACTACGACATCGTGGTGGACGGCACCGACAACTTCCCGACGCGCTATCTCACCAACGACGCCTGCGTGCTGCAGGGCAAGCCGAATGTTTACGGCTCAATCTTCCGGTTCGACGGCCAGGCAAGCGTGTTCGCGCCGAGCCTCGGCGGCCCGTGCTATCGCTGCCTCTACCCCGAACCGCCGCCGCCGGGCATGGTGCCCAGCTGTGCCGAGGGCGGTGTACTGGGCGTGCTGCCCGGCATCGTCGGCTGCATCCAGGCGACCGAGATCGTCAAACTGGCGCTTGGTCAGGGCAATTCGCTCGTCGGCCGCCTGTTGATTTTCAACGCGTTGGAGATGAAATTCCGCGAGGTCAAATTGCGCCGCGACCCGAAATGCCCCCTCTGCGGTGACAACCCGACGATCAAGGAGTTGATCGATTATAACCAGTTCTGCGGCATCCCGGACCAGCCAGAGGAGCCGGAAGAAAATCCGGACGAGGTGGACGTGGAGGAAATGAAGCGCGCGCTCGACAACCCGGATCTCGGCATCGCCGTGGTCGACGTGCGCGAGCCGGACGAGTTCGAGATCGCGAAGGTCGAGGGCACGACCCTCGTGCCGCTCAGCCAGATCGAGCAGCGCTTCACCGAGCTGGACCCGAACCAGACAATCTATCTGCACTGCAAGGCCGGTGTGCGCTCGCTCAAGGCGCTTGGCTTCCTGCGCGAGCAGGGTTTCAAGTACCTCAAGAGCGTCAAGGGCGGCATCACCGCCTGGTCCGAGGAGATCGATCCGAACGTCCCGACGTACTGACGCTTAGGCCTTGGCCAAGCCGTCCTCGCGGATGATGAACGGCTCGAACGCGGCCCGGTGGTCCGGCGGCACAAGCACCTTGAACACCGCCTTGGTGCCGTTGTAATCACGTTCCAGAACCTGCCCCACCTCGTGCAGGCGTGCGATCACATCCGACTGCGAGTGCGGGATGCTCAACTCCAGCATTTGGCGCACAGGCCGCAGCTGCTTGCCCAGTTCCGCCATGAACGCCTCAAAGCCCTCACCGGTCCTGGCTGACACGACAATGGAGTTCGGGTACCGGTCGGTGTAGCGCTTGGCCAAGCCGGGCGCGGTGACGCGGTCGATCTTGTTGAACACCATCAGCATCGGCTTGTCGGCCACGCCCAACTCGTCGAGCACCACGTTCACCGCCTCGATCTGTTCCTCTGCCTGCGGCGAACTGATGTCCACGACGTGCAGCAGCAAGTCCGCCTCGATCACTTCCTCGAGTGTCGCCTTGAACGCATCGACCAGATCATGGGGTAGCTTGCGGATGAAACCCACCGTATCGGAGAGCAGCACGTTCTGGTTCGTCGGCAGGCGCAGTCGTCGCGTCGTCGGGTCGAGTGTCGCGAACAGCTTGTCCTCGGAAAGCGTCGAGGCGCCGGTGATGGCATTGAATAGCGTGGACTTGCCGGCGTTGGTGTAACCGACGAGCGAACCTAGCGGCCACTGGTTGCGCTTGCGACCGGTGCGCTGGACACTGCGGTGACGCATGACCAGCTCGAGGTCGCGCTGTATCTTGTCAATGCGCTCGCGGACCTTCCGGCGATCCACCTCGAGCTGACTTTCGCCCTCGCCGCCACGCATGCCAATGCCGCCCTTTTGTCGCGACAGGTGCGTCCAAAACCGCGTCAACCTCGGCAGCAAATGATTTAGCTGCGCCAACTCCACCTGCAGCTTGCCCTCGCGCGTGCGAGCGCGCTGGGAGAAGATGTCGAGGATCAGCGACGTGCGGTCGAGGATTTTGCACTCGAACACCTTCTCAAGGTTGCGGCCCTGCGCCGGGGTGAGTTCCTCGTCGAACACCACCGTGTCGATCCCGGACTCGGCGCACTGCTCGGCGAATTCGCGCGCCTTGCCGGGGCCAATGAATGTCGCGGCGTTGATCTTGTCTAGCCGCTGCGTGCCGCGCCCGGCGACCTCGCCGCCCGCCGTGCCGACCAGTTCCTCCAGTTCGTCGAGCAACTCGTCGATGCACCACGCATCCTGCCCCTTAAGTTGCACACCGACGATGAATACCCGCTCGGTCTCCCGGTTGATGATATCGACCAATCCCTTCACGATCTACCGACTGGCCAACTGAATCACCCGGATGACATCGCCGGACCTGAGCTTTGCGCCGCCCAGCTTGGCCAACTGCTGCCAGCCGATCTTGAGCACCTTGGACGGCCGGATAATTTCAAAAACCTTGAGACGCGGATCGAGCTTGGCCGCTGCCAAGGCCGCGTTCAGGCTCATGCCATCGATGAATGGGATAGTGGAAACCACGCCAGTGGCGGCGTCGACAAACGTCACCGCACCGGCCTTGGCCAAGTCGAGCAACGCCCGGCCGGAAGCTTTCCCCACTGAAACCGCCACATCGCCGCCGGCCTTGATCGTGGCCACAGCGACCTTGCCGGTGGCCTTGCCAGCGACCTTCACCGTGCCGGTGGCCAGCGACGTCACGCCGCTGGCTGTTTTCCGGACGATCGTGCCGCAACCGGCCGCCAACAACACGCAAGCCAACAGGACGGTGACATTCAACATGCGGCCTCCTTGGCTGGGCGGCGTACGAAATATCACTGGGCGCAACGTAACAAAATCCGCCGATTTAACAACCAGACACCAACCCAAAACAAAAAAACGCTAAAAAAAATAAAGAAAATGCCGATATTTCGAATGGCGGAAGAGAGGTGAAAGCCTTTTTTTGGGCGGATACCCCTATGTTTAGGGGCGTTCCGGGTATAGAAGCCATTTGTTAGCAGACGAAAGGAATCGTCAATTTGGTAATTAATACGAACTTAGCGGCAACGCGAGCGGCAGCGCGCTTGGATGACAATACCAAGCGCTGGGCTGAATCGATGGTTCGTTTGTCGTCGGGGTCCAAAATTGTTCACCCCCAGGACGACGCCGCAGGTTTGGCCCAGTCAATGAGACTGGACACCAAAATCACCCGTCTTGATGCTGCAATTTCCAACAACACGAACTTCCATTCAATGCTTCAGACGCAGGACGGATTGTCTGAGAAGATCCAGAGTGCAGTCCACCGAATGAATGAATTGGCCGTGCTGTACCAGGACATGACGAAAACAGCTGACGACAAGACGGCCTATGAACTGGAATTCAATGAACTTGATGCCGGCATCTTTGATATGGCCGGAAAAACATTCAACGAAATCGATCTTTTCTTTACAGAGGGCAAGGTTTTCACGGGTGATTCCTCTTCCAGCACACTGGATGATAACAACGTTGCAGATGGGCTTGGCCGCGGCGCCGATGGGGACTACAAGATTAAGATTGAGTACGCAGCAAATGCAGAGGGGAAAGAGCTCCCAGGGAAACATAAGGCACTTATCGAAAGAGCAGCCCGCCGAATCGAAGCCATTATTGTTGGAGATGCGTCTGCAGGGGCAGCAATCGACAACACAATCACGGCACAGCTCATGGACGAGGCGACCTCTGACGGAGTAAATGGTACTTTGGCTACAGGAGGAGGGAATGCTATTAATGGAGCGATAGGTGTAGCTGCAGCAACAGGAACAATAAATGTTGACGAGGCGGACTTAGAATCCATGCTCAAAGGGGGCTACGCTTATAGCACTTATCTACATGAAATAATGCATGCCGTCGGCTTTACATCATCCCATACAAATTTTTCCGGCAATAATTATAATGGAGTCAATGCGATTGCACAATACAACGAGATATTTGGCACCACAGAAACCCAGTTGTATTTGGAGGATGATGGTGGTGCTGGCACAGCGGGAGCCCACTGGGAAGAGGACGAGACAAACGGCACCGTGGCCGGTTTCGACAATGAATTAATGACTGGAACCTCCGAGGGGGGGGGCAATCCAGAGCCTCTTAGCAAAGTCACTGTAGGTGTCTTAAAGGACGCTGGCTACGAAGTCGATTATGACGCTGCCGACACTTGGACTGGCGCTGGAACTGGAACCGGCCCTGGCGGTGGCATGGTGATCGGCAGTCTCGACAGTGTCAAAGGCGCCATCCAAGGTCTGGCCAATTATCGCGCACAAATTGGAAGTCAACTCTCATACACAAATAAGATCAACAGTGCCCTGGCTATAGAAAAAGAAAACATGCAGCAGTCATCAAGCCGCATCAAAGATGTCAACATAGCAGAGGAAACCACCCGTTTAGCGAAGTTAAACATTCTGGTTAACAGCGGCACCGCCATGACAGCCCAAGCAAATCTACTCCCTCAAATGGTTTTGAGGCTCATTCGCTAATTGTTGGGGCGTTCCTCTCGTAAATAGAGAACCTGACCGAAATCACCTCGACTCAGGATCAATCTTCCGAACTAGCACTGGTCCAATTTTCAATATATTTAGAAGATCCAGGACATCCTCCCGTTTGAAACTATTAAGCAAGCCGACCGGCATCGGCGAGAAGCCCGAGTCATTCCGGGTGGCGATGGTGCTGCGCTGGATTTCCCGGGTAAGCGTTGGCTGATACGGATTGGGTGCAAGCAGCAGCGACTTGTCCCGCTCCGCAACCAACCGGCCTTCGATCAACTCGCCCTGCTTGGTAGAGATGGCCACGTTGCGGTACTTGTCGTCGATCACCCTCGACGGCTCGAGGATCGATTCCAGCATCGTCCGGGCATCGAATCGCGCCCCGATCGCCGTCAGGTCCGGCCCGAGGAACAACCCCTCATCACCGAAACGGTGGCAAGCCAGGCAGGCCGCCATCTTGAGCACCCGCCGGCCGTTGGCCAGGTCGCGCTTGGCCAGGCCGCCCTCGAGGTCGACAAAGTCCGCCATCGCCCACTGATGCACCACCTTGCGCTTGGCCAAGCGCTCCGACTCGGGGGCAGGCGATTTCGCCTCCGGCGCAAACATCACCGCGTACGGCTTCCGCTCGCCAGGCGGCACTTTGGCCAAGGCGTCCGCCACGATGTGCTTGAAAGACAGCTCGAGCTGACGAATGCCGCCGGTGTCGGTCATCTTTTTCAGCCAGGCGAAGTAGGCTCGGCGATGCGCTGGCGTCCATCCTTTGGCGATGTGCCGCATGTGGAACAGGTAAAACAGCTGCTCCTCCGGCGACTCGGCATCGACGACGTAGTTGAGCAGGCCGGGGATGATCCCCGGTGCCTCGAGATAAATCAGCAGCCGGGCCACTTCCATCCGCAGTTCTGGTGCGGTCTCCGATGCTTTCACGATTTTGCTGATGATTGGTGCACGATCACCGGGACGCCCACCGCCCATTCGAGTGAAAGCCAGTTGGTAGGTTCGCAGCGCTACGAGCTGCCACTGCGCTGGCAGCGTCTCCCACGGCAGGTCGCCCAGTCGGCTGAAGATCTGCGACTGCACCTTTGTATCGCTGGACCGAGCCAGGGCCATCAGCGCGGTAAGTGCCTTTTTTGTGTTTGACTCGGTGAGCGCCGGGAGCTGCCACTGCACGAGCGCCTGGTTTTCGAGAGCCACACGGGCGGCATGCCGAATCCACGGATCATCGCTGCCAAGGTGCTCCCAAGCCAAGCCAACGCCCTCGATCGATCGCCGGCTGTGATACCGCTCGAGTCGCCGCCGCAACTCGCGCGCCCGCTTGGCCTCGGCGGAAGCCGCTTGACCAGACAGCGCCGGTGACTCGCCACCGATGTATCGCACCCGGTAAAGGCCGGACTTGGTGCGGCGGCCGCCGGTCACGAAATACATCGCGCCGTCCGGACCGAAGTCCATCCCGGTGACGTTGAGTGGCCGGCCGGTGACAAACTCCTCCGCTTGGCCGCCATAGCTCGCCCCATTCGGCGCAAGGTGGACGGCAATGATTTTGCCATAAGCCCAGTCGAGAATGAATAGCGCATCGCGGTACGGCCTGGGGAAGTGGCTGCCGGTGCCGAACGCAATCGCCGTCGGCGAGCCGAGGCCGATGTCGGCATTGCCCGGGAGGCTGTCGGAAAAGTGGGCCGGCCACTTGTCGGTACCCTGCCGCCAGCCGTAGTCGCCGCCGGAAACAACGTGATTGACGCGCGTCGGCCGATACCACGGCGTACCCGCGTCCCACTCCATGTCAGCGTCGTAAACGAACAGTTCCCCGTCCGGATGAAAAGCCAGGCCATAGGGATTGCGAAAGCCACCCGCGATCATTTCCCAGCGTTTGCCGTCCCGATCCGTTCGGATGATGTGCCCGGCCGGCGGCCTGACGCCCTCGTTAAACAGGACGCGATTCCAGTCGCACGGCAACAACTGGTCCCGTCTGTAGTTGCGATAGGTAGATGCCGGCCCGGGCTTAAAATCCTCCGGCAACAGGACGTCGTTCCCGTGTGTGAGGTAGATCAAGCCGTCCGGGCCCAGCGCGATGGAGTTGCGGCCGTGCCCGACGCCCCCGCCGGTTTTGCGCAGAAGCGTGACCTCGTCGAACCGGTCGTCGTCGGTCGTGTCGCGCAACCGATAGAGGCCCTTCGAATTGTTGGCGTTGGCGTACAGGCTGCCGTATGCCCAGAGCAGCCCGCGGCACTCCTTCAACTCGTCGTTAACGACCTCGACCTTGGTCCGACCAAGTCGCCTCTTGGGCAGCGTCAACCGCAGGATGCCCGACCCCTCACGGCCGATCAGCAAACGGCCTTGACCGTCAAACTCCAAGCTAACCCACGACCCCTCCGACTTGGTCGCCGTACGGATCAAATCCACCTCAAAGCCGGGGATCGCGGTAACATGCCTCGCGGCAGTGGCCCGGCGCGTCTCGAACGCCTCCTTCCATTGATCGTAGTCCACCCCGCTTGGCATCGAGCGACACCCGGATAGTAGCGCCAGCAGTGCCACTGCGGTGATGCTCAGGAACAGCCTCACGTGACTGGCATCCCGGCGGCCCGAAGCACCGTCTCCTGCACTGCCAAGTCATGCTCGTACGACCAGGCCAACTTTGCCTCGCCACGAATGACACGTGCCAAGTCGGCAAACTCGCCGTCATAACGCCCCCCGCCCCGGTTGGTCATCCCGACCTTGTGTGTCCCGCGCTTGAAGTCGCCCCTGGCCGTGGACAAACTCAGCATCACGTGGTCGCCCGGTTCGAGCGGACGGATCTCAATCACGCCCCTGTCGCCGGCGATCTGGAACCGGCGGCGCGGAAAGCCGAACGAGTCACGGTGGTTACACCGCACCGTTGCCATCGCCTTCGCGTACTCCAGCACCGCCAACTGGTTGTCGGCCACGCCGTCGTCCTGCGTGCGCCGGGTGAACGCATGCACCTCCGCCGGCTTGCCGAGCATGTACACCACCGAGTCGATCAGGTGGCAGGCCAGTTCGAAGATCCCGCCGCCGTCATACCGGCCGAGTTCACGCCGCAGCCACGCGGAGCCCATTTTACGCATCATCGA
>MPMB02159586.1_pt1 | contig 10939 bp, 13 predicted proteins | sample 1617371 | NCBI WGS metagenome assembly MPMB02 (sample SAMN05944808, study PRJNA350692) | marine metagenome | biome: marine; feature: ODZ; material: water; isolation source: 300 m water sample filtered on 0.2 um supor filter | place: Pacific Ocean | collected 2012-04-08 | depth 300m m
CCTGCTATCCAGTTCTGTAGTAGCAGTGCCTGTGCGATCCCCCAAATTGAGTGTGCTGTATACATGGGGTGTCGTATTTTTTTGTATACTCCCGTTGTTACTAGTGTTTGTTCTTCTTTGGTATCTGTTGTCAGTGAGAAGTTCTTTCCAAGATCACTATGTGATCTCCATAGAAGCCATAGTGCGATCGCAAAGGTTGGTGCTCCAAGCCAGGCGATCCCTAGGGGTAGTTCGTAGTTGGCGAAGTCAAGCCTTTGTGTGAATATGTATAATAGGGGTAATATAAACATGGGGATGGCGACAAGGATCATTAGTGGCCCATCCGGTCCTTTGATGGCCTCCATTTTTTCTTTTTGTGTCATTCCTTTTAGGAAGTATTTTCTTATGATCGAGGCTATAAGTAGTCCAACCAGATATGCTACTTCTAGATTTGTGTCGATCATTTTATTGGACTTCCCTTATTTGGTATCTACCTTTCAATCTGGTGTTATTTAATATCATCGAGAATACTTCCTCCTTTCGTCCTTTTTACCTTAAGAGTATCCGTTCAAGATGAATTATTTTGCGGACCTCATAATGTCGGCTAGCAGGGGGTTATGCGGCGTCGCTTTTTCCTCCAGATGACAGTAAGGGGCACATATCAGTTGTCGCCCCTCCCGCCTTAGATAACGTCCATTTGTGAGTCCGAATTGCCCCGATCACCCCACGTCACAATAATGCAGGTTATACGGCGTCGTTTCGGGCGTTCAGGTTGTTGATTGATCCTAAATGATATCGTATGCAGTTAAAATTCTACAAGACCGCCAATAACTGTTTACTCTATCATAATGAAACACAAGCTCGTATCCACGGTAACTATTATCGATTGCTCCATTATCAAGACCGCCCTCTCCGCAATCGAGCTCAACGCTATCTGGCGCCATGACCTGACCGTGGGGGAGGCGGTCAATACGCTGCGTCCGGAAAAAAGGGCCGCATGAGGGGATCCAATGACCGCTATGTGTGCAGGCCACACCATCCATTAATAGAACGTGTTCGAGCGAGAAATCCCCTGTGTTTCGACCGTGAGATGAATCGCGTACCACCGACGGTGGGCGAACATGCATACAATAAACAGGCAGCCCCAATAAAAGTGGAAAAATAGTATTATTCTCGGATTCATATTTCAGTAAAAAATAGAATACTGGCACGCCGCCCCCCTTATGTATATAATGATGAATGACCTACTAATTATTAGGGGTGGATGTCAAGAATACTCACAAGGCCGGATTGTTGTTGTCCTTCGAGATGGAGAGCGCGGTCTCCAGCACGGTCAGGTAGCCACGCCTGGACGCCTCGGGCCGCTGCGGATCGGCAAAGGCCTCCTTGACCTCGGGAAGCCCGTACCCTGCGACGGCGATCTCGGTGACCAGCTCGATAAGGCCGTCCTCGCACCCGACGTAGTTTAGCGCCACGCCACGCTCGACAACGCCGCCGTGCTCGCTCTCCGTGAGGCGCTCGTAGGGCTCCACACGATAGGTGGCGAAGGGCTCCGGGTGGTGCTGGCCAACGGTCTGGGCTATCAGGACGAGGTCCATGGGGAAGTTTCCGGAGCGCTCGGGCCGCTGATAGGGGGGCGGATCGTCTACACCGGACATCTCCACCTCCTGGACGTACATGAGGTGGGCGACCGCCCCATTGTCCTGGTTTTCATACGAGTTTTCGATCATCATAGGGCCTCCTGATACCGCCCAGTATTTAAGTGTTACTAATGGGTATGGTAAGAATAAGGTCTGTGAAGGGCTATTCCGCGGTCCTAACTAATAACAGATATTATTCGGCAGGGCCGCCGTACAGCGTTCACGCTGCCTTGGAGAGAGTACGGAGCTTGTGGAACGGACCGTCGTACCGCTTCTGGACCTCGGGTGAGACCAGCACCTCGCGCTTCCCGAACGAGAACGACTCCTCGCCCTTGAGCTGGGGATTTCCCTCCCAGTGGTCCCTTACGGCGTTCACGTAGTCGACTATCTCTGGTTCGTCCTTGTCCATCCACTTGCTGGCGACGTCTGCGAGCTTGATGTACCGCTGGTGACGGTTCCGTCGGTGGCCGGAGGCGAACGTGTAGTTCGGGTGGCCGCTCTCGAGGTAGTCGCGGAAGAAGTTGCAGGCGTACACGTCGACGCGTTCACCATCGGCCAGATCCTCGATGGCCTGTCGGGTCATGGTGCCGACGAAGAAGTCCTCGGTGGGCTCCCACGAGTCGATGATCATGTCGATCTGGCGGAGAGAGCCGTCCTCCAGCTTCCGCTTGAACGCATCCTGATCCCCGTAGAGGTAGGGTCTGATGTCCTCACCCTTCTCGAACGATGCGACGGCCACACGTACGAACCAATCGTCGCCCATCTTGACCTTGTAGGCGTCGTCCACGCAGATGTACATGTCGCGGCGGCCCTCATCATAGGGCTGCTTGATGAGGCGCTCGATCCAGGCCGGATCGGTCTCGTCGGGGTGAGCTGTTCCGAGGACCTGGGGGAGCACGGGCTCTAGGTAAGCTGATCCCGTGTCCGTCGTGGCGCTCTCGGCCCCGTCGAGGAGGTAGGTCATCTCGGATGTACCCGTCCGCACCGGGAGGTCCCGGATGCAGCGGACGGTGATAGCGCTGCCTATTAAGTGTTGGTTTTGGGGGACCGGAGGCCCGCCTAGGCCGCACGAGCGTGGGCCGGCTCCTCGTTGAGGGAGCGGTAGTGCTTGCGCACCTCATCGGAGACGTGGACGGTGCGTCCGTGGAGGTCGAAGGTCTCCTGGCCACGAACGCCGGGATTGTCCTGCCAGAACCTGTCCACGTCCTTGACGAACTCGCCCAGGGTTGGCTCGCCGTCGTCCCTCCACTTCGTGGCCACGTCGGCGGTCTTGACGTATCGCCTGTACTGGTTGCGCCGGTGGCCCGATGCGAACACGATGTCGTCGTGCTGCCCGCCGATGTAGGGCTTGAAGAAATTGCATGCGTAGATGTCCACGGCATCGCCGTGCGCCATCTCCGCGATGGCCTTGTTGGTGACGTCGGCGACGAAGTCGTCCTCGTAGGGCCTCCACGAGTCCATGACGATGTCGATCTGCCTGAACTTGCCCTCCTTCATCTTCTGTCGGAAGGCGTCTCGGTCGCCCTGGAGATAGGGTGTCATGTCCTCGCCCTTCTCGAACTCCACGAGGGCGATGCGCAGGTACTTCTCACGGCCGATGTTGACCTTGTAGGCATCATCGATGCAGATGTACCGATCGTTGTGCCCTACATCGAATGGAGCGGCGAGGACCTCATCTACCTCGGCCGGATCGTCCTCCCACCACGACTCCTTGTAGATGGCGCGGTCGATGTCCCAATCGACGTAGCCCGGGCCCTTCTCTTGCTCATCATGCTCCGGCCCATTGAACGAATAGCTCAGTTCCGTTGTTCCCACGTCCCCTTTCAATTGTCCCCTTATGCAGAATAGAGCATGTTATGTCGTTAATAAATGTTGTCCTCAGCCGTCCGCCCGGCGCTCTCCAGGGCTCGTATTCATCGACAGTTCGTCGGGACTTGGGGGCCACTCTCGCATCTGATCACTCGATGACAACTATTGTCACTACCCTGAAAAGGTAACGTATATAAGGCGGCTATGGTGCATCTTTTCCTGCGAGCGGGACGGACGGTTCTACCATGGCGAAAGTGACCTCTAAAGGTGCTGCGGGCGTCGTAACCGGGTCCGAACATTACCTCGAGGTGGGTGAGGGCGATGACAAGATCGAACTGCTCATCGATGCGGGGATGTTCCAGGGCAAGGGTGTCGACAAGATCGATCCGACCAAGAACTGGTTCGAGTCCCAGCTAGAGGGTCCGGACGGCCACTGGAACGAGACCAACCGCGTGCCCAACGGCGTACCCTACAAGGAGTTGGACGCCGTACTGCTCACTCACGCCCACTTCGACCATAGTGGTAAGTTGGGCTACCTCGTGCATGAAGGCTTCGAAGGCGAGGTCGTCGGCACGCCTGCGAGCCTGGCACTGGCCAAGGAGATCAACACCGATTCTGCCCGGATCCAGGAGCAGGAGTGCGAACGGGTGAACGAACTGAGGCCCATCAAGCAGAAGGGCTGGACCAAGGAGCCCATGTACGACGAGCAGGACATCGACACCTTGGCCGGGCAGTTCCATCCCGTGGACCGCGGCGAGGTCTACACCCTCGAGAAGGGGGACAACCGCGTCACAGCCGTGTTCCAGAACGCCGGCCATATCGGCGGCTCGTCATCGGTCCAGCTGTTCATCGAGGAGGGCGAGAAGCTCACCTACATGTACGCCACCGGCGACCTGGGGAAGGGGGGCCACCCCATTCTAAAGGACCCGGAGTACCTACCCCTGCGGCCCGAGGACGTCGGGATCCACAAGGATGTTACCGAGAACATCATGCTTATCGAGTCGACATACGGCGCCCGCGAGCACCAGGACAAGTCGGACACGTCCAAGCTCGCAGACGTCATCAACTCCGCCTACCAGCATGCCCAGGACACCAGCGGACGCAGGTCCGTCCTCAAGGCTCATCAGAAGCACGTCGACGCACGCCTTGCCGAGATGGAGGAGAAGCTCCGCCATGCTCACGGAGGTCGGGAGCGGCGGGCGATCATAAAGGAATACGGTCCGCAGGCGCTCGAGGACCAGCAGGAGGTCAGCAAGGACCTTCTCTCGGGACGCGGCGACTACCCTCTTGGGAACGAGAAGGGTCACGTGCTCGTCCCGGTGTTCTCCGTGGACCGGCTCCAGGAGGTCGCCTGGGACATCATCCGTCTCCAGAAGGATGGCAAGATCCCCAAGGACGTCTCGCTCGTCATCGACTCGTCTCTTGGCGAGGCGGCCACCGAGATCTACAGCAAGCACAGCGAGGAGTACAACGACCGGACGAACGCGGACCTCAAACGCTTTGGAATGAAGCATATCTTCGACTCGCCCAATGTCTATCTGGCGCGCGACATCGACGACAGGAACGGTCCCCCCCGGAACGATGTGAAGATAATCCTTGCAGCGTCGGGCATGATCACGGGGGGGAAGTCCCCCTTCTATGCATCACGGGTGCTCATGGATCCGGCGGCCACAGTCATAACCGTCGGTTACCAGGGCCACGGCACCCCCGGGCGCTCCCTCCTTGACGAGGAGGACACGGTCTCGCTCAGGTTCAACAAGCCCACGGGCAACGGCCAGGACATGCAGTACATCAGGGGCACCTACCCCGTCCACAGCGACACGGCCACCCTCACAGGTCTCTACAGTGGTCATGCGGACATGTCCGACCTGGACGAGCGCGTGGACACGTACGCGGACTTCGTTTCACAGACGTACGGGCAGACCCCCAACGTCCACCTCGTGCACGGTGATCCTGACCAGCTCGAGGCGTTCCACGACCGGCTGGCCGCGAACTACGGCGACACCGTGGACGTGGCAATCCAGGAGCGGGACGTCAGCTACGAGATCTAGGTTTTGCGGGTGTACCGGGCCGCTCATTCAACGGAGATAGCGGAAGCTGGACACTGGTCTGCTGCGTCCTCGACACATGGCAGTGACGTGTCGGCTCCCTCGATGACCTGGGATTTCCCGTCATCACCGAGCTCGAAGACCTCGTCGCACACACTGGTGCAGAGCCCACAGCCTATGCAGACGTCCTTGTCGACCGAGACGGACAGAGGGTTCACCCGAACAGCTTGTCCAGCTTAGCCTCCATCGAGGCCTGGGGGAGCGATCCCACGATGCTGTTGACGAACTCGCCGTCCTTGAACACCAGGAACGCGGGGATGGCCATGATGGCGTACTTGGTCGGTACCGCGCTGTTCTTGTCCACGTTGAGCTTGGCGAAGGCGATGCTGCCCTTGTGGTCCTCGGCCATCTTATCGATCACGGGGCCCATCATCTTGCAGGGTCCGCACCACTCTGCCCAACAGTCGATGACGACCTTGCCGTACGTAGTGATGAACGCGTCGAAGTTATCGTCGGTGAGGTCGGGCACATCCACAGGCCATGCACTCTCCTGCACTGACTCCTCGTCATCTCCCATGGGCTCCCATGAACGGGCCACATTTTAAGTTGCTTTACATTTCAGAGGGACGCCAGGCCGTAGTGGAGGCGGTCGTGCCACTCCGCCACCTTCCCGTTGTTCCAGTTCTGGGTCACGAGCTGCCCGCGTTCGAACACGCTGACGGGAATGATATGGGCGATCATCCCCAAAACAAGTTGGAGGGTCTTCTCGCCCGAAATATTATAAGTCTGAACGCCCGACCGGTCCTCTATGATCCCTGCCCAGTTGCTCGAGCTCCTGGTCATCATCAATCCTCTGGACAAGTTCTTTGTCATGCTGTTCCTGGGGAAGGACCTGTCCAAGAAGGACATGGGGCGTCTGCTGCACATAACTGCGATCTCATGTGTGCTCATCTCGCTCTTCTTCATCGTCACGGGCCCACTCCTCCTCGAGCTCTTCCACGTGAAGCTCCCAACCCTTCGGACCGTCGGCGGTATCCTTGTGTTCTACCTGGGCTTCAACGTGGCAACCAAGGGATCCAAGCGCGTCCTGGACACGAAGGCCGAGGGAGTGGAGACACTATCGACCATGCTGGCATTCCCCCTCTCCACGGGTCCCGGGTTCATCACCGTGCTCCTCACACTGGTGGCAGATCCCGCCATCGGTCGCAGCACGGTCCTAGGTTACACGCTCGCTGCACTGGCCGTGCTCTTCGTCGTGATGTACGTTGCTACACGGATCGCCCAAGGGGGCGGCCACAAGAAGGACCGCAAGGGCGGGTTCGTCATCAGCTTTCCCCTCGGGAGTGACAAGGCCTACACTGAGGTGACCTTCGACCTCCATAAGCTGGAGTTCATTTCCCGGTTCGTCGCTGTGCTCATCTGCTGCATCGGGCTCCAGATGACCCTGGGAGGGCTCCAGGAGCTCGTCCCCGGGCTGTTCAATTAAGGTGCGATCATGGTGGATGATGACGGTACGGTCGCGTCTGGGGACAAGATGGTCGAGAAGGAGGCCCCCCACACCCTCCGCGAGCGGCTATACAACATCATCTTTGAAACGGACACCCGGGCCGGTCAGGTGTTCGACCTCCTGATCATCGCCCTCATCGCCGTGTCCATCTTCTCCATCATCCTCGAAAGCTACGCCAACATCCATGAGCGATACGAGTGGTACTTCTCCAACTCGGAGATAATCATCGTTGCCATCTTCACCGTGGAGTACCTGCTCAGGTTGTGGCTGTGCGACCTCCATGTGAGCAAAGGGACCGAGGTGCGGACCCTGCTGTTCGTGCTCAAGGAGAAGGTTTCCTACATACTCCGCCCCATGCCGCTGATCGACCTGCTGGCCATCGCCCCATTCTATCTCTATCGGTTGTTCTCGGGGACGGTGATGATCGATCTCCGGCCCATTCGGGTGTTGCGTATGTTCCGGGTGTTTAGGGTGTTCAAGCTCGCCCGTTACTCCCTGGCCCTGGAGTCACTGGGGATGGTGTTCTTCAAGCGCTACCGGGTGTTCCAGCTGCTGGGATTCCTGGTGTTCGTGGTGCTCCTGGCATCCTCCTCTATCCTCTACTCGGTGGAGGAGAAGTCGGCGACCTTCGAGAACATCCCCTCTGCCTTTCTCTGGTCCATCTACACCGTCGCCCAGGTTGGGACAACGACCCAGCCGGCTACATCGATAGGGCAGTTGATCGCCGGTTTCATGGTGATATTCCTGCGCATCGGCATCGTGTGCGTGTTCGGTGGCGTGTTCGGCGCAATCTTCATCGAACAGATGGTGCACAAGCGCGCCCAGCGATGTACCAATAAAATATGCGGGTACGACCGGATCGACATAACCGCTGACTACTGCCCTGTATGCGGTCACCATATCGCCGTCAAACCAAACTGCTGCGAGGACAATCCCCACTGGGCGAAGTTCTGCCGGTTCTGTGGGAAGCGGCTTAAGCGAAGTAAAGAGTAGCCACGTCAATCGAACGTTAAAAAAACGTTAAACGCAATCACTTACAACGGGTTTGAGGCAGAAAGCTCACCTCATTCATGGGTGGGATGAATGCCGTGTTTCCCCGAGGGAAACCAAACCCGAAAGGGAATTGATCCATACGATTACTGGCACGCCACCCCCCCTAAGTATATGTTGAATCGCGATCTACTATTATATGGGGAGGTGCGCTGTGAAGCAGGACGCCGATGATCTGAGTCATGTAAGGACGTCACAGTTATCTTGCCATAGCGCTCGGACGACCCTGCGGACGTTCAAGTACCGTATCTATCCATCCCGGAAGCAGATAATCAGGCTCGACTATCAGTTCTTGCTCTGCCGCGAGATGTACAACACTCTCCTGAGAAGGTGTCGGAAGGAGTACAGGACGAGTGGCACCTCTTTCAACCGGAAGGCCGAGCTCTGCCGGATCATCAAGGGGATCAAGGACGAGGATTCGAGATTCAATGCTGTGTTCTCCCAATCGCTCCAGAACGTCGCCGACAGGCTCGCCAAGGCATACCAGCACTTCTTCCGGAGAGTGAAGGAGAGGAAGGTGGGCAAACGGGTGAAGGCTGGGTACCCTCGGGCTAAGAAGCGCGTCACGAGCATCACCTACCCCCAGTTCGGGTTCCGGTTCAAGAGCGAGGACAGGCTCCAGGCCTCCAAGATCGGCAGCATCCCCATCGTACTCCATCGCGTTCCCCGGGGGAGGATCAAGACGCTCACCATCAAGCGGAACCGGGCAGGCCAGTGGTTCGCGTGCTTCGCGTGCGAGGTCAATGAGGCGGAGGGTACTCCGGCCGATGGCGAGGTCGGCATCGACGTGGGCATCGAGCACTTCGCCACGCTGTCCGACGGCACCGTCATCGAGAACCCGCGACATCTGCTCAAGAGCGAGAAACGATTGAAGCGGCTCCAGCGCAGAATGTCCAGGAAGAAGAAGGGTTCCCGGAACCGGAGGAAGGCCGTTCGTCGGCTCGCAAGACATCACGTCCATGTCGCCGACCAGAGGCGTGAATTTCTTCATCGGACAAGTCGTGCGCTCGTCGACCGGTACGGTCTCGTCGCCGTCGAGAAGCTCAACGAATCCAACATGCTCAAGAACCATTGTCTCGCCAAGCACATCCAGGACGCATCGTGGGACACCTTCATCGGTATGCTCCGCTACAAGGCTGTAGCGGCCGGGGCGGAGCTGGTCGAGGTGGACCCGAGGAACACATCACAGATGTGCAACCAGTGCGGGAACATCGTTCTCAAGGCGCTGAGCGTTCGTGTTCATCGTTGCCCGCACTGTGGGTTCGAGGCGCATAGGGACGTGAACGTCGCTCTGAACATACTCGCAAGAGCTAGGGTCGGACAGACCCGAAGTCACGCCTGTGGAGATCTCGCCTCTACTCCCGTCACGGAGGCGGGGGCAAGTGGGGTCATTGAATCAGGAACTATACGCGGTCGTCCGCACGCTCGTGTGGCCACCGCTGGAAGACCGGGGCTTTAGCCTCGGGAGGATGTCACTTATCTAGCCACCTGGACCGGTCGACGTCCAGGTCCTCGGGCCCGAACCCGTGGGGGATGAGCTTGGAGAGGATGAACACCTGGGCCTCGCCAAGCAGGTTAGCGGCGATGACCTCCATGTCACCGCCCGGCGGCTTGAACTCCATCATCTTCTGTCGGCAGAGACCGCATCCGGGGATGAGCCCCTCCTCGAGCACAACGGCCAAGGAGGTGACCTGGTACTCACCGTGCACCGCCGCTGTATTGATCGCGTTCATCTCGGCATGGCTGGTGAGTGTGTAATCCGCGGACTCGACGTTGCAGCCAACATGGACGTTCCCCGCGCTCGTGCGGGCGGCGGCCCCTACCCTGAACCCCGAATAGGGGCAGTAGGAGTTCTGCATGGCGGCGATAGCCGCGTCGACGAGCTCCCGCTGCTCGGGTGTGAGGTCGGCGGTCTTCATGGCCGGATCTCGTTGAGGGTCTGGACCAGCTTGATCTTGTTGTTGATAGAGACGTTCTCGATACCGAGAATGCCCATGGCGAGGCTGTCGCTGTTCCTTCCGATCCGTATAAGGGATACACCACGAGAGTAGAGCTCCACGGCCATCCCCTTGTTCCGTAGGAGGCGGCTGACCTCGTTCAGCTCCTCCTTTGCGTTCAGCAGCTCATCGAGCATTGTGGTCACTTGAGCGACTGCATGATGCGCATGAGGTGGGCGAGCTCTTCAGGATCGCGCAGGTCGACGTCGATCTTCTTGTCAGTGAGCTTGACGTTGACGAACTCCTTCTTGGACACTTTCAGGTCCACCTCGAGAGGGTGGGCCTTGATGATGTCCAGGACATCGTCGATGAGCTTCTTATCGATCTTGGGTTTTGCGTCTGTCATGTTAGGTCCCTCGCTTATTTCAGCTTGATCTCCCGCATGATGACGGCGGGGCTCTTCTTCAGTGTGATTGTGAGGATGCCGTTCTCGAGCGCGGCCTTTGATCCCTGGGGCACCACGGGGATAGGCAGTTCCACTTCACGCTCGATTAGGCCGAGGGTCCGCTCGGACACGAGCACGTCCTCCTCAGGCACTTCAGTAGGTCGCTTGACGTTAGCGGCGATACGCAGGTACATCTCGTTGGCCTCGAGAGTGATGTCCTCCTTAACGACACCGGGGAGCTCCACCTGGACGATGACCTCCTTGGCGGTCTGGTAGACGTCCACGGGGATGCTGCCGCCCGCCATGCCTTCGGTCACCCGGTCCTTGAGGGACATGAGCTCGGCGAGCACGTTCTCCTTCATGTCAGGAGAGATGCCCTGGGACGCCATAGCGTTCTTGAAGACCTCGGAGGCTGCGAACTTGAGGAATGTCTTGAGCTTGCTGGGCTCGCCACAGCTCTCGCCCTCCATCTCGTCCTCAGGGAGGATTCCCTCTTCCTCGATTCCGATATCGCCAGCTGAGAA
>MPMB02083813.1_pt1 | contig 10924 bp, 7 predicted proteins | sample 1617371 | NCBI WGS metagenome assembly MPMB02 (sample SAMN05944808, study PRJNA350692) | marine metagenome | biome: marine; feature: ODZ; material: water; isolation source: 300 m water sample filtered on 0.2 um supor filter | place: Pacific Ocean | collected 2012-04-08 | depth 300m m
CTTCTCAAAATAATCGGAAGCAAAGAAAATGTTTTTGCCCCAGTCAAAGCCGAGCCACTGCACGTCCTCCTTGATGGAGTTAACGTACTCCACGTCCTCCTTTGCCGGGTTTGTGTCGTCAAACCGCAGGTGGCAGACGCCGCTTTCGTTCTCGAGTGAGATACCGAAGTTGAGGCAGATCGACTTGGCGTGGCCGATGTGAAGGTAGCCGTTGGGCTCCGGCGGAAAGCGCGTCACCGTCGAGGTATGCTTGCCGCTTGCCAGGTCGTTGGCGACGATTTCGCGGATGAAATCGAGCGAATCCGGCTTGGCCTTGCCATTGTCGGCTTCTACAGAATTGTTATTTGTGTTACCCATCTCAATCGGCTCGCTGGCCAAGCGGCAGCGAAGCGCGAAGCCTAAATGAGCCCCAAAACGAAGGAAAGCGCGATCACTCCAGTGATGCCTTGAGGTTGGCGAAAAAGTCGAGCCCCTCCTCCTCCGAGACCGGCTCCGCCTCGTTGCCGTGCACGATCAGTTCCTCGGGGATTTCCTTCAAAAACGGCGAGGGGTGGCAGGGAATTTGTTCGCCGAATTTCCTGCGGTTTTTGCAGTGGCTCATGGCCAGCGTCTTCTGCGCTCGCGTGATTGCCACGTAAAACAACCGTCGCTCCTCGTCAAGCGTCCCCTCAACCTTCGAGCGGGCGTGCGGGATCAGACCATCCTCCACGCCAGCGATGAACACGTGGGGGAACTCCAGTCCCTTACAGCTGTGCACCGTGATCAGTGTCACAGCGTCACCGGCTTCGTCCTCTTCGTCGCGCTCGCGATCGAGCGAGATGTGCTCGAGGAAGCGGTGCAGCCGTTCCGGCACGGGGCGATCTGCCGGGACGAAATCAGGATCCATCGAGTCGAGCAGATCAACGATGTTGCGCACACGGTTCTCGGCGGTTTCCTCGTCCTTCTCCATCCGCCGGATCTCGCGGAACAACTCCACCTCATCGAGCCACGCCGTGCACCACGCCTTGAGCGGATTTGCCGAGTGTAATGCAATCGGACGGTTCAATCGCTCGTTGGTCGACTCCACCAGTTCTACAAAGTCGAGGATGCTCTCCACTGTACGCCGCTGAAATTGGCCAAGCGCTGACTCGTCGCGCATCACGGCAAACACCGAACTACCGCGCTCCTGGCTCAAGCCGAGCAACTTCTCCATCGTGGTGTTGCTGAGGCCCCGGGCCGGGACGTTTGCGATGCGCAGCAGTCCGCTATCGTTGTCGGGGTTCAGGAACAGCTTAAGGTACGAGACGAAATCGCGGATTTCGCGCCGGTCAAAGAAACTCTGCCCACCGACCAGATTATAGCGGACTTCGGCCTTGCGCAGAGCCGTCTCAAGTGGGCGAGATTGCTGGTTGGTCCGGAACAGAATCGCCTGTTCACGCCACTTTATCTTTTTGATGCTGCGATTGTAGTTGATCTCCTCCACCAGCGCCTGCGCCTCCTCTTCATCATCGCGAAACTCCCAAAGCATGATCGGCTCCCCCGCGCCCTTGTCAGACCAAAGTTTTTTTGCGCGCCGCTGGACATTGTTTTTGATAACCGCGTTGGCAGCCTCAAGGATCGAGTTGGTGGAGCGGTAGTTTTGCTCAAGCTTAACCACCTGCACATCTGGAAAATGTTTATCGAGATCGAGCAAATTGGCCACCTCGGCACCGCGCCATCCGTAAATGCTCTGGTCATCGTCGCCGACGACGCAAAAATTCTGGTGTGTCTTGGCCAAACTGTGCACGAGCTGGAATTGCGAATGGTTGGTGTCCTGATACTCGTCCACCATGATATAGTGGTAACGCTCGCGGCATTCGTTCAACGCCTTGGAGCATTCTGCAAACAGTCGCAGCACGAGCAGGATCAGGTCATCGAAATCGACGGCGTTGCTGGCCTTGAGTGTTTGTTGATAGGTCGAAACCAAGCGCTTGGCCAAGGCGGCCAAGTCCTCATCCTCGGCAACGAGCTCATCGCTATTGGTGTTTCGCCAGCGACTGATCAGCGACAGGACGGCACCGGGATCTGGTTTCTTCGATCCAAGCGAAATCTGGCTCAAGATGCGGCGAACCACGCCCAGTTGCTCAGCGGCATCGTAGATAACAAAATTTTTCTTGTAGCCAAGCTTCGTGATATGCCGACGCAGGATGCGGACGCACAGCGAGTGGAATGTGCAGATCGTCGGCTTCTCCGCTTGGCCGTTCCCATCCGTCAAGCGCCGCTTGGGTACCAGCCTTTTTACACGTTCCTGCATCTCGCGGGCGGCTTTGTTTGTGAAAGTGACGGCAAGAATGTTACCGGGCCGGATGCCGCGCGCGATCATGTAAGCCACGCGGCTGGTGATGACGCGCGTCTTGCCGGTGCCGGCACCGGCGAGGATGAGCAACGGGCCGTCAACGGTGCGCACAGCCTGCCGTTGCTCGGGGTTCAGCGAGGAAAGCTCCATCCGGCGGCGTGGCTTTAGGAGCGGGGTGAAAACATTGCGGGACTGACCAAACGCTTGGCCAAGCGATCAAGCCGCGCTTGATTCCTTTTCAGGCTTCTTCGAGTCAGGTTCCCCTTCCTTACCATCTTTGCCGTCCGGCTTGTCGCTCTTGTAGTGACTCGCGTAGTAGCGGTTCTGGTAATAGTAATAGGAGTAGTAGTAGGAATCCTTGCCCTCGAAATCGAGATCGTTGATGCAGACACCGACAATGTTGATGCCGGCATCCTGGATTCGCTGCACGGTCTTGCGGGCGTGCTCGCGGCGAATCTTGTTGAACTTGCTCACAAAGATGATCCCGTCCGTCGCTGCGGCAATCATCAGCGGATCGCTGACAGCCGAGACCGGTGGGCAGTCGAACATGATCTTGTCGTATTTCTTCTTGACCTCCTCGATGAAATCACGCATCCGCTGCGAACCGGCCAGCTCCGACGGATTGTTGGGAACCGCGCCGCAACAAATGACGTCCAGGTTCGGCACCTCGGCGTGGTGAACGATTTCATCAATGCTGTCGACCTTGCCAAGCAGATACGATGACAGGCCGCGAGGACTCTGCAGCTGGAACGCCTTGTGAACGGAGGGGCGGCGAAGGTCGAAATCCACCAGCAACGTCTTGACGCCAGTCTGCGCCGTCACGATGGCGTGGTTGCTGGCAACAAGGGACTTGCCCTCGGCGGGAACGGTGCTGGTGACGGCCATCACCTGAAGATCTCCGGCGCGATGCGAAAGCGCAATGGCCGCGCGAATGGTGCGAAACGATTCCGCTGAGTTGGATTGCGGATGCAGGTGCGCCTGCAAATCCCGCTCGATGACGCTGGTGGTCTTGATGTTGGGAACATATCCGAGGAACGGCAGCTTGAGATAAGCCTCCACGTCGTCCTGGCTCTTGATCGAGTCATCGAGAAAGTTCATGAAGAAGGCTAGGCCAAAGCCGGCCCCCAGGCCGCCCACAATACCGAGGAAGAGGGTCAACATTTTCTTCGGCTTGATCGGAGCCATCTGCGCCGTGGCCAAGTCGATGACGTGCATGTTTTGGACGATATCCTTCTCCTGCAACTCGGTTTCTTTCAGGCGCTGAAGAGCTAGATTGTACAACGTCTCGGACTGCTTGGCCTCCCGTTCCAGCGCATAGTACTGGATGCTCTTCTGGTTCATTGCCTGCTGTTCGGATTTGCGAATTTCCAACACTCCATTCAAGTTCAAGGCGGTTGCCTTGGCCAACTGGGCTATGTTTAGGATAGAACCAAAAATTCGCTTCTCGGAACTGGCCAAGCCCTCTTTCAGCGACTCGATCTGGGCGCGTTTCTCGATGACCTTGGGATATTTTTCAAGGTAACGCTTCAGCAGTTGGGCGAGTTCCGCTTCAGCCAAGGCCAGATCGCCACGAATTTTTCTGACCTCCGGATCGGTAGCCACAGATGGGATGGTTCCATTCTGCTTGGTTTCTTCAAAAATCCGGATCGCTTCTTCGGCTGCAGCCACCGCTGTGACCTCGGCGCTGTGAGCAGTATCGTAGTCGGTCTGGGACTGGATCAACGCCTGCAACGTGACGTTCTGACTTTCCTGAAGGGAGATGATGTCATTTTCCCTCTTGTAATTCAGCAGCTCCCCAAAGTTATCCCGAACCTTGTCGCTAAGATTAGCGGCCTCCGTCTGAAGGAAATCGACGGCGTTGGTCAGCTTGCCGCGCTTGCGTGTGTTGTCCTGCTCAAGAAACTTGGAAACGATCGTGTTGGCGATCATGGCCGCTTCGTTGCGATTCGGGCTCTCCACACTAACGTCCACCAATCGGCTGAGGCGGATTGGAGAAATAGTCACGCCACCCGAAACCCTGCCGAGCAGTGACTCATAGCTGGGAGGAATAACGGGTTCGTTCTCGTCCTCTTCCTTCTTTTCCGGAAAGACAAACTTGCCGAGAACAAGTGGCTTATTCTCCTCCCTGGTCAAGGCTGGGGCATTGCCGCTCGAGTATCCTGTTGGTCCGAAAAAACCGGCCACTGCCATTTGTTCAAGCCGCTGCTCCACTTCCTCCTTGGCCAAGCCGGACAATTCTTGGCCAAGCCACTTTCCCCCGGACAATTCGGCCAGTTGACTCGGAGTACGCTTTCCGGATTTGACACCCTCCAGAATCTTGGCGTTCTGCAGTGTTTCGGCCAGAACCATCTTCATCAGCGAACGGCTTTGGAGGTTCTTGTATTCGGTCTGCAGATAATCCTGCCCCTGCCTACCCTCCATTACGAACGACTCCATGCGCATCGAGTTTTCTGTTTCATTGTCGATTTGCAGCCGGGTTGTCGCCGAGAATATGGGCGTGGCGGTGAACAAATAAAACACGCACAGCACCATCACCACCAGAAATGTGGCAGCCACAAGCCAGCGCCGCTCAAGAATAATGTGCCAGTAATGGCGAAGATTGATGGACTCCTCAAAAAGCCCCTCCTCCCTCGGTTCCCCAAATTGTTGTTGCTCCATGGGCACGATTAAAATGCAGATTCGTGGACGTAAATCAGGTCGTCCGGACTCAGCCAGATTTTCTTGGCCGGATTGGTCTCTCTTTTGAGTTTATTCAAATCGTAGGTTTCGGTGACGCCTCCCCGGGTCAGGTCAATCTTGCTCGTTTTGGCCAACTTGGTGAACCCGCCCGCCTGCGCAATGCCCGACAGAATGTCCAGCCGCCGTTCCGCTGGCAGGTCGATCAGGCCGGGGCTGCTTACCTGCCCCATCACAGTGACGTTGCTGACACGGTAGGTCTTGACGAGCACCAAAACATGAGGGTCGCGGATGTAATCCTTCTTGAGCAGATCACGAATATGTCTCTCCGCCTCGGCGGGAGTTTTTCCGGCCACCTGAACACTGCCCAGCAGGTAAAGCGTCACTTCACCAGTCGATGAAACCCTCAACTCCAATCCGGTGTTGTTTGGGCCACTAAACTCCACCTCCCCAAACACGTTGACCGTGAGCATGTCGAGCGCTTCAATTTTGCGGTCGGTATCCACCTTGGTGCCCGTCTTGGCCTTGGCTGTCGCCGCATCTTGGGCGAACGCCGCTTGGCCAAGCAGAACGCACACGGCAATCACGCAACCCACTCGCTGAACCCCTTTTGTAAAAGTTTTCATCTTAATAGCCAACCGAAAGGCCCAACATAACGCGATTGACGTTATAGTCAATATTCCCCTTGTTGCTATCGAACATCTCAAAATCGTATCTTAGGCTTGATCTGAGCCACTGGTTGAAACTGTAGGAGACCCCTGCGTTCATCCTGAGATATTGGTACTCTCGTGCATCCCGGGTTTCGTAGGTGTCCAATTCGTAAGTGGTGCCGAAGTTGGCGCTGAGTTTGCCTGTCGTACCGATTTGTTGAGTAACCTCCAAAATAATATAATCCGAGGTCACTGCGTAATCCGGGCTCTCGATCGAAACATTGCCCCCATGCCTGTAGGTGAGTGAGGCCGTTCTTTTCTCGGTAAAATCGTAATCCACCTCTGCCTCGAAAATAGGCAGGCCGTGCGAGCCCCCTCCGTATCCATTTGAGAGGCGATCAAATTGGCGGGTCTGATAACCCACCTGTACCTTGCCCTTTAATTTCTCTGAAAAATCACCCACAGCGGAGATGTGACCGCCGAAAAAATCGGAGTCTGGTCGCTCCCCCATTCTTTCCAAGTTGGTTTCGACCATCGAAATGCCATAAAAGAAACTGCCGTAGAGCTTGATCTTGGCAAAAGCCTGCCAGCCAAAACCAACCGTGTTGTTCCAGTTGGCGACATCAAAGTAGGAATACGGTATGCGGGTGCCAAAAACATCCTGATAGTAGTAGTGTGGTTCCTCACTGTAATCGGAGGCATTGTAGGATGTGGCAGCGTAAACGCTGGTTTTCGGGCTGATCGTGTATTCAAAACGGTATCGGTCGTTGAACGACTTGCGCTCGATCAGAATGCTCCTGGTTTCTGGCGTGCCTTCGTCCAAATCGGTAAAATAAGATCTCTCACGGCCTTTCAACAAGGCGTTGTCCAAACGAATCATGTCACCTCCAGTGAATGTGAACTTCCCTTCCTTCAGGTAATTGATGGCGAAAGTCAGGGCATGATTGTCACTGTCGAGTTCGTCGTGCTCTGCATACCACTGCTGACTCATGGTGTAGTCGAGCCCGATGTAGTTGCTGTCGAGGATGTTTTCGCCAAACTGCAGGCCGATGCCCGGCGAGAGCGTGGTCACCAGATCATCGATCTTTCCCTGCTCGTCGCTCATTAGAAAAACGTTGTCGTCATAACGCTCCGACAACGAAACGTGCGGCAGCACAACAACCGGGCCAACGATCGGCGCCAGGATATCCTCCGGCTCAATGCCCTGCACTAACTCCGCTTGGCCAAGCGCCAGCCCAACAGCGGCCAAGCCGATAATTCCTCTCTGTTTAAAGCGGTCCAAAATGCGAAGCCGAGCTTGAAATCCGGTCCTTCCTTCCCGTGCAGGGCCGCTTCCATTACGCTTTTCGCCCCGGGATTGCAAAGCAATAATGGCCAACGGCTTGGCTGTTTTTCTCCTTTCCGCTGGGTGGGGGTGTTCCTACTCTGCGCGCGTGGATGACTTGTTCCAAAGACCGATCGGCGCCGCCACCCGTTTTTGTGCGGTGTACGGCCAGCCGATCCGCCACTCCGGCTCGCCAGCGATGCACAATCCCGCCTTGGCCAAGCTGGGGCTGGACTGGCGATACCTCGCGTTTGAGGTCAGCCCGGACGCGCTTGGCCAAGCGATCGAGGGCGCAAGGGCGATGCACTTCGTCGGCCTCAACCTCACCGTTCCGCACAAGCTGCTCGCTGTCGAGTTGGTCGATGCACTCGATGAGTCAGCGACGACCTGGGGCGCGGTGAACACGATTTGTTTCGAGGCGAAAAGCGACTCCGGCGACTGGACGCCGCTTGGCCAACTGCCTGGACCGGCCACCGGCGAGATTCGCGCCAAGGGCTACAACACAGACGCCGACGGCATCATGCTGGCGTTGCAACAGGATCTTGGCCTGAGCCTGGCCGGGCAGCGGGTGTTGCTGCTCGGCGCGGGCGGGGCGGGGCAGGTGGCCGCGCTCAAGCTGGCCGCCGAGGGCATCGCTGAACTGCACCTGGTCAACCGCACCGTTGCCAAGGCCGAGCAATTGGTCGGCGAGATCGCCGAGCGCTTCACGCAAACCAAGGCCATCGTCGGTTACCCCGAAAACGTCGCCGACAAAATCGACCTCGTGCTCAACGCCACGTCACTTGGTCTCAAGCCGGATGATGCGCTGCCATTCGACGAGTCGCAGTTCAGCCTGGCCAACGCGCCGGCGGTGTTCGACATGATTTACCAGCCGGCGCTCACACCGCTCCTGGCCAAGGCGGCCGACGCCGGCTGTCGCACAGCCAACGGACTGGGCATGTTGCTTTGGCAGGGAGCCAAGGCGCTGGAAATCTGGACCGGCCAAGCGGCCCCCATCGATGTAATGCGCACCGCGCTCGAGTCGCACATTTACGGTGATGAGTGAAGCCGAGCTGACTTTTTGGACGCGCGCTCCGTTCATGTTTTGGAGCTTCGTGTTTTTTGTGTTCGGCTCGGTGGTCGGCAGTTTTCTCAATGTATGCATTTACCGGATGCCCCGCGACTTGAGCCTGGCCAAGCCGGCGTCGCAGTGTCCCAAGTGCGGCTTTTCAATCCCATGGCGACTGAATATCCCGATCGTCAGCTGGCTTTGGCTGCGCGGCAGATGCCGCCAATGCGCCGTGGCCATTTCGCCACGCTACCTCGGCGTCGAGCTGCTCACCGGGTTGGCTTTTCTCTCGAGTTGGCTGGCGTTCGGGGCACAAACCACGCCGGGAGTGTTGCTCGCGGTGACGTGGGGTTTTGTGCTCGCGGGGCTGCTCGCGGCAACGTTTATTGACTTTGAGCATTTCATCATCCCGGATCAAATCACGCTCGGCGGCGTGGCGGCGGGCTTCCTCGTCTCGGCTGCGTTGCCGGAGCTGCACTACGTCGAGCGCCCCGCCGACTCGCTGATGGCCAGCGGACTGGGGATTCTCGTCGGGGCTGGGTCGGTGTTTGCCGTGTTGCAACTCGGCAAACTGATGTTCGGCAAGGTTCGGATGACGCTAGAGGAAGGCGAGTCAGCAATCTTTACCGAATCAGCGCTGCATCTGCCAGACGAGGTCGTGCCGTACGAGGAAATCTTTTTTCGCAAATCGGACACGATTCGCCTGCACGCCAGGCGGATCGAGCTGATCAACCGCTGCTGCGTGGACGCTGACGTCGCGCTGTCGCCCAAACGGCTGGTCATCGGCGACGAGTCCCTTGACCCGGAGACGGTGCCGTTTATCAAGGTCGAGACGGAAGAATTGGTCATCCCGCGCGAGGCGATGGGGTTCGGCGATGTGAAATTCATGGCAGCCATCGGGGCGTTCGTCGGCTGGCAGGGCGCGCTGTTTTCGTTGATGGCCAGCGCGGTGGTTGGCGCGGTGATCGGCGTGTTGCTGATTGCGATTGGCCGGCGCGACTGGTCGGCCCGGCTGCCGTATGGGCCGTATATCTCGCTGGCGGCGGTGATCTGGATTTTCTTCCGCGAGGAGATACTCGCCGCCTGGCTGCCGCTTGGCCAGTAAACCATCCGCTAGGCCAAGCGCGCTCAGAGCAGCCGGGGCTGCAGTTCCTCCTTGGCCAAGGCCTCGCCGATGCTCTCCACGCGGGCGCGACGCTGCTCCATGATGTGCTTGTCCACCTTTGGGTCGAACGCCACCGGATAGTCGCCGTCATAGCAGGCCATGCAGAAGTTCTCCGCCGGCAGGCCGGTCGCCTTCACCATGCCTTCCTGCGACAGGTACGCCACCGAGTCGGCGTTGAGGTAGTCACAGATTTCCTCGATCGAATGGTTGGCCGCCATCAGCTTTTTGCGGTCCGGAAAGTCGATCCCGTAAAAACACGGGTTCATGTGCGGCGGACAACTCACGCGCACGTGCACCTCTTTCGCGCCGGCTTCCTTGAGGTTGTTCACCCGCGCCTTGCTTGTGGTGCCGCGGACGATCGAGTCGTCGACGATGATGACCCGCTGGCCCTCGACCAGCTCGTTGATGAGGTTGAGCTTCACACGCACGTTAAAATCGCGAATGAGCTGTGACGGCTGCAGGAAGCTCCGGCCGACGTAGTGGTTGCGCACAAACGCCATCTCGTATGGCAGGCCGGACTCCAGCGCGTAACCCAGCGCGGCGCAGTTGCCACTGTCCGGCACCGGCACGACGAGGTCGGCCTCGACAGCGGTTTCCCTGGCCATTTCGCGTCCCAGGTTGACACGCACTCCGTACACGCTCCGGTCATCAAGGATCGAGTCAGGCCGACAAAAGTATACGTACTCGAAAATACAGAACGCCCTGCGCGGGTGCACTGGGAAGGCATTGATCGACTGGATGCCATTGTCGTTGATGATGACAATCTCGCCCGGTTCAACATTGCGAACGAACTCGGCCTGGATCAGGTCGAACGCACACGTCTCGCTCGAGAGCACATACGCTCCGTCGAGTTTTCCGATGGAGAGCGGCCGGAAGCCGTGTGGATCGCGCACGCCTATCAACTCGTTTTCAGTCATGATGACCAGCGAATAAGCGCCCTGGATCCGCTGCAAGCTCTGTACGAGGTTGTTGTCGCCGTTGCCCGATGGCCGGGCCATCAGATGCAAAATAATTTCACTGTCAACCGTGGTCTGAAAAATGGAGCCACTCAACTCTAGTTCCTCTCGAAGCTTCGCGGCGTTGGTCAGGTTGCCATTGTGCGCGATGGCAATCTGCCCCTTGCTGCAGTCCACCGTCAGCGGCTGGGAATTGCGGTGGTGCGACGAGCCGGTCGTGGAGTAGCGAGTATGGCCGACCGCCATGCTGCCCTTGAGGCTGGCGAGCGCCTTGCCCCGGAACACCTGCGGCACGAGCCCCATCCCCTTGTGCACGCGAAACTGCCCTTCCGCGCAGGTGACAATGCCGGCGCTCTCCTGTCCGCGATGCTGCAGCGCATACAGGCCGTAGTAGGTCAGCTCCGCCGCGTTTGTGTGACCGTGAATCCCAAAGACGCCGCAGTAGTGCCGGGGATGTGTTTTGCTCATTGTTCCATGGCTCGTGCAATGGTGTTCCACCACACATCGTGGAGTTCGTTCAGCTGCCACGACAAATGAGTCTCCCCAGCTTCGATGTCAAGCGTGTCACCGCCGGTGACGACGCCGATCAGTGCCGCTGGCAAGCCGAGCAACCCCGCCCGCTCGATCGCCGCCCCAGCCTCGGCCTCGCTCGTCGTGATGATCACCCGCCCGTGCGATTCGCCGAACAACAGTGCGTCCACCCGCGGGCAGTCGATTTCGCTCAAGTCGAGCGTTGCGCCTGTAAGCCGCGGCGTGCGCCGGGCGGTTAGTTGGGAAATGCTGCACTCGGC
>MPMB02048813.1_pt1 | contig 10861 bp, 7 predicted proteins | sample 1617371 | NCBI WGS metagenome assembly MPMB02 (sample SAMN05944808, study PRJNA350692) | marine metagenome | biome: marine; feature: ODZ; material: water; isolation source: 300 m water sample filtered on 0.2 um supor filter | place: Pacific Ocean | collected 2012-04-08 | depth 300m m
AGGTTCAATTCATGCAGCATTAAAGCACAATGAACGCACGACAGGGCTTGATGATGAAGCTTTAATGACTGTAAATAATTATTGGGAAGACGTGCGTCGTCATTATGCAGGCTTTGAAGCTGGGGTAAAGGCTGGGGCCTCCGTCGTATATATTCATGAAATGCCAGGCGGTCAGTACACCAACCTTAAAGAACAGGCACGTTCATTAGGGCTAGAACAAAAATGGCCGCAAGTTGCAAAAACATATGCTTCGGTCAATGAAATGTTTGGCAATATTGTTAAAGTGACACCAAGTTCTAAAGTTGTTGGCGACATGGCGCTTTACATGAAGACTAGCGAGCTAACTCCGGAACAAGTGCTTGATCCTAATAAAGATATTGCATTTCCTGCATCGGTGATTGAGTTTTTTAAAGGTGAGCTTGGTCAACCCATGGGTGGTTTCCCAAAAGCCCTGCAGAATAAGGTATTGAAAGGCGAAACTGCACTTAAAGAACGTCCTGGCGCAAACCTAAAACCAGTAGATTTAGATGAAGAACGCGCTGAGTTAGAAGATGCGCTTGAAGTTGAAATTAGCGACGCTGAACTTGCTTCATACTTGATGTATCCAGAAGTATTTAAAACTTACATGCATGATCGTGCTGATTTTGGTGACTTGTCTGTATTGCCAACGGATATATTCTTCTATGGATTAGAAACAGGTCGTGAAGCAATTGTTGAAATTGAAAAAGGTAAAACGCTAATCATCCGCTGTCTTGCACTTGGCGTAGCAGATAATGAAGGTGTTCGCAAGGTGTTTTTTGAACTTAACGGTCAGCCAAGAACAGTGCGTATTGCCGATAAATCAGCGGCTGGTGATGGCACTGCGGTACAAAAAGCCGATCCATTGAATGATGGTCATGTCGGCGCACCAATGCCGGGGCTTGTTGCCAATTTTGCGGTAAACGTTGGCGATGAAGTGGAAAAAGGTGATCGTTTATTCACTATGGAAGCGATGAAGATGGAAACTGCAGTTTATACTGAAACCGATGGTAAAATTTCGCAAATTTTATTGGGTGCCGGCAAGCGGGTTGAAGCCCATGATTTAGTGTTGATCATTGATGTTAGCTAACCCCCACCCCACTCGGACAGCTAACGTTGCCTGGTGAGCTTGTACGTTATATAGCCTAAAAGATGAATAGACTTGTTTCTTGTTTAGTAGCACTTATCTTTGTAGTGCTCGGGGCGTCAATGTGAGCACTTTATCTTTGCCGCCCACCGACCTTCCTTTAGGTACGATTGCGCCGGAAGCTCCTTACAACAGAATGTTGGCTGAAAGAATTGAGGCTCAGAAGATGGGGCGGGATCCCACTGCGGTGGAACTTCAAATGCTGAAGACAGCGCAGACCGAGCTGTTTTCCTGGCTCGATGATCAGAAAGAAAAAGGGATTCAGGCATATGCCAAATTATGTGCGGAGCGGAATGGTTTTGTTTTGACGGATCGAGGAACTGTTGATTTTCCGTGGAAAGCAACAGACCATAGGCGGATCGGATTTGATAGTGACTTTTACGCCCCGGATCTTGCGAAGCGTGAATTGGCTCCTGTTCAGCTCGAGCCTACAAAACCCAGGGTCATTGTTTTTGCGACAGGGCGCGCTTTTGCGGAGAAAAATGCCCGATTGCTTCATCTGACGACAAAGCAATCCTTACACAATGCCAAGAACGTGATGTCGGCCCAAGCATATTTGGTTGGGAGTAGATTGGTCCCTGGGTATCCACAAACAGACGTTCAGGTTTCAGCGGTCGCCTACGATATGGTGACAAGCGAGATTGAGACACCTGCACTTCGCATTCAAGCAATTCTCGATCCAAGTTTCATGCATCCTGTCTCTCGTTTGGCAGCTGAGCGAATCTTTGGACCTTGTGTTGCCCGAGCTCATAAAACTTTCGACTGATTTAGAAAATGAACTTGTCACAGCAACTGCCGTCTCGCTTTATAAAATGTTTCAAGTGGTGGGGGTCAAACAAACCTGAAGATGCACTCACTGGTCAACATCACTATCTATGATATGATGGGACGGGTTGTCAGAACTCTGGTTAACATCGAACAAACCGCTGGATTCAAATCAATACAAGCAGGTGAGTTCAAACAGACGAAGAAGATGGTACTGCTAAAATAACCACCGGCCAAACACCTACTTTGAATTGAAATAAAACACTTGGAACTTTTGAAGAAATTTATTGTATATTTGCCAAATGCGTAAATCAATCATATCAACACTCTCTATCTTTCTTATGGGGTTAATGACGGCTACACCGCTGTTTTCAGTGGAAAACTGTACCATGCCCTGTTGTGAACAGATTGAATTGTCCTGCTGCGAAAAGGATAAGCCCATGGATTGTCCCATGGAAATGTCTAATTGCGAAATGAGCACTTTTGTTCCGCTCATGGCTGCGCCGTTGCATGAAATAGATGGAAATACGGATATTGATGTATCCACTATGGTTCAAACGCATTCTTTTTTTGAAAATGCTCCGGCACAATTCATCAATCAAAATGAGCATTTTCAAAATCACCACCCGCCCAATTTTCATTTACCCCTCCTGATCTAAAAATCTCTTTTTTTAAAACGGAAATTTCCGTTGACGGGATTCGTGCGTTTTGCATGAATCTTGACGGCTATTATAGTCATTAATGAATTAAGGAGAATTATGAAATCGTTTCATACATTAAAAAATAATTACATCATTTGGCTTTTGGTTTCGGTCAATCTGATTTTTTCTCAGACTACTGACTCGAATGAAATACTGGAAGACTACATCCATGCAGGATTAGAGAATAATCCGTCTCTAAAACAAGCATTTAAGCAATGGAAATCTGCTGAAGCAAAGGTTGGTTTTGCTAAAGGCTTGCCAAACCCTACTATCAGTTTTGGATATTTTCTGGAAAGCGTGGAAACGGCTGCTGGTCCACAGGAAACCAAAATTGGCATTATGCAAAAAATCCCGTGGTTTGGGAAACGAAAAGCAAATGGGGATGCTCAAATGGCCAGTGCAGAAATGGCTTTTTCCAAATTGGAGAAAAAACGATTGGCTGTTACTCATGAGATACGAAACATTTGGTATGATTATTATTATTTGACACGGATTACGGATTTGACCAATCAGAATTTCGAGTTGATCCAAAACTGGGATTCTGTGATACGATCCAAATATGTCACATCTCGAACTGGGCATCCTGATCTCATCAAAACCCAAATTGAACTGATTCAATTAGAAGATGATTTGTTATCTCTGGAAAACCAAAAACAACCTTTGTTAGAGTCATTTCGTAGTTTGTTACACGACCACATGCTATTGGAAATTATTGTGCCGGATTCCTTATTCTTCTCATTGATGAACTCGGATAGAACGTACCTTCTGGAGACAATTAATGAATCGAACCCAGATTTAGGGATGGCTGGAGCTGAGTTAAGCATGAACAAAGCTCACTTGAAAAGAGCAAAACTGAATCGCTTGCCAGATTTAGGTATTGGGTTGGAAAAAATTGGAACCGGTGAAAAAGATGGCAGTGCATTCAGTGGAAAAGATCCATTGGTGGCAAAAGTTTCATTTGATATTCCGCTCTGGTTTGGTAAGAATAAATCTTCTATTAAATCTGCTGATCTTGCTGTGGAAGCTGTGGAACAAAAAGTTGTTTCAATTCAAAATGAATTAACAAAAAATTTGGAAAAAGTTCTATATGAATTAAAAGAATCCAATCGTCAGATTCAGCTTTATCAGAATGTTTTAATTCCAAAAGGGTTAGAGTCATTGGGGGCTACTGAAAAAGCGTATCGATCGGACAAAATTGATTTCCTTTCTCTCGTGGATGCCCAGCGTCGTCTATTAAAATTTCAGATGAAATATGAAAAAGCATTCATTGATTATTTAAAAGCAAAATCTAAACTGTCTGTCTTGACAGGGGAGAAAATATCATGAGAATTGTACTAGCTATACTTGTTACCATGCTGAGTTCGACGAAGCATTACTATCATATTTTTTCACCCTTCGTCAAGCTCAGAGTGAATGGTTATAACCTTTAATGGAGAATTCTATGAATATTATAAAAAATAACAAAACAACCGTAGGACTAATCTTGATTGCATTTTTCTTGGGGCTGTGGATTTCCAGTGGTGATTCAACCGCTAACGTGAACGTAAACGATGAATCTCATTCAATTGAAAGCCAGGTTTGGACTTGCTCCATGCATCCGAATATCCATCTTCCGGAGCTGGGTCAATGTCCTATATGTTTTATGGATCTTATTCCACTGGAGTCGGGAAACAGCGGTTTAGAACCCAATCAATTATCCATGTCCGAAAGTGCCATGAAATTGGCAAATATTGAAACAATTCCTGCAATTTTAGGGAAAGCTGAATTGGAAATTCATTTATCCGGTAAAGTAGAATATGATGAATCACGAATTGGAAATATTACTGCTTGGGTTCCGGGAAGATTAGAACGCATGTTCGTGGATTATACCGGGATTTCCGTCAATAAAGGTGATCACATGATGGAATTGTATAGTCCTGAATTGTACACAGCACAGGAAGAACTTATTCAAGCCCGGAAATTATTTGAATCCAATACAGGCCAATCTGCTCTAGGAAAGAAAACCATCAACGCAACACTTCAGGCTTCGAGAGAAAAACTACGACTCATGGGATTATTGGACGACCAGATTCAAAAAATCGAATCTTCTGATTCTCCATCAAATTTGACAACAGTTTATAGCCCAATGTCCGGCGTGGTTATCCAGAAAAATGGCGTAGAAGGAGCTTATGTAAAGACAGGAACCAATATATACACTATCGCAGACCTGAGTCGTGTATGGGTGATATTTGATGCCTATGAATCCGATTTACCCTGGCTTGCTTTTGGGCAAAAAGTCACCTTTTTAGCAGAAGCGATTCCGGGTCAAAAATTTGAAGGTCGCATCGCGTTTATTGATCCGGTTTTAGATGCAAAAACCAGAACCGTGAAAGTGAGAATGAATGTACAAAATCCTGACGGATTAATTAAACCGGGCATATTTGTTCATGGAACCATACACGCAACACTCGATGGTGATGGGAAAGCCATCAATCCTGAACTAGCGAATAAATGGATTTGTCCTATGCATCCGGAAGTTGTTCGAGATCAAAAGGGAGATTGTGATGTTTGTGGTATGAATTTGGTCAAATCAGAATCCTTGGGCATTGTCAACATATCAGGACAAAAACAGGAAAATTTGCTTATTCCAGCCAGTGCTGTTCTCAAGACAGGAAATCGGGCGATTGTTTATGTGAAAATTCCCGGTGTAGAACCCACTTTTGAAGGTCGCGAAGTTGACCTGGGATCACGTGTCGGTGATAAATACATTGTGAAATCAGGACTCAGGGAAGGAGAACTGGTCGTAATAAAAGGGAATTTCAAAATCGATAGCGCCATGCAGATTGCGGCGAAACCAAGCATGATGAATCCAGTCGGAGGTTTGTCAGGAACGGAACATAATTCTGACGGGAGAATGGCACGCATCCCAACTCATACAATGCCTGGATCAGGAAAATATAAATCGACAGCATCTTTTCAAAAAGCACAGGCATTAATTACAGATGCATATTTCATAGCTGAAAAAGCGTTAACAAAAGACAACTTCAAAGAGTCAAAAACTGCGCTTTTTGCCATAAATATTGTATTGTCAGCGACAATCCCGAAATCATTTGAATTATCGGAAAAAGCGACGGAAAAATGGAATCAAATCCGAGATCAACTCATTTCAGAATCGACTCAGGCACAAGATTGGAAAAGTATCGAAGAAGCACGAAAAGCATTCAATGGATTGAGCCAATCTATCCTCATGCTTGAGCAATCTTTTGGTCATGAAACAACTGAATCCTATTATGAGATATTTTGCTCTATGGCGTTCAATAACACGGGTGCATCCTGGTTGAGTAAAGAGAAAGTTGTGAATAATCCATATTTTGGTGCAAGTATGCTGAGATGCGGTGAAGTGAAGCGAGAGTATTATGGGAAGAAGTAGAGTTAAAAAATACTCCGTCGTCATGAGCCTGACAAAGGCTGAAACTGTCCAATTCGTTGGGCTCAATATGACATTTTCTCAATGTTTGTGTAATTATTTGAATTCATAAAGAAAAAAACTATGTTAAATAAACTTATAAAATATTGTCTCAATAATCCTTTGGTGGTCGGGATTTTCTTGACAGCTGTGGTGCTGTGGGGCATCATGGTGGCCCCTTTTGATTGGAAAATAGGTGATTTACCACGGGATCCAATCCCGGTTGATGCTATCCCTAATATTGGTGAAAATCAGCAAATAGTATTTACCCAGTGGCAGGGGAGAAGTCCACAGGATATTGAGGATCAAATCACCTATCCACTCACTACGGCTCTTTTGGGAGTTCCGGATGTTAAAACGGTTCGCTCATTTTCCATGTTTGGCTTTTCCAACATTTACGTCATCTTTAATGAAAATGCTGAATTCTATTGGTCCCGTTCACGAATCCTGGAAAAATTGAATTCACTTCCATCGGGAATCTTGCCAAAAAATGTTCAACCTGCTTTAGGACCCGATGCTACAGCTTTGGGGCAAGTCTTCTGGTACACATTGGAAGGGCAAGATAAAGATGGGAATTCTACTGGTGGCTGGGATTTACAGGAATTGCGCAGCACCCAAGATTGGACTGTACGTTATGCGTTGCAGTCCGCGGATGGCGTGGCAGAAGTGGCATCCATTGGCGGATACGTAAAAGAATACCAAATTGATGTTAATCCTATAGCGATGCGGGAGCACGGCATTCAGTTGACAGATGTTTTTAATGCGGTGCGACAATCCAATTTGGATGTAGGTGCACGTACCATTGAAGTGAATCGTGTAGAATATATGGTGCGAGGATTGGGTTTTATCAAATCGTTGGAAGATATCGAACATACCGTTGTGAAGTCTGAAAATAATGTACCCATTTATATCAAGGATGTTGCTCATGTTGCATTGGGTCCAGCCCTACGTCGCGGTGTTTTGGATAAAGAAGGTGCAGAAGCTGTGGGCGGAGTGGTCGTGGCACGCTATGGTGAAAATCCATTAGCAACCATTAAAAGTGTGAAAGAAAAAATTAAGGAAATTTCACCAGGATTGCCCACAAAAACGCTGGCGGATGGAACGGTAACTCAAGTTACAGTGGTGCCCTTTTATGACCGTACAGGGTTGATTTACGAAACATTAGGCACATTGAATCATGCCTTGCGAGATGAAATATTAATCACCATTATTGTGATTTTAATCATGGTCATGCATTTCCGGTCATCTTTGCTTATTTCGAGCATGTTACCCCTAACGGTTCTTGTTGTCTTTATCGGCATGAAATTATTCAAAGTGGATGCCAATATTGTGGCATTATCCGGAATCGCAATTGCCATCGGAACGATTGTGGATATGGGCATTGTTGTGACGGAAAACATTTTGCGTCACCTCGAGTATTCAAAAGAGAAAACAAAGGATGTAATTATTAAAGCAGTCTCCGAAGTGAGTGGTGCAGTCATTACGGCAGTCTCTACTACAGTGGTGAGTTTTCTACCAGTATTTACCATGATGGGTGCAGAAGGGAAATTGTTTAAACCATTGGCTTATACAAAAACTTTTGCTCTCGTAGCATCTGTTATAATTGCATTAACAATTTTACCCGTTTTAGCCAATCTATTATTAGGGAAAAAGAAACAGCCCGCATTCAGATTAGAATTAGACATGATGAAACGCTACCCATGGTTGGGCAATGGTATTGTCATTTTCCTGGTCGTTATCATTTTAACTAATACTTGGGCGCCTTTGGGCTTAACGAAAGGATTCTTCCTTAATTTGGTATTTGTAACCTTATTGATTGGTTCTATTATGGGCGGGATTACCGTTTTTACAAAAGTATATCCTCGGCTTCTCCGTTGGGCGTTGGATCATAAAGCAAAAGCGTTATCTTTCCCCGGTTTCGTAACAGGATTCGGGTTAGTCGTTTGGTTGGGATTTGGAACTTTTACAGGATGGATGCCGAAATTCATCCAATCCTCCTCTCCCATGGTGGCCATGAATCACGCTTTTCCCGGTTTAGGAAAAGAATTTATGCCACCTTTGGACGAAGGATCGTTTTTGTATATGCCAACCACTATGCCCCATGCAGGAATGGAAGAATCTATTGATGTGGTGCAAATATTGGATAAAGCCTTGTATTCTGTGCCGGAAGTGGTATCTGTCGTGGGTAAGATTGGCCGTGTGGATTCTCCATTGGATCCGGCTCCATTGAGCATGGTTGAATCAATTGTAGCCTATAAACCTGAATATGGAACCGATGAGAAAGGTGAACCGGTTCGTCTTTGGCGGGACCATATTCGATCATCAGATGATATTTGGGACGAATTGGTGAAAGTTGCTCAAATTCCGGGAACAACATCTGCTCCAAAATTACAGCCCATTTCTACGCGATTGGTCATGCTCCAAAGTGGTATGCGAGCACCCATGGGAATTAAAGTGAAAGGTCCGGATTTAGAATCCATCGAATCCTTTGGTTTGGTCTTGGAGAAGCATTTGAAAAATGTGCCCGGAGTTAAAGCAGATATGGTTTTTGCCGACAGAATCGTAGGAAAGCCCTATCTCGAAATTGATATTAACCGAAAATCCATCGCTCGTTACGGTATTGCTTTACAGCAAGTACAGCACGCCATTGAAGTAGCTGTGGGCGGCATGCCTATCACGACGACTGTGGAGGGACGGGAACGATATCCGGTTCGGGTGCGATATATGCGGGAGTTCCGCGATAAAATTGAATCGTTGGACAATATTTTGATTCCAACACCAAGTGGTGCACAAATTCCATTGATTCAATTGGCCGATGTGAATTATGTTCGTGGTCCACAAGTGATCAAGAGTGAAAATACATTCAAAATGGGCTATGTGCTTTTTGATAAACAAAATGACTGGGCAGAAGTGGATGCAGTTGAATCAGCCCAAGGTTATTTAAATAACTTGATTCAGGACGGAACTATAAGAGTGCCCAATGGTGTGAGTTATACTTTTGCGGGCAGTTATGAAAATCAAATCCGTGCTTCTAAAAAATTAGCCGTTGTTTTACCATTGGCATTGGCGATAATATTTTTAATATTATACTTTCAGTTTAAAAGGGTGTCTACAACATTAATAGTATTTAGTGGAATATTTGTTGCATGGTCAGGCGGTTTTACCATGTTATGGCTATACGGGCAAGACTGGTTTTTGAATTTTGGGATTTTTGGTGAAAATATGCGGGACTTATTTCAGATGCATCCAGTCAATTTGAGTGTGGCTGTTTGGGTAGGTTTCCTGGCCTTATTTGGGATTGCCACAGATGATGGCGTCATTATTTCAACCTATATTGATCAAAGTTTTGACGAAAGAAAGCCCAGTACTATTTCGGAAATCAGGGAGACTGTCATTCATGCCGGTTCTCGCAGAGTTCGGCCAGCCATGATGACCGTTGCTACTACAATTTTAGCGCTTATCCCTGTCCTAACCTCAACGGGACGTGGTGCAGATGTGATGATCCCAATGGCAATCCCATCATTTGGTGGAATGGTTTTCGCCATATTGACTACGTTTGTCGTTCCAATTCTTTATTCCATGGTGCAGGAAAGGGAATTAATAAATTCAGGATAGAGATAATTATAATAATAAATATTACCGGATATTTACTTGAGAAAAACATCAAGCCCCACATTCGTGGGGTTGCCAAAATAGCGGCGGATCGTGATTGTCACATGGTGACGGATCCGGTACAACCCAATGGCCGTAGAGTTGTTTGTGTGATTGATGTACCGGGGACATTGTTTCCGAAGGCTGGCGGTGGATTTTGTTTTGATCCCGTAGGTACTCATTTTGGGCATTCGCTTAAGCATTATGCGAATCGTTTACGTGCTTTGGGTCTCAGTCGTATTGTCGGTCGAGCCATTGAAGTGCAAGGCGGTTTTATCCTCAAAGATCTTCTGAACGATTGAACGTAATTTTACATAATTTCATAAATTTATTGCATACTTCTTATGTTTAACTTAAACTGGGACCCGGATATCCTTTTCTCAGTTCGGAGTAAGGGTAACCATATACTAAATTAAACCAAGGAGGGAAACTATGAGAAAAATGCTTATTGCAGCACTCGTACTCACGATGCTGCCAATTACAGCCTTTTCCCAAGCAAAGATCAGTGGCGACGTAAGAGTTCGCCCTCGTATGGATGTTACTGATGCGGACGGTTCCGGAGGTGACGATGCGGTAACAAAACAGTTAATTCTGTACTGGGGTCGTCTGAACGTAGATGCCGACATTGGTGGCGGATGGAGTTTTCACTCAAAACTCGCATCAAACTGGGTCGGACATTGGTCAGGATATATGGGTTCCCAAGAAGTGGGTAACGACGTAGGACTTGGAAACGATCGTCCAACTATTTCGTGGATGGAACTCAGTTTTGGCAAGAAAACAGATAACTGGGGTTTTAGGGCTGGAAATCTGCCCTTGAACGGTGTGGCCAACCATATTGTGGATTTGCATTACTACGCAACATCCAGAGGCCCCGTTGACATCCCATGGGCTATCTATCATGTGCAAAGCATCCAGGGTATTAATGGTTTTGCCAATCTTGGTCCGGGAAAACTTAATTTCGCCCTTTCAGTTGATGCTAATCTCAATACCGATGCAGGAGATGGACTTGTCAATACAAAGACCTTGATCGCAGACTATGGTGCCACATTTGGTCCTGTTACAGTAAATCCAACCTAAGACAGCTAGATTTTTATGCTTATCTTCTAAAACTCAATGGTTATAAAATTTTTAAGA
>MPMB02128755.1_pt1 | contig 10782 bp, 5 predicted proteins | sample 1617371 | NCBI WGS metagenome assembly MPMB02 (sample SAMN05944808, study PRJNA350692) | marine metagenome | biome: marine; feature: ODZ; material: water; isolation source: 300 m water sample filtered on 0.2 um supor filter | place: Pacific Ocean | collected 2012-04-08 | depth 300m m
CACACGATCGCCGAGTCGCGTGCGTTGCGGGAACTGTCCCGCACGTCGAGCGTCGTCACCCAGACCGGCAACCAGGGCAGCGCCTCGTCGAATCTTCGCCGGAGCATCGAACTGATTCAATCCGGGCTGCTTGGGCAGATAGCCAACGTGCACGTCTGGCACCCGGCTCACGGCTGGCCCAATGGCGGCATGCGCCCGCCCGGCGAGGATCCGGTGCCGAACGGAATGAACTGGGATTTCTGGTGCGGCCCGTCGCCGGTGCGTCCTTACAAAAATGGCATCTATCATCCGGCCAAGTGGCGTGGCTGGTACGACTTCGGCAATGGTTCCATTGGCGACTTTTGCTGCCACTCGTTCAATATGCCGGTGCGTGCACTCAACCTCGGCTACCCGTCCAAGGTCGGAATCAGCAACGTGCAAGAAGCCGGACTCGAGACCTACGCCAAGACCGTGACGCACACCTTCCATTTTGCCGCCGAAGGCCAGCGTGCCGCGGTGAACCTGATTTACTACACCGGTGGCGTCGATATGCCGCCCAAGCACATCACCGACCCGCTGATTGGCACCTTCGGGAACATCCCCCGCGTCGGTGCCGTGGTTGAGGCGGAGCATGGGCTGCTCTCCTCCGGGCTTTGGAATTCACAGTGCTACGTCAAGCTGAAAGACGACAAAAAATTCGCGGGTCACGCCAAACATTCCGAGGCGAAAAAAGTGCCGCAACACCTCCCGCGTGTGAGGGGGCATTTTCAGGAATGGACCGATGCGATCCCCAACAACGGAAAAACCTTCGCGCCGTTCGAGATCGGCGGCCACCTCACCGAGATCGGTCTCTCCGGGATCGTTGCTCTCAAGCTGCAGCGAAATCTCGACTGGGACGGCCAGGTGATGGAAGTCAAGGGCATCCCCGAGGCCGCCGCCCTCGTCAAAAAACAAAACCGAACCAAGTGGCTTTAAGCTTGGCCGCGCTTGCGAGTCCGTAAGTCGTGAAAGGCTCAGTTTTCTTGGCCGAAACAGAGGTGGCTGCCATCCAGCATCGCGACCACGACCTGGCCCTGTCGATCCATCAGCAGGCCATCCGGCAGCGGTTCACCCCGGATTTCCTGACGCAGAATCTGTTGGCCATTTTTCTTGTCCAGTGCGCTCAGCCACCATTGGGGTTGTGCCCGGTTTCGCGACTGGAAATGCGTCACCGCCACCACGGCGTTGGGGCAGACGAGCAGCGAGACAACCTCGAACTTGTTCGAGCTGCCCAGATCGGTTTTCCAGCGAACTGCATCCCCTTGTTCCAGCAAGGCAACCAGGTCGCCAAAGCCACGGTCCTGCCCCCCCTTGGCCCGGGGAATACCCTCGGTGATTTGTTTCGCGACCTTCGCGCTGTCGAGGCAGGTCAGCTTGCCGAACTTGAAGTTGACGAATGCAAAACTTTCCCTGTTCCAGGCTGGCGGGATTCCGCCAGAAACAAACCGTGTGCGACGGCCCTCACGGTAGGCATCGAAGCTGCCCTTGGTCGCCACGTTCCGGGCTGATGAGTGAAGAATCCGGCCCCCGGCGATTGCCGTGTCACCGTGGAACACGCCGACAAATTTGCCGTTGTTTGCCTTGGACTGGCCTTGCTCGAACGACGGCGCATCGCAAATCCCGCTCTTGAGATCGTAATGGGCCGGAGACACCTGGTTGCCGCCCGCCATGAGCAGTTGACCGCCCTGTATCGACAGGTTGCCCTGCACGCTGACACCCTTGCGTAATTCTGCATTGAGGTGGCCAGAGGAATTGTTTTGCCAGAGAATTTTCCCGCTCTCCGCGTCCAGCGCATACACATAAGTGCCATCGTGGTCGATGATTCCCGCGCCCACATAGGCGACGCCGTCGTGCACCAGCACGCCACTGTGGGCGGGCCAAGTGGAACAAAGGCTGCCGTAAACCATGATGTGCCGCTCCACCGGTGCTGCGCGGAACCGCCAGAGCAGTTGGCCGGTGGCGGCGTCGAGACAGTAGACCTGTCCGTCACCGCCGCCCGCGTAGGCGCGGCCGTTCCAGATCGTCGGGGACTGTTTGATCGGGCCAGGCGTCAGGTATTCCCATCTCACCGATCCGTCGTCGGCGTCGATGGCGCGGATCTTTCCGTCTTCCCCGCCGGTGAACACCAGTCCGCCAGCCGCCGTCGGCGGGGTCGGGATGGTTGGCAAAGTCGGCCGGGACTGCCATTTCATCTGCATGGGAGAGCGAAGCCGGATCCGGGTCGATGCGCTTCGCGAGTTGTTGCTGCGGTAAGTGGGCCAGTCCTGATCGGTGACCTTAAGGGCGGTGCCGGTATTTAGCGTGAGGCCGGTGGTTTGGAGTCGTTCCGCATTCGTGGCGAGGTGGTCGAACCGGAACGCGCCTGCGGAGCATTTACCGAGATGCCCGATGATCGAGAGGTTGCAGTCGCATTGCCACGGCCCGATGTAAAGCATGCCGTTGGCCGGCAGTGCTCCATCGTTGCACGCGGGGCGGGCGGCGCCATCGATCAGTACCTTGCGCTGCGAGCGGTCAAATCGTATTGTGCCCTCTCCTCCCCGGCAGAACAAGGAATCCGAGCTGGCGGTCAGGCGGGTGCAAGCCCGCTTGAAAAATTCCAAATCCTGCTCGATCTCGCCGCTGACCGGATCGACCACCACGTGGCTGCCCCGTTCCCCGACTCCAAGAATGACCTTGTTGTCCAAATAAATGGCATTGGGATTGTTGGTGATTTTTTTCCGTTGCCAGAGCAGGTCGCCGGTCTCCGTGGAAACCGCGATGACGTTCATGCGCGTCTGGCCCTGGACGATCAGCGCCTGCGGGGTGGCCACCAGCATGCAGGCGGTCCGGAAACCGGGGGTCGAGGTCAGGCCGCGCCCGGGCTGCCCGATCAGGTCGAGGACTGCCTTGTTGGCGTTGGTCCACTCGATTTCCCCGGACCGGATGTTCAGACTTCTCAGGTGGCTTTCCGGGCAATAGAGGAACATCCGGTTTTCCAGGATGGCCATGCCCCGCGAGTCGATGAGCGTCTCTTCGCGGTGGACCCACCGGGTGGCCTGCTGTCCGAGGTCAAACGCCGCCACGGTGTCGCCGAACCCGAACGGAATCTGGCTGCCATAGTAGCCCTTGCTCAGGTCCGCCCAGCTCCAGCCGCCGAAGGCGCGGTCGCCCTTGGTGATTTCCGTGCCAGGATCCGGCTTGCCGGTCAGGACGTATAGGGTGCCGTCGTGCAGGGCCATCCATTTCCAGTGCCCCTTGACCCCGGGAATTCGGATTTCCCCCTGCTTGCTGCCGGTCTGGGCGTCGAGCATCAGGCAGCGGTCGCCGTCGATCATGTAAAACGTCTCCCGGGTGGCGATGAAAGCCGAGCGGTGAACCAGGTAACCTTGTGGCAGCTTGCGCTCCCAGAGCACTTTGCCGTTGTAGCCGCTCCGGGCGATGATCCGGAGCAGCCCGTCCCACTCGCGCCGGTGATGCGCGATGTGCCCGATCGCAAGAAAGGTCCGCCCCGCGGCCGCGGTGGTGATCGATGGCATGCCAATGTATAGCGGGTTGGCCATGAACTGGGTCATGTAAGGCGCCTTGATCACCTGGTCCTGCGAGACCGGGTTGTTGTCGGGGTTCTTCTCCCAGTGCGACCAGTCATCCGCCCCCTTGAGTGGCGGTTTTTGGAGTTTGATCCAGACGCCGGAGGGATCGTTCCAGGCGGCCGTCTTGGCGTCTCCCCGGCCTGCCCACGCTTTCAACTTTTGGGCGAACGCTCCGGCATCTGGGCCGAGGTCTCGCTGACCAATGAGCGCGATGCCCTCCGGCCGGAGAGCCCGCAGAACCTCGGCGGCAGAAAGCTGCCCCAAGAGTTCATTGGCTTGGGAGACGATAATCAGGTCGATGGTGTTGTCGGCGTAGGGGAGCGCATCCAGCCCGCCCTGCTCGGCAGCCAGCCGCCGAATCCCGAGGCCCGCTTGGTCGGCTTCTTTGCGCAGGCCGAGAACCGCTCCGGGCCGGGGGTCACGAACGTGAACCAGCAGCCCGCTTTCCCGGGCCAGCCGCAGGGACAGGTCCGCGTCGATGCCCAGCACCGCGCAAATGCCGCGGTGCGCCCCTCCTTCCTCCAGCAGGTGCTCTTCGAGCCCTTGAGGAACAGGATTGGCGGAGACGGGATTCGTGGCGGCGAACAGGACCGTGGCCACGATGCCGGTTGAGAGAGCCGGTATTTTTTTCATGAGATTTGAGTGAACGGATGTTGCGTAAAAATTCGCCGGGCCAACACCCGAGTTCAAGCTGATGCCGAGGATACGAACACATTCGCCGGACGGCTTCAACCGCAAAAAAACGGTGGTTTCGTTTATCAACCCGCCGGGGCGCCGGCCTGCTTCCCGTCTTTCAGCAGGAGGACGCGGTCGGCCCGGTCGGTCGCGTTGTTGTCGTGGGTGACGAGCAGCACGGCCCCGCCGTTCTTGGCGAAATCAGACAGGCCGGCCATCACTCTCTCGGCGTTGTCGGCGTCGAGGTTGCCGGTGGGTTCGTCGGCTAGCAGCAGCCTAGGCCGGTTCAACAACGCCCGGGCCAGCGCGGTGCGCTGCCGTTCGCCGGTGCTGAGCCGGGCGGTGGGATGATGGGCGCGGCTTCCGAGCCCAAACCGTGCGATCAGTTTCTCCGCCCGATCCGGGGCGTCCCCGATGTTCGCCGCCACGGCCGGGGTCATCACGTTGTGCAGCACGGAGAGATAGGGGATTAGGTGGAATTGCTGAAAAACGAACCCCACGTTCCCGGCCCGGAAACGCGCCCGGCTCTCGGCAGTCATCGAGCCAAGATCCCTCCCGCCGATGGAAACCGCCCCCTCGTCCGGGGCAAGCAGGCCGCCGGCAATCAACAGCAGCGTGGTCTTGCCCGAGCCGCTGGGGCCCCGCACCGCGACAAACTCGCCGGCCCCGACCGACAGCGAGATCCCGTCCAGCGCCTGGACGCGCCGGCCGTTGCCGCTGTCATGGGCCTTGGCGATCTGGTTGAGTTCCAGCACGGCGGACACGGTTCATACCTCCTGCAAGACCAGGGCCGGATCCTGGCGGGCGGCCGAGAGCGCCGGAATCCAACCGGCGAAAACGGACAGCGCCACGGCCAGGCTCAGGGCGAGTCCAAAATGGACCGGCGCCTCCGGGTCTTGCAGCCACGCCAGCCCGACCGGCATTTCCCCCAGCGACGCCCCGGCGAGCGCTCCCGCCACGAAGCCAAGCACGGTCCCGACAATGCCGAAGAGAACTGCCTTGCCGAGAAACAGCAGGAGGATTTGGGACGAGCGGAAGCCGATCGCGCGCAGGATGCCGATCTCGGCCCTTCGCTCCCGCACGTTGCCGAGCATGAGGAACCCAATCCAGACTGCGGCGCCGACCCAGATCAACGGCGCCAACACGGCGGCAAATGCCTCGCGTTGCCCGCGCAGTTCACGGCGGCTGGCGACTGCCCGGGCGAGGGCATCCTCGGCGGATTGCCTGGCCCGGTCCCGGGCCTCGGCCCGGGCCAGGGCAGGCGGGCCGCGCTCGACGACCTGCGTGCCGGGCAGAATCCCGGCGATCTCCGCCCGAATCTGCGAGATGCGATCCCCCGCGCAATGGCATTCCAGTGCCTGAATGGCATGGATCAGGTTCTGCATGCCAAGTAGTTCCTGCGCCTTGGCCAAGTTGATCCAGACCGTGCCGTCATCGATGTTGCCGCGTTCCCCGTGGACCTTCCCGACGGAGAACTTCTGGTCCAACAGGACGGTCTCATCACCCTGACGCAAGCCAAGCTTTTGGCTGACATGATGGCCGATGTTCATCGTGCCTTCCGGCACCGTGTCCAGCAGCGGTTTCTTGAGGTCGCGATGCTGGAGCGGAACCTCGCCCCGGATGCCATACAGGACGACCGACAGCCCGGTTTCCGGCCAGGTGAGCTTCTTCATGACCGTGGGCAGCAGGTGGTTGACCGTGACGATTTTCGACTTGGCCAAGCGATGGACGTATTCCTCCGGCATTTGCTTGCTCAGGCTGCCCTCGAGGTGCATCTCGTTCAAATTCTGGTCCTCGGGAAGGATGATGACGTTGAAGCCCAACCCCTTGGTGATCCTGCGAATGGCGTCCTCGAGACCGGCGCCGGCCTTGGCCACCTCGGCCTCCTTCTCGGCCAGCAGGCGGTCAGTGCGCCGTTCGTCGGCCTGCAGCAGGGTCAGCGTCCCAACCAGGCAGGCCACGGCGGCGGACACCGAGAAGAGCGCCAGCCCGAAGTTTAGCTTCCGGAAGGCGATCTCGCGCCAAATCATCCCCCAGATTTTCATCGCATAGCCAGTGGACACTCCAAAAGGCGACATCGCTTTGAATCTGTGCGGAATGGCCCAAAGGAATCACCCACGGGAAGCTTCCACCAAAGCTTGGCCAAGCGCGGCGAGGTTCCCGGAAAACTGGTCTTCACTTGTTACGCCCCAGGAAGAACCCGGCGGCCATCACGGCGAGGCCCACCAGGGCGCAGGCCGCCAGCGAACTGATGATAACCGCGCTGACCCCGCCCGGCTTCCGGTCGTCGGCGCGGGTTGTTTCACCGCCGACTTCCGGTTGGGTCGCCGGCTTTTCCCCCGCCGTTTCGCTGCCCTTGGCCAAGCCGACGAACCCGGCCAGCGGCGGGAGTTCCCGGTCGATGTCCAGTCGCTGCTGCACCAGCCGGTCCCAGTGAACCGACATCACCAGGTCGATGCCGGGATTCTGTTCCTTAATCTCGCAGGAACAGGAGCCGGTCAGGAACAGGCCGGCCTCGTCGATGGTATCCTCGGCGATGCCCTTGCCCGCCAGGGCGAAGAGCGCGCGGCCCCGCCCGAAAATGGGAAAGACGATCGGCTCCTTCGCATAATCCTTCAAGTCGCTCTCACTCCCCAGAAGCATCCGGGTGAAGATTTCCTCCGCGGGATCGGCCCGGGACAGGCGCAGCGTCGAAAAGCCGATTTTCAGGTCCGCCTCGTCGATGGAAATCAAGCCGTCGATGACATCGCGCGGATTGATCTCGGGCAGTTGCAGGTTGGCCTCGAGATGCCGGAGGCGCCGCTCTAGCAGCCCCGCCGCTGCGGCGTCCTTTTGCTCGTCGCCGCTCTCGACCAACGCCCACACGGCGGACTGGCCCTTCAACAGGCGGCGGGCGATCTCGCGGCGCGCCGGCGAATCGACGAGGCGCTTCACGTTGTCGCCGTTGAATGGTCCCGACCAGACCGGCCCCTGAATCCGGCTGGCCCACGGGTAATACAGGATCATCCAGGGCAGCGTCTTGGTCGCCTGCTCCTTCCACAGGTTCACCGCCTCCGGCTCCGGGCCGGCCTCGAGGTCCACCCGCTTGATCATCAGGTTGACAAACTGGTCGGCCGGCATCTTGTCCGGGTCCATTTGTTCGAGCCACTTGGCTTGTTCCGCCGTCAGCGCGCCCTTGTGAAAAAGGACCACGCCGTAGGCATCGGGATTCCAGCGCTCGAGGGCATACCGGAAGACCGGCACGGAACAGGCGGAGACCGACAGCGCACCGAACAACACACAGGCAATCATCACCCACACGGGCAGGCGCGGCGCGGCGCGGCGCGTTTGGCGCAACGAGTTGGAAACCCGAGGCAGTTTCACAATGAAACGAGGCACAATCACAACCGTAAACAAAGTCAATCCTCTCATGGAATCAGCTTGCAATCTGCCTGCCGGGCATCACCGGCCGGGATGGGAGGAAAGCCGCCCCGACACAGGTACGGCATGGCTACTCCCGTGAAAGGTTCTGAAGGGTAGAGGATCCGGCTTGGCCAGTCAAATTGGAAAACTTGTCCTCGTAGGGGCGTTCCCGCACCGGAAGCGTCCCGACTACCGGTTCACCAAGTGCTTGGCCAAGCGCAGGCAGAGATCGCTGTTGGGAACGAATCGTCCGGATTGCTCAAAGTGATGTTAAAGTGTTTACGAAGGAAAATGATCAATGGAAATTCACGAGAAATCTGTCTCAATACTGCAAGTCTCCTGTGGTTTTTTTCTGCCTTCTGCAGGTATGCAGCATTTTACGATTGTGTCATTCTGGGTATGATTGGCTTATTGACGGTGTGGAACCTAAATAAGAGTGAAGAAATATGATGATAATTCGTATGAATATGGCTAGGATTTTGGCGTGGTAACTTTGAGCAATAGACAAGCATTCAGTATTCCTCTTGTAGTTGTACTGCTGATGGGGAGTTTTGTGGTGAATGCTAAACCGCTCAAGGATGAGGTACAGCACATGGATTTCTTCGAGTCGAAGATTCGGCCGGTTTTGATAAATCACTGCTACGAGTGCCACAGCGCCAATGCCGCAAACGGAACACCGCGGAGCGGGCTACGGTTGGACAGCCTTAAGGCGGTACTGAAAGGAGGCGAAAAAGGCCCGGCGATCGTATTGGGCAAGCCGAATGAAAGCCGGATGATTCGTTACGTGCGACATCAGGGCAAGAAGATGCCGGCACTCGGGAAACCGAAGTTGGCCGAGAGTCAAATCGTGGCGTTGGCGAAGTGGGTGGAACTGGGAGCACCGTGGCCCAAGGCGAAATTAAAACCAACGAAAGATAGCTACGACTGGTCAAAGGCACGGAAACATTGGGCGTGGCAGCCGGTGCGCAAGGTGAAACCGCCGGCAGCAGGGAAGGGAGCGCGAGTGCTGAATCACATTGATCAATTTATTGCGGCTGGCTTGCGCAAGGCGGGGCTAAAGCAGGCGCAGCCTGTAAAGGCGCCGATGTTTGTACGGCGTGTGTTTCTGGACTTAATTGGACTGCCGCCGACGCTCGATGAGTGGCGGAAGTGGACAGAACGGCTGGGTGGTGAGCGGTCCGGTGAACTGAATGAAAAGGCGGTGATCGAACTTGTGGATGCGTTGCTTAGCCGGCCGCAGTATGGGGAGCGCTGGGCACGGCACTGGCTGGACGTGGCAAGATACAGCGATACTGGCGGTTGGACGCAGGATAATCGGGCGCACCCGAAAGCCTGGCAATATCGGGACTGGGTGGTGCGTGCGTTTAATGCTGATTTGCCTTACAACGAGTTTGTCCGGCACCAAATCGTGGGCGATCAACTGGGCCGGGAAGCAGCGGCCGGCACAGGCTTCTTTGCGCTTGGGCCGAACTATGCCTCTGATGGTGGCGATCCGGAGAGTATCGCCCAGGCGAAGAGTGAGACGATTGATGACCGAGTGGACACATTTTCGCGCGGTTTTCTCGGGCTGACTGTGGCTTGCGCGCGCTGCCACGATCACCCGTTCGACCCGATTCCGATTCAGGATTACTACTCGATCGCTGGCGTGTTCAACAACACGCGTGAGGGCGAAACGCCGTTGGCCGATGAGAGGGTTGTCGGAGCCTATCACCAAGCGCGCCAACCGATCCATCGCCTGCGTGACAAAATTGGGAAAGCCAAGAAGCAGGAACAGACGGACGCGATCAAAAAGCAGATTGCCGACTGGCAAAAGGAGATCAAGGCACTGGAGGCGAAAGCACCGCCAAAGTTTGAGTTTGCCCACACAATACATGACAACGGAAGTGAGGACATGAAAGTAGCCTTGCGCGGTAATTTGCTGAAGCAGGGCGAATTGGCTCCACGGCGATTCCTGCGTATCATAGCTGGAAACGAGCGCGAACATTTTAACAAGGGCAGCGGGCGCAGACAATTGGCGACGGCAGTGGTGGATCCGGCAAATCCGCTGACCGCGCGTGTGATGGTGAACCGCGTGTGGTTGCATCACTTTGGGCAGGGTCTGGTGCGTTCGCCTGACAATTTTGGTGCGCTTGGCCAAGCGCCGACGCATCCGGAACTGCTTGACTGGCTGGCGGCCACGTTCATTGAGTCCGGTTGGTCGATCAAATCACTGCATCGTTTGATCATCACTTCAGCCACCTATCGCAGTAGCAGCGAGTTTGATGAAACCGCCTTCGCCTCCGATGGCGACAACCGCACGCTCTGGCGCATGACACCCCGCCGCATGGACGTGGAAACCTGGCGAGATTCCCTGCTGCTAGTCACTGGTGAGTTCGATCTCGCACTGGGCGGGGCGCCGGTGGAAAACATTGTCAGCAGCACACGCCGCACCATGTACGCAAAAGTGAGCCGCAATGATCCACTCGTCTCGGATAAGTTTTTGCGATTGTTCGATTTTCCAATCCCGCGCGGCAGTGCCGCCAGACGCACAACCAACGTAATCCCGCAGCAGTTTTTATTCATGTTGAACAGCCAATTCATGATGGACCGCGCCCGGGCACTCCTTGCGCGTTTGAACAAGGAATCCAATTCGCAAACTGGCCGAATCAAGCGTGCATACGCGCTCTTGTACGGTCGGAAACCTACGGCCCGCGAACAGCATGTCGCTGCCACTTTTCTGCAGAATGATTCACCGCCTCCTTCTGGATTGAGCCTATGGCAGCAGTATTGCCAGGCGTTGTTGAGCGCCAATGAATTCATGTATATTCGTTAGGGATTTTAAAATGCAACTACACCGTAATCCACTTCCGCCTCTTTCCCGCCGTGATGCCCTGCACCGTATAGGTGCAGGCTTCGGTAGTCTTGGACTTGCCGGTTTGTGCGGCAATGTCAACACCGCAGATGCCGCGCAGACTTCACCACTGGCGCCCAAGGCTCCGCACTTTGCGCCCAAGGCAAAACATGTGATTCAATTGTTCATGCCCGGTGGGCCATCGCATGTCGATACGTTTGATTACAAGCCGATGATTGCCAAGTTTGCTGGGCAGCGGCCGAAGATTGTAGACCGGAAGTCGCTGCG
>MPMB02179683.1_pt1 | contig 10729 bp, 8 predicted proteins | sample 1617371 | NCBI WGS metagenome assembly MPMB02 (sample SAMN05944808, study PRJNA350692) | marine metagenome | biome: marine; feature: ODZ; material: water; isolation source: 300 m water sample filtered on 0.2 um supor filter | place: Pacific Ocean | collected 2012-04-08 | depth 300m m
AGGGCTCGTCCCCCCGGTCCATCCTTTCCTGCATGAGCCCGGGGATGACCGAACGGATGAACGGGCACTCATCCTCGCCCGGGCACGTGGTGACGATGTCGCCGGGTAGCGACCGCGGTGGGGGGAGCTCCGCGATGACATCACCGTTGACACGACAGCGCTGGGGCAGGCCCAAGAGATAGCGCTCCCCTTGGAACGAGCACCGGCTGTGGAGCATCGAGTACGATGCGTCGTACAGTGACCAGTGGACGCCCACAACGATGAGGAGCGCCACCAGGAGGGTGGCGCCGTGCACAACATCGTCGTACCCAAGTGACCCGGATCCCGCAGTCGCTCTGCCGGAGGATGCCGGGATGTACCATGCGGTCACCGCGATGATTGCGGCGGCGGCGAGCATGAGAAGCATACCCGAGACGTACGTGTCGGTCAGGAAGGCCAGTGATGCTGCCAGGGTGGCCACAGTGACGGTGCCGAGGACGGGGACGAGGAACACGGCCTCTGCGCGGGTGCGCGAGCGGGCGAGCGATCGCTCCAGGAGGATCCCTGGGATCAGAACGGTCCAGAGGAGGAACAGCGCACCCCGGACCAGCTCGGTCAGCACGGCCGCGCTCATGGCCCTCTCACGTCCCGCCCGTCGTCGCATTCCCTAGCACCGAAGGCGAGCCATGGGTAGAGAGGGGGCCAGAACCGGCAGGCATTGGACAGGTCCGTCTCGTGAGTGCACCAACACTCGCCACGGGCGATCTCCTCGCGCACCTCTATCGCCTTTTCGCTCATCCACACCCGACCGAAGTCGTACCCCTCCTCCCGCAGGTCGCCCAGGGGCCGGTCCAGCATCTCACAGGGGTACACGACGCCCCGCTCGGTGAGCACCGCCTCCAGGAGACCGGCGCGACAGGGGGCCACACGCTTGTGTTCGCTGTACGCCCAGGTCACCGCGCGTGAGAGCAGGTCAGGTCGGTGGCCGAAACCGCGGGGGTACCGACCCTGCTCGCGCACCAGGGTGAAGGCCCGCTCCACCTCCTCGGGCGACAGGCCCAGCACCTCCGGATCTCGAGGGTGGGGCCGGGCGAGGGTCACCGAGAAGGTGGGGCTGTTCCACGGCGGACGGGACAGGAGCTGCAGAGTATCCTCCACGACGTGGACGTTGAGGCGAGAGAGAGTTAGGTTGACGGCCACGTCGAGGCGCGGTTCGCGGCGCGCGAGCTCGTCGAGGCGCCAGCGGGTGTGAAGGAGCTTGGAGTAGGCGCCCGTGCCGCGGATGGCATCGTGCACCTCCTCCGGTCCGTCCAGAGAGAGGTTCACCCGGAGCCGTGCGGGACGACATGTGTCAAGCACCTCGGACACGGACCGTTCCACGCGATCTGGGAGCAGACCGTTGGTCGGGAGGTTGATTACCTCGGTGCTGCACGATCGGACGAAAGGCTCCACCAGCCCGGCCAGGTCGTCGCGGAGCGTGGGCTCACCACCGCTGAGCAGGAGGAGCGGGAGCCGGGGAATGGTAGCAGCGATTCGCTCGACCTCGTCCGGCGTGAGCTCCTTGGACGTGTCGGCCGCATCGGCCTCTCTCCAGTAGAAGCAGTGAGGGCACCGTGCATTGCATCGTGCGGTAACGAAGAACGTGAGGTACACGGGCCACGACGTGGTCAGAAGCCGAGAGTAGCCGAGCGCGAGGTAGCGCAGGCCAAGGGTGCGTCGGACCAGCTCCTCACCGAGCATGGTGACGGTTGTGTGCCGCGATCATTTAAACCTGTTGTCGGCGCCCGGGCGAACCATCGCCTGTGAGCGACTGGAGATAGATATGACTATTGTTCGCGGGGGGATGATACGCGATAGAGGGCAAGGCCCTTGAACACGGTCATCTCCCCGGCGAACTCCATGGGAGCTGTGAGGTATTCGATCGTCTCCAGCCGGAAGGATCCGTGCATCATCAACGAGGTGCTCGGCTCATTTCCCTTCTCCCATACCTGCTCGTATAGGTAGACGCAATGGTCCTTGGCCAGAAGGGAAGCGACGTCCTCGCGCAGCTCGGCATCCACGTTGGGGACGGACCGGGGGGATTCGCCCGACTTGCCCCGGGAGTCGGCCACGATGCGCCGGCCCCACGCGGATCGGGTGTGGCCGGGGGCGATGACCACCATATAGCACTCCCTGCCCACCAGATGTTCCCACTCCTCGATGGTCCGTCCCTCTAGGGATATGGCCTCCCTCATGAGGCGGCCAGCACCGTCCGTCACGGTGACGGCCGGGTATAGGGTGGGGACGAGCAGGGCCCCCGCGGCGATGGTCGCGAACAGTACGGCCCGCTCCCGCCCCCGTGCCATCCACGCGGCGCACATTAGTATCCCCATGGGGATGGCCAGGTGGAGCGCGTAGAGCAGCGACCGTGTCCCGGCCGGGAGCTCCAGCCCGAACACCGGTGCGTAGGCGAACGGCAGGTGCGCCGCGCCGGACAGGAGCACGGCGGCCACCACGGATCCGACGACGAGGGACCGCCCACGCGCCCCCGCGCCACATGCCATTGCGAAGGGCACGGAGAGCGGCAGCATGTACCGGGGAACGAAGGCGCCGAAAGTGTGGAGTAGGTGGAGCGCCAGACGCACCCCCCACCACGCGGCCACCAACCGGGCGAACGGCGGCGGCAGGCACCACATAGCGATGCAGCCGAGCAATGCCAAGGCGGTGAACAGGTAAGGATTGAAGTAGCCGTTGAACCAGTACTCAACGTAGTGGAAGTTCGCAGTGATCGACATGGGATCCATCCTTGTCGAGATGGGCTGGTCGCCATAGGTGGTCACCCCCAGGTCGGCGAAATGCGGCACGACGAGCACCAGCGCCACCAGCCAAGGGAGCGGGGACGGACGCGTGCGGACGTGCTCCCTCCCCCACCAGTAGACCACGAGCATGGGCACGATGGCCAGTGGATTCTCCACCCTGACGGTGACGTGGAGGGCGAGGCTGGATGCGGCCAGCCATCCAAGGGCGGACCTGCCCGTCCGGACGTGGATCACTGCCGCTAGCACGGCAAGGCACTCCGTCAGTACGGAGGGGACCTCGGCGAGGGTCACCGACGCGAACCGCACATGCATGGGAAGGAGGGCGAGCACCAAGGCCGCCACTAACGCTTCGTCGTGGTCCCGGTCGAGCTGACGCATGAGAAGGTAGACGCACGCCACGGTCGCCGTCCCACCCACCACTCCGATCAGCCGAGCCGCGACATCGGAGAACCCGAGGAGGACGTATGCCAGGGAGAGGATCAGCGGATAGCCGATGGACTTGAAACCACCGAACCGTTGGCAATCGCCCATCTCCCCCAGGGCGCATATGACGTTTAGATGGTGATGGACGAGGCCCTCGGCCTGGTCGCGGAAGAAGGTGTCGTCCATCCTGGGGACGGGGCGGTAGGGATTGAGAGAGCGCACTCCGAAGGCCAGCAGGAGGATGAGGAGGAGGGCGCGACGCTTCCGGCCAGAGCGCGGGAAACGGTCCGCCAGCTCCCGGCGCGACGCGGCCAGCGCCACGGCGAGGACGAGGAGGTTCGCCAGGGCGAACGTGAGCGCCAGTGGCGAAGGCATGGCCTCTGGTGACACTCGAACATTCAAAAAGCTTCTCCATGTCCGCGCTTCCTGGGAACCGGTGCCGGGGAAGGGGGAGAGCGGACGCCTATGTCGGTCATCCTCACTAACCAGCGCAACTTCGAATGTGTCTGCCGCTCCATCAGGTCCCACTCCGAGCCAGAGAAGGCCACCGATGAGCTGTTCGGCCTCCGGTTGGAGGCGGTCCTCAACACCCTACGCATCGCCCTCAGGTGATGCAGGGGTGCGGCAGGCCTGTTACAACTTGGGGGCTACGACCCGGTACAGGGCAAGCTTCTGGAGCATGCCTGTTGCCTCTGCCTCTTCGGGCGGCACCGACACGCTGTCCAGGTGCTCGAGTACGAAGGTGTCATGCACCATCCGTCCGTCGATGTCGGGCATCCGTTGTGTCTCATAGAGGAACACACAGGCACCGTCGTCCAGGAGGCCGACCACGTCGTCATGCAGTTGCGCAACGGTGGCGGGGAGGGCGAGGTGCGAGGCGCGCATCACCAGCGGGCGCTGCCACAGAGCGCGGTAGGGCACTGGGCTGGGCACAACGACGAAGCACTCCTCCCCCACGAGTACGCGCCATCCATCGATGGTGGATGACTCCAGGGCGAAAGCCCTGTGGAAGGCTCCTGGGAGCCCGTCGGTCCTTGTTACACGGGAGTAGAGCGCGGGCACCAGCACAAGGCACGCCACCAGCGCGACGGCCACCACCCTCCGCTCGCGTCCCGCAGCACGCGTCGCCCCCCACAGGAGCAGTGTGATAGGCACGACCGCGTGGAGGAGCCCCAGGACCCACCGCTGCGTTCCAGGGAGCTCCAGCCCGAACAGCGGTCCGTATGCGAATGGTAGATGGAGGGCTCCGGACACGAGCAAGGCGGCCGTCAGGGTCTCGGCTGGCCAGGACAGCACCGCTGCCGCCGCGCCGCAGGCCAGGGCGAAGGGCACAGAGAGGGCGAGCATGTACCGGGGGATGAACACGGTGTAGGAGTGGAGGAGGTACGGGGCGATCCGGCTGACGAACCACAGCGCGGTTACCGATGCGAAGGGCCCGGCTAGGCGGGCCATGGCAGCGCAGCCCGCCAGGGCCATGGCGGTGAACAGGAAGGGCTGGAAGTACCCGTCCACCCAGTAGGAGATGTATTGGAGGTTGCTTGCGATATGGCGCGGGTGGAGCCGGTAGGTGAAGTCCTCGTACTCCTTCACGGACTCAGTGTACATCTGGTTCCAGAACCGCTCCGGTGTCTCGGCGATGTGAGGGACGAGGAGGGCAAAAGCCACCACCCACGGGAGCAGCGAGGGCCACACCCCGCGCTTGCCACCCCAGCGGTAGACCACTGCTATCGGTACCAGCACCAGGAGCGCCTCGCGGCGTACCGTGGCTGCGAAGGCGAACGACAGGGCCGCGAGCCACCCCGACGCATCGCGCCTGCTGCGCACGTGCATGACCGCAGCCAGCACAGCCAGACACTCTGCGAATGCGCCAAGGACGTCGGAGCGAACCTCGACCGCGTACCGCACGTGCATGGGCAGGAGCGCGATGACCAGGGCAGCGGTCAGGGCGGCGCGATCGTCCCGGATCAGGAGGCGGGCCAAGAGGTAAGTGACAGCGACCGTGGCGGTCCCCGCGAGCACCCCTACCAGTCGGGCGGCCGTTCCCGCAGAGCCGGTCAACGACATCCCTAGGGAGAGGACCAGCGGGTAGCCGATAGGATAGAACATGGCAGGACTCCGACAGGTGCTGGGCTCACCAAACGTGCAGAATGTGTTGAGGCGATCGACCATGAGCGACTCCGCCTGGTCGTGGTAGAACCACTCATCGTTCCACATGAGAGGCTCGTATGGGCTGAATGCACGTACGCCGAACGCCAGGACGAGCATCAGGAGAAGGGCATGACGTCCGCCGGGGGCGCGGGGAATGGCAGCGGCAAACTGCCGCCGCGACGCGATGAGAGCAACAGCCGCGAACAGAAGGTTGAGGAGGGCCGCGGACAGCGCCAGGGGCGACGGCATGACGGTAAGATGAGCCTGAACCTTCAAATAGGCTTCGGCGACATCACGTCCTGTCCTCGTCCCCATGTTGCGAGAACCGCATCATGATGACGTCCGGACCGACCCGGCGCTCCTCGAGCACGTATCCGTGGTCCTGGAGCACGCCGGTGATGTAACCCGCGAGGAAGTTGGCGAACACGGATTCCTCCACGGCGGTCTGGGCGGTTATCTCCAGGATTCCCTCCTCGCGTTTCCATGAGAGGAGTGGGAACCATCCGGCGAACTTGTAGGCGTCCCGGAACACCTCCAGGCAGTGCTTGACGTTGTGCACGTCCGGGAACACTGTCTTGTAGAAGGAGAGGAAGTTCGAGCTCTTGCGCGTACCTAGCTTGAAGGCCCCGTCCTCATCGATCCCCTCGCGGTAGGCCTCTAAGATGTCACGCACGTCCGAGGCACGGAGCGTGACCCCGTGCTGGAGCTTCATCCACTGCTGGTAACACACTGTGTCCCCGAGCGAGGAGGTCAGGGCCCTGTGCCGGTTGGAGAGGTTGAACGCCTCGATGAGGACGTCGAGGATATCAACCGCTCGCTTGTCGGCCGAGAAATTTAATTGTATGCGTGCCGCCACCAGTATACGAACAGTCCGCCCAGGCTTTAATACTTTTCCATCCTATACGGAGGATGTAGCGGCGTTATCAAGGCATATAACCAGCATTCCATTAGTTTAATAGAAAAATACAATAATTTCTTTATATTCTACACATTTTGTTGTAATTGAGGCTTAATTGGTCGCTCTAATGCGTAATGCTCGTTTTAGAGAACCCTTAATCCTCAATACCCTTCGGGAAGCCCTTCCGTCCCTCGGCTACGGAGGCGCACGGTGGCGGGGCAGGCTGGACGACCATCCGGTCGAAGCCGCGGTCCTCAAGGTCACGAGGGAGCTTCTCATTGCGGTAGAAGACCGTGTTCCCTCGGAGCAGGAGCGGGATTGGCATGCTCTTGTGGGTTAGGGTGAAGGCCATGTCCTGACACTCACGCTCGCAGGGGAGGATCCCGAGCTCGTCCCGGGCCTCAGGCTTTGTACAGGCACGGGAGAGGCACAGACGGGTCGTGGTGACGTACACCCACGGCGTGTAAATGCTGCCTTTCAGGGGCGCCTCGTCCTCCGACAGGGAGAAACCGATACCTTGGAGGGGATTGTCGAACTCCGCGCGGGAAATCCCCCGCTCGTTCAGGAACTGCCGATAGCTCTCCTGGGAGAGCGGCGAATCGCGCAGATATGCCTGCGCCTCCTCGGGAAGGCGCTCGATCACGTTAATGAGGCGGGGGCCGCGACGCTGGTAGGTGAGAATCCGGCCCATGATGGGGACGTAGTCCTTCAGGGACGCCAGCAATCCCCAGTCATTGAACACTACCTCAGAACCGGAGGGAAGGACGTCCATGAGCTTTCGCACCTTCGACAGCCCTATGTCCGTGAGGTAGGGAGTGACCAGTGTGAGGGGGACGCTCGCGTCCTTGGCCGCATCCAGTCCTCGCGTGAGCTCCTCCGGAGTGGGGAGGTTGCGCTCGCAGAACTCGTTTCCGAGGTATACACGTTCATAGCCCTCGGGGACTCCACCGGTAGGGACCGTTGCGAGGAGCACAGCGCGCTCCATCAGCGCCCTACCCCCTTGCACCAGTCAACCTCAGGGTAGTAGCAGGAATCAATGTCGCATGACATACCAAAACGCCTCCTGTAATCTTTCTTGACGCGGGTGAAGAACGTATCCCGGTCAGGTTCATCCTCTATTAAGTATTTAATCAGATCGGCGACGAACCGCGTGTCCGCCACCTTCCGGGCCGTGGGGAACACACGGCCAACGACCTTGAAGCTGTCCACACCGGCCTGCCATAGGTCGTAGAGGGCACATGCTCCGCAGTTGGCCTGCACCTTGCGGCCGAGGATCGACCGCACCCTATCGGACGCAGATCCGGCCACGGGGCCTTTGCCAGTCACGGAATAGGTGTACCGACAGGGATTGTAGACATGTGCGATAGCGCGCTCGACGGGACCTGTCTCGATTGTCTTTCGGGGGAGCCGGGCACCAAGGGCGAGGGCGTGGGGATGGTACAGCACACGGATGAGCATCCGGCCAAGGATGGGATGGATCGGGTGGAGGACGTCCTCGTGGCCGTGCTGGAAGGTGCAGTAACCCTCGACATTGCGGCAGCGGCCGTTGAGCACGAACGCTTCCATCTCGATATCAGGTACCTTCTGGCGGATGTTGGTGATCTCATCAGTGGTGAGCTGTCGTTCGAGGATGATGCGCGAGAGACCAAGCTCCTTGAGGAAGACCACGCTCTCGCTGTTGAATGTTGACAGACCGGTGCTCGCGCAGATCCGAGCGTCCGGATATGCCTCCCGTGCCGCGAGTATGAGCCCGAGATCGGAGATGATCACCGAGTCGAGGTCACATGCCAGGGCATCACCGAGCCAGTCGAGGACACGCTCGTGCTCACCGGCCACGTACACATGGGCGTTGAGGGCGAGATACACCTTCACATCCCGGTCATGGGCATCCCGGATCACCTTGCGGAGCTCGTCGAGCCCGTTGAGGGAGGCGAAATCCATGTACCGGCGGTTGAAAGCTATGACGGTGGAGAAGTCACGCTTCCACGTACGAGGGAGCACACCACAGTATAGCTCGGTCGCACCTGCGTCGACCAGAGGCCCCACCTCTGAGGGATCGCTCAGGGGTGCAGCGAGGGCGGGCCCTTGTAGGCGTGTATCCCTTCCGTGCCCCGGCGGCATGCGCTGCCATCGTAGTAGCAATTATTTAAATCAAGCTCATGGTTGATGAAAGGATGTCCTCGTCCTGGGGGATGCTCTACTGCCCCCGTGACCACTCACACCTCGAGGAGGTGAACGAAGGGTTACGGTGCCCATCCTGCTCGTGCACCTATCCAGTGGTGGACGGCGTGCCCGACCTCCTTGTGGACGATCCCGGTAATGAACTGGACGACTACTTCCGCCGTTGGCGTACCAAGAGCATCGAGGACGCCAACACCGACGACTTCGCCCGAGCGCAGCAAGGCACTTTCCTGGAGCGTACATTCCACAATCGGCGCCTGGCCAGCTACCGTCGACTGCTGGCAAGGGCAATCCATGGGCGCGAACTGGGGCTCGTGGTTGACCTGGGGTTCGGCACAGGCTACACGATCGACATCCATCCTCCGTGCGAGCGGCTCATTGGCTTGGAGATCAGCCTGGACAACATCGCCACCTGCCGCAAGAACATGGGAGACAGGTGCCCTTCGTTGGTTCGCAGTGACGTGTACTCCCTGCCCTTCGACGACGGTTCCGTTGACATGCTCACCATGTTCTACGTGTTCCATCGCCTCCAGCAGGACATGCTGATGCGCGAGGTGAAGCGGGTTTTACGCCCCGGTGGCGTCTTCGTGTTCAGCGCACCCTGGCAATACGCCTATCTCTGGCACCAGGGCGTCCGGCGCATGTTCCATCGTCTAGGCATCTTCTCCGACTCACCGGAGATGCGTATCTCGTTCGATGTCCCCATCATGCGGTTCAGCACGTCGGACGTGCGCTTCCTGGCCTACGAGGTGCCGGGCATACGGTGCAAGGAGGCCTACGTGGTCCCCTCGCTCATGGAGATCCATGTAGTGTTCGTCAAGGAGGACAAGCCCGGGACGAGCGCGTGCCCTGGTTGAAGTCCATCATCCCCTGGTAGGTCCCACCGAGTAGTGGGCTAGTTCGGCGGAGGCGACACCATGGGGCGATGAGAGTGTTGAACCTTTTCAGAGGTTCTGCGCGACGGCCCGCGAAGCCTTATAACGCTTTACGACCGAGTATCCGCCGTGTGCGGTATCGCCGGGATCGCCGGGTTCCAGGACGACGGTCTCCTCGACAAGATGGTGGCATCGCTCACGCACCGCGGTCCCGATGATGTAGGCACGTTCCACGCAAGGGACGTCTCACTGGGGGCACGCCGACTGGCGGTCATCGATCCGGCCGGGGGGCACCAGCCCATGGTGGGCGAGGACGGCGACACCGCCGTAGTGCTCAACGGCGAGATCTACAACCACATGCAGCTTCGTGCATGGCTGGAGGAACGGGGCCACCAGTTCACCTCGGTTTGTGACACCGAGGTGGTCCTCCACGGCATCGAGGAGGAGGGGGCGGCCTTCCTCTCGCGCATGGAGGGGATGTTCGCCCTGGCCATGTGGAACGGACCGCGACTGTTGCTTGCCCGAGATCGCCTGGGGATCAAACCCATGCTGTACGCCCAGCGCGGCGGCGACCTACTCTTCGCATCTGAAGCCAAAGCACTGTTCAGGGATCCCGAGCTCCCCCGGGATGTCGACCGCGATGCGCTGGGACAGCGGTTCGTGCTCGGTTACCCCCTCGAGGGGCGCACGATGTTCGCTGGCGTCCGCTCGCTCGTTCCGGGCACGGTGCTGGTGTGGGACGCCCGCTCCGGATCCGTCGTGGAGGAGACACCGTTCTGGGAACTGCCCAAAAGGACCATTGAGCTCACCGATCCTGCCAACGCAGCAAGTGAGCTGACAACGGTTTTGGAGGATGCCGTACGCTCACAGCTCGTGGCGGACGTGCCCTTGGGTGCCTTCCTCTCCGGTGGTGTTGACTCCGCCCTCATCGCGGTACTGGCGAACGAGCAGATGGACGCGCCGCTGCGCACCTTCACACTGGGTGAGAGCCACAACGATCCAGATGTCATCGCTGCGCGGGCCGTGGCCGAGACAGTCGGCACCGACCACACCGAGCTGGTCGTCGCTCCCGAGGACGTCGCTGCCCTAGTTCCGCGGTTCGTGCTCCACATGGAGCAGCCCAACTACGAGTCCGTGTTCTTCCTGGCGCTCGCCGAGGTCGTGCGCCGCCGCATGACCGTTGCACTTTGCGGCCAAGGCGCCGATGAGCTCTTCGGCGGCTACCCTCGTTACTCCTCGCCCCGACGCTACGGTGCCGATGTGCGATGCACTCTCCGCCGGATAGTCTCCAAAGCGTCATGGGTGAACGCCCTACATACCAAGATGTCGCTCATGCGCACCTCCGGCGACCTGATGGACCACGAACTGGGGCCCCAGCTCGCCGCGTTCCAGCTCAGTGTCGTGGACCGAGCTTCCATGGCAGCACG
>MPMB02023713.1_pt1 | contig 10713 bp, 7 predicted proteins | sample 1617371 | NCBI WGS metagenome assembly MPMB02 (sample SAMN05944808, study PRJNA350692) | marine metagenome | biome: marine; feature: ODZ; material: water; isolation source: 300 m water sample filtered on 0.2 um supor filter | place: Pacific Ocean | collected 2012-04-08 | depth 300m m
GTTTTAATACCCTTTCTTTGTTGCTGGTGAATTGATCATCAACAAGAAAGAACTCATTGATTCCCCTTGTTTTCAAATACTCAATTTCTTTAAGTACATTCTCGGCACTTCTAAATCGAAATCTAGTCAGACGAATATCACAAAATGTACACTTTGAAGGACATCCTCTAGAAGTCTGTATAGAAGCAACTTTTGAATCATTGGCAAGAACAACAGTATATTTTTCAAGGTCAATAAGATCATGTGCGGGCATAGTTATTTCATCTAGTTTTGGAACTGCTTTTCGTCCTTTATTGATAAAAGTAGTACCGAGACTATTCTTCCATCCTACTCCATCAATAGTAGAAAGATTAGAGTCCATGTTGCCACCTAAATCTATTGCCTTAACTAGCTCTTTAAAGGTAATTTCTCCTTCACCAAATACAACGTAATCCACTTCTGGAAAATCTAATGTTTCTTGAGGATATATTGTTGGATGAAATCCACCAAAGCATATCTTAGTAGATGGAGAAACCTCCCTTATAATTTTCGCCACATCAAGACAATCTAGCAAGTTAAATGTTAAGACACTAAATCCTACAACATCAGGTTTTTTCTCTTTAATAATCCTCCTAATATCAGAACTATCAAGACCATCGGCCAGAGAGTCTATAACTTCAACATCAAATGGCGTTCCTTCTCTGAGAGTTCCGGCTACATACAAGATACCTAATTTCTGCCTAAATTCTCTTCCTTTATCTAGCTTCTTAGTTACATATGACTCTATGTAATACTTTTCTGGGGGGACGACAAATAATATATTCATATCTAAATTTTAACTCCAGTTACTGCATTTACAACATCTATTACTTTATGCGCCTGCCTCTCTCTAGAAAAATGCTCAACCGCACTTAAGGAATTATTCGAATACACCTTCATGTTGTCTTTATCTGCAATCATCTCTAATAATGTATCGATAAGTAATTTTGGATTTCCCGAACATACCCATCTCCCAATATTATATTCCTTAACAATCTTAGTGGCCTCACCATCTGGAGAAACCAATAAAATAGGGAGCCCCATTGCCATCATTTCTAATATCTTCGATGGAATAACCTTCTTGAAAACGTCATTATCTTTAAGATGAACAATACCTATATCACATGATGACAAATAATCAGGTATTACATTTATTGACTGTCCAGGAATAAAAATAACGTTATTCAGACCAATTGATGATCTTACTAACTCGTCCTTCTCTATTCCTTCGCCAACAAACATAAATACAATATCTTCGTTATTATCTACATGAGCAATTGCTGCTGCATCTATAACATTTGATAACCCTTGAGCGCTACCTAATGAACCAATATAACCAACAACTATCCGATTCTTTAAATTATACTTATTAATAATATTATTGCTTTTTCCAGCACCACTAAATAATCCTTTTTTTATCCCATTTCTTATTACAAATAATTTATTGTCATCAATTCCCCGTCTAAGAATTTCTTCCCGAAAAGAATAAGTCAACACGATTATTGCATTTGACTTGCGATACAAATAGTTCTCAATCGCTCTAAATGCGCCATAAAACTTTGCAGAAGACGCGCCTGTACCCTTTATTGAGTCAGACCATATATCCGCCACTTCCAGTATAAATGGCACACCTCTTATTTTTGAAAGAGCCATCCCAGATAATCCACAAAAAAATTGCGGTGTAGTTGATATAATTACATCTGGCTTTCTCATAAATATACCAGCAACAAATGATGTAATCATATATGACATTTGATCTAGTGCTCTAAATAATGTAGATTGCTTTTTAGCCACATATGTTTTTACCCTTACAACCTTTATACCATCAACATCATCAACTCGATACAAAGAGTTTGAGTATCCGACATGGTCCTTACCAAGAAACTTATTTGGGAAGTTTGTTATGATTTCAGTATCAATACCCCATTTTTTCCAATATATAGCTCTCTCATAAACACGTGATGCAGCAGCATTTGTCTCAGGCGGAAAATCATCAGACAAGAACAATACATTACATCTACTCATCTACCCACAGACTCCACAGTTATGCCCATATTCCTCGAGTATCAATTACCTGCTTACCCGAAAGGAGCGCCCGATCCATCGCCTTGAATGTGGCATGATCAACTAGTAATACAACCACATCAGCTTTTGCCAGAGCCGCATCAAGCTCAACCAAATCCACAGCGGCTTCATCAAACCCAGCCGGTAATTCACAAATATTTGGCTCAACCACCATCAATTTGCCAAATCCCATCAAGCCTACCTGCTGGGCAATATCCAGGGCAGGACTCTCACGTAGATCATCAATATCGGGTTTAAACGCCAATCCAAGACAGGCAATCGTCAAATCGGTTATCTCTTTATCCGTATGCTCAGCCGCCTGCCTAATCTTCTCCAGTATAAAGCCAGGTTTGCCATTATTCACCATGCGTGCCGTATGGATCAACCGGGACTGATCAGGCGCAGAGTCGATGATAAACCACGGGTCGACCGCAATGCAGTGACCCCCAACCCCCGGCCCTGGTTGCAGTATATTGACTCGAGGATGGCGATTGGAGAGCCTGATCAACTCCCAGACGTTGATCCCTAGTTTATCAGAGATCAGAGAGAGCTCGTTGGCAAAGGCTATATTTACATCACGGAAAGAGTTCTCCACCAGTTTACTTAACTCTGCAATTCGACAGTTAGTAACCAGACAATCCCCTTTCACAAAAATCTTGTAGAGTTCTCGCGCCTGCTCAGCGCATTGGGTGGTTACACCACCAATAATACGGTCATTCTCTATCAACTCACGCACTACATGACCGGGTAATACACGCTCTGGACAGTGTGCAACTATGATGTCAGCAGAATCATCAGAACCCAATGTTGGGAAGGTCAGATCTGGCCGCACCTCTTGCATCCACTGCGTCATCTTCTCAGTGGTACCAACCGGAGAGGTTGATTCCAAAATCACTATATTGCCCTTTTCCAGTACAGGAGCAATCGCCTTGGCGGCAGATTTAATGTAGGCCAGATCTGGCTCATAATCCCCTTTAAATGGCGTGGGCACAGCCACTATAAAGGCATCCGTAGGCTCTGGTGTTGTTGTCGCACGCAGATTCCCAGTCTGAACTGCAGCACGCACCAGGATATCCAACTCCGGTTCAATGATATGGATCTCACCCTTATTGATGGTATCCACAACATGCTGGCTCACATCCACGCCAATTACTTCCACTTGACGCGATGCCAGCACCGCTGCAGTAGGCAGGCCGATATAGCCCAATCCAATCACTGAAATTTTCACTCTGTTTCCTCTAATAATACTGCCAAAATCCGTTCTGATGCATTTCCATCACCATAAGGGTTATGAGCATGTGCCATTTTTTTATAAATTTTTTCATCAGAAAGAAGTTTGCTTACCTCATAAACTATCTTTTTTATATTTGTCCCAACTAACATAACAGTTCCAGATTCGACCGCCTCAGGCCTTTCTGTAGAGTTACGCATTACAAGAACAGGCTTTCCAATACTTGGCGCTTCTTCTTGAATTCCACCACTATCAGTTAGGATAATATTGGATAAATCCATTAATTTAATAAAAGGTAAGTAATCTAAGGGTTTTATAAGATGTACATTTCTTATATTTGACAAGATGCGATTAACTGGCTCAAGTACATTTGGATTAAGATGAACAGGATATATAATTTCTATTTTAGAATGTAATTCAGCCAACTCTTTTATTGCAAAACAAATTCCCTCAAACCCACTACCAAAATTTTCACGCCTATGCCCTGTAACTAATACTATTTTGGGAATCTGATTTTTATCTTTCCTTAAAAAAGGGAGATTATCAAGCAGTTTTGGTTCAAAGGTCATTGATCTCGCAGTATCTATTATAGATAAAAGTGTATCAATTACAGTGTTTCCAGTTACAAAAATTTGTTTATCTGGTACTTTTTGATTTAATAAATTTTGTCGTGCCTTTTTAGTTGGAGCAAAATGAAACTTTGTAACTAAACTTGTAAATTGACGATTTAGCTCTTCTGGAAATGGTGAATAAATATTATTTGTACGAAGTCCAGCCTCTATATGTCCAACAGGAGTTTGAAGGTAAAAAGCAGCAAGAGATGTCGCCATTGTTGTTGTTGTATCGCCATGAACTAAAACAATATCTGGCTTTTCAATTAATAAGATTTTCTTAATACCTAATAAGACCTTTACAGTAATATCAGTAAGGTCTTGATTTGGACTCATAAGATTCAGATCATACTCTGGAATAATCTCAAATAAATTTAGAACCTGATCTAGCATATCTCTATGTTGCGCAGTTACGCAGACCTTAACATCAAAAAATAATCTTAATTCTTTTATTACAGAAACAAGCTTTATTGCCTCTGGCCTTGTTCCAAATACAATAAGTATTTTTTTCACCAATTAATCCTTGTAATTACATGGGTTGGAATTTTTCCAGTCAATTGATATACTAATTTATTTGTTGGAATTGACACTCCAAACTCTGGGTGATACGAAGACTTTTCAATCATGAGTTCTCCAGCTCCTTCAAACAGAATCTTTATTTTATTTTTAGCAATCAAACCTACATCAACTTGATTTTTTTTAATATTAATTATTTTAATTAACGGATGTAGAAGTAATATAACTTTAATATCATGAATCCCTTTTCCATAAATATTGTCGACTATCTCAATAATATTTTTTTTAAAAATCCAGCTTCTGCTATGAATGGGAGATCCATTCAAGCGCTTATATCCATCATGCTGAGCTGATAAATATATATTTTCATTATCATTAGAAGTCTGCACTCCAGAGATTTTAGCTCTTCGAGCAACTCTAAAGCCACTCCAAACTTCACTTGAGTCTTGATTATCAATCATAACAGTTGAATGAGCTGAGGTTCCACGTTGACGCAACCTTTCTTTACCTAGTCCATATAAAGAAGTTCCAGAATTAACAATAACTCGTTCACCAAAAATTGATAATTCGAAGCTTAAGCTATCAGCATGAGCATGGCCAGGAATATAACTTGCTCCAACTGCAGCACGATCAATAATTGCAACAGCATTTTTTAAAGAGATTCGTGAATACCCACTTTCTTTAAGGTCAGTTATACCTAAAACATTTTTTGGCTGAGAAAAGCCTAATTCAGAAGAGTATCTAAATAACTCTTGAGTGGGGGGTGTATTATCTAAAGCAGCATCATTAAAAAAACTGATTTCTTCATCAGGATGACACATTACTGACAACCAGGATAGCATTTTAGTAATTGTGGGCTCTAATAAATCAGGAGATGGATATTCAAATAAACGATGTAAATTTAGTATATCCAAAAAATCTTCTAAAATTAAAGAATGGTACATAGTTGAAAGTTCGAAATTTCCACCATCTTTAAGGATTTGTTCTGAAATTTCAGTTGTCAGAATTTTACATCCTTTTTTGTACCATGAGTTTGCCTCATTACCGCTAAAAAAAAGACCTGAAAAAATTAATGCCTTAGCATTAGCAATCAGATGATTTCCCATTAAATGAGTTTCAATATTTTTTGAGAGAAAGCGAATTTGAACGTTTAAAGAATGAATCTGTTTACTGCTTAAGTTTTGGCCAGATATATGCCATTTAATCCAGTTAACAGCTCTTAAAGAAATTGTATAAGGCTCCCAACCATTCCCTAAACCAAAGGAATTATCTTCAATCCATTTATTAATCAAAGAATCATGAAAATTAGAGCGATCTTTTGCATTAATTGCAGTTAAATCATCAAAATAGTGCAAGTTATAAAGCCATAGCTTTTCCCAGTCAGGATTATTCCAATCTTCTGTTTCGTTTAATTCATAAGTCTTATTTAAAAAACGAAAAGAATTTTTTTTAAACATTCTTTGAGATCGCTTTGCAGGGCTCACCCACATTCCATTTGAGACTCTAATACCTTCTGCAGAATTATTATTTATTTCATTGAATTTAAAGTAGCGCTTAAGCCTCCCAAGGATTTGTATAGGCCTCAAGAAACGTATAGTATGAAAATAATTTAGTAGAGTTCTAAACAAATCAGTCATTAGAGATAATTAATTTTCCGATCTGAGATTATTTGCTATTTCGATTGAAACTCTTGAATTAACAATAACTTCGTCATAAGGAATTGGAGAAGGCTCTCCTTGTCGAATGGAATCTAAAAATGCAGAAGCACACGCTTTTTGACCCTTATCTTGATTCATAAGCCTCATCTTATTAAAGTTTGGCCATCCATATCCCTTTAAAACTTTAAAGTTATTAAGTTGTAAAACTGCACCTCCACAAAATACTTCTATACGCTCTTTAGGAAAAACCTTTCCACCATTAGCAAAATAATGGATAGTTCCAAAAGACCCATCTTCAAAAGAAAGGTTAATTGAAGTCTTATCATCATTAATATCTAATGCAGGAGAACCTCCGATCATTACTGCATGATGATTTATAATCTTATGCCCAACTAAAAATTGCATTAAATCAATAAAATGACACCCTTCTCCTACAACTCTCCCACCACCAACTTCAATATCTTGCGTCCAATGTTCACTACTAATTTCCCCTGCATTTATGGTCATTACTACAATTTTTGGCTCCCTTTTAGACTCTAACAAAGATTTCATTTTTATTATATGAGGAGCAAAACGCCTATTAAATCCAACCATAAGTCTAAGAGCATTAGTACGATTATTATTTGCATCACAAAATGCAGAATCAACTGCATTTAGGTCTTCTAAAGTCAAAGCAAGTGGCTTTTCAACAAATACATTTTTGCCAGACTTTATAGCTAAAATTACCTGTTCAACATGTAAATTATGACGAGTTGCAATAGCAATTGCATTAATATTTTCATTGTCCCACAATTCATTTAAATCGGTTGCTGCTAATCTAAAGCCCAATTTATTTCCAAAGTGGACAGCGCTTACTCCTCCACTAGTAACAAGAGTATCCAATTGTGCATTAGCACTTTTAAATGCCGGCATTAGAGTTCCTGAAGCGTAATTCCCTGCTCCAATAAAACCTACAATAGGGTCTTCTGAATTATATTTTTTATTTATATCATAAGACTTAAGTTCTGCAGTTGAATTAAGCAATACCTGACTATCTTGAGCAGGATATTCTAATAAAATACCTAATGCAGAAGATTGATTTAATAGTTCATAAGCATCTACAGCACTTTCTATTAGATATCTATGAGTAATTAAAGGTTTAACATTAAGAGAGCCATCCGCCATCATATCAAGAACTGCTTCAAAATTTCGCTGCTCAGTCCACCTTACAAAGCCAACTGGATAATCATTTCCTTTTTCTTCATAAGATTTTTCATAACGGCCAGGGCCATATGATGCTGAAACTTGAAAGGAAATTTCTTTTTTATAAAAATCATCTCTACGAAGATTCAAGCCAGTAACGCCAACTAAAATAATACGGCCTCGTTTTCTACACATTTCTGCAGCTTGATGAATAACATCATTACTTTGGGTTGAGACTGCAATAATAACTCCGTCTACCCCCTTTCCTCGAGAAAATGAATGTGCAATGTTAATTGAATCTTCATCTTTAGCAGGGTTAACTGTCTTAATACCAAAACTATTAGCAAGTTTACATCTCGAAGAATCATGATCAATGCCAAGAACACGACATCCATTTGCTTTTAATATTTGAATAGTTATTAAGCCAATAAGGCCTAGGCCAAAAACCACTACACTTTCACCAATTGAAGGCTTTAAAAGGCGTACACCTTGTAAGCCAATAGATGCTAGAACAGTGAAAGCTGCTGATTCATTATCTACTTCATCTGGAATTTTTGCACATAGGTTCTTAGCTACCCTAACAATTTCAGCATGATGTCCATTAGAAACAACTCGGTCTCCCTCTAAAAACCCCTCTACTTTAGAATTTAACACAACCCCAGCATTACAATATCCTAGAGCTATAGGCTGATCTAGTTTTGTTTTAATTGAGTCAATTGTTGGAAGCACACCATCACTTTTAACTTTGTCTAAAACCAACTTTACTTTGTCTGGTTGTTGACGAGCTTTATTTATGATATTTGCTCTTCCAAAATCTACCAACATTCTCTCGGTCCCTGCAGAGACTAAGGTATTTGTTGATTGAATTAGCAAGTAACCAATTTTATTTTTTGGACAAGGTACTTCAACAACATTAGTACTTCCGTTAGAAATATTTTGAATAACTTGCTTCATTCCAAGTCCAATAAAGTTTTCTTACCAGACCTTATAGCATTGTCAACTGCAAGATAAAGCCTCGCAGTATTAATAATATATGTATTTGGTTCGCCAAATCCTGAAATACTCATTGAATTTTTATATGAATTGATGATATTGTTATTATGCCCTTGGTCTCTGAACCAATTTTTCCAAACTTTATTCAAATTTTTTGCATCAATAGTTAATTTATCAAAGCTATCTATACTTGCAATACAGTCACCTTTTTGAATTTTTAGCGACTCAATAACTCCTTTTGATATCCAGCCTTTTGCTGAAAAAGAAAAAACTGCAGTTGATCCATCATTAAAAGTTATAGTAACAACAAAATCTGAGCCAGAATTATTTATGTATGTTGGGTTTATCTCCAATGGAAACGCCTTATCAATACCTATTAAATTTAGAGTAGCATCTGTCCAATGGCATAGATTTCCCAGAACACGGCCACCCTCTTCTCCATCAAAATACCAATGATCGGCCTCCAGGTAATGCCCAACCAAAAACCAATTAATCATTAAGCCTCCTGAATAGTTATCTAATTGGGAGCATAATTTTTTAAATAGTCGACTTTTAGGCCTATTAAATCCTAAAAAAACTTTAACATTGCTGTGATTTTTAATTGCTTGAGATAATTTCTCTAGTTGCTCATAATTTATTACATGAGGTTTTTCAATATGAACATCTTTCCCTGCCTCAATACATTTGATTGCATAGTCAGCATGAAATGAATGTTTAGTACAAATATAAACAATTTTTACTTGAGGGTCATCTAATATTATTTGCAAATCTGAAGATGAGTAATCGCCGTTATACTTTGAACACAAAGATCGAGCTCTTGCATTATCAGAATCCATGGTGCATCTTAAAAATTGCTTATTTTCTTTTCTTAAATAATAGGCTATATTTGCATATGCAAAATAACCACAACCAATAATTGCTACTGAACTTTTTTTACTTGCGGGATTTCGTTTGCTGTTATCCCAATAATTTCCAGAAAATCCAAGATGTGCTTTAAGATGATAAGTGCCATTAATTTTACTTAAAGTTCTAGATATACCAACCATTTTTATGTATCTAAGTACTTTCCAAACCATACTTGGGTTAAGCTCTAGCTTTCGAAAAAAATTATACTTCATATTAGGGAAAGGGATAGGAATTTGCTTTTAGCAGAGGTGAGGGATTGCACCATCAGCGGCCCTCGAAACCCTGTCGTTGTCTGTTTCACATCACCCCTGTCATCCCTAACCGTCATTTAACCCCCTCATCCCTTCTGTTTTTTATCCACAACTCACAACTTGCCCTAAATGGCGACTGTTTTCAAGCGCAGTTACCACCCAACAGCTACAGGAGACCCCGCCTGGGATCAAACAACGGCTCAGGCGATATCAGGGACGGGATTGTAGCTAAGCGGAATCTGGCAGCCCTTGGGCCACTCTTGCTCAGCGGGCGGTGCTCTGGGGGGTGGTGAGGGGCACCACTCCCCGATCTGATCCAGGATCCGCTCGATCACCGGGGGTTCTTCAATAACTGAATATGAGTCTTAGACCACACCCTTGACATGTTCTGGAATGTAGTTAGGTGTTTTCATTGCCTGCTGCCTTCATTAACCAGCGGCGCTGGTACGGTTCTGCATAGTAAGCGGAAATGCAGTTTTCATCGCGTTCTAAGTTTCGCTTCATGGCTTCTTCGAAGTCGCACTCCAGACCAATCAAATTAACTTTGTATCCTATGAACTTCATGGCCTCAATAAGAGCTGCTGTTGGTTCGTAATCGGAGCCAGTTAGTTCAGTAACGATATTACGGCGTTCGGAAACAGCTCGGTCAGCGATTAACTGACCAATAATCTCCATCATTTCTTCAAATGGGCCAGGAAAATCAAAGTATTCACCCCGGCAGAGATTTAGAAAAACTTCGACGGAATCTACAACGACATAACCATTAGCATAGTTTTCCTTTCGATATGTGGTTTTGCCAACAGCTACGCCACCCATAATCAGAACGATTTCTGGATCACCCGAGGCGGAAACTGACGAGTTGTCAAAAAACGCGTCTACCTCGTCATTTACGCTAATTTGAGTGACTATGGTTTCTGTCATTGCGGATTATTAAATTGCTTCTAAAACACCTAACGCCTTGGGCTAGGGATAGGAATTTGCTTTTAGCAGAGGTGAGGGATTGCACCATCAGCGGCCCTCGAAACCCTGTCGTTGTCTGTTTCACATCACCCCTGCCATCCCTAACCGCTATTTCATCCCCTCATCCCTTCTGTTTTTTATCCACAACTCACATTTCAAGCGGAGTTACCACCCAACAGCTACAGGAGACCCCGCCTGGGATCAAAAAAGTTGTGTTTCATAAAGACATTCTACGCAAACAGGCTAAATTTGTAGTTTTATCTGTAGCGACGGTGTAGCGACAGCGCTTTTTCTCGCTATACCCCAAATTAGGGTTTTTGCAA
>MPMB02095056.1_pt1 | contig 10710 bp, 10 predicted proteins | sample 1617371 | NCBI WGS metagenome assembly MPMB02 (sample SAMN05944808, study PRJNA350692) | marine metagenome | biome: marine; feature: ODZ; material: water; isolation source: 300 m water sample filtered on 0.2 um supor filter | place: Pacific Ocean | collected 2012-04-08 | depth 300m m
CAAGGATATCCCCATTTTCCTTTGCTGCCTGACAAATATTCAAAGTGCCATTTATATTGGTGTCAACATAACTATTAGGCGCTACATAAGAGTATGGAATTGCTATTAATGCAGCAAGATGAAAAATAATATCAACATTCCTTACTATTTCCTTGCAGTAATGAGGGTCTCTAATATCACCAGTAAGGACTTCAATTTTATCTTTACAATTAATATCTTCAAGCCACCCCCAATTATTAAATGAATTATATTGAGAGAGAGCTTTAACTTGATACCCATTAGAGTTAAGCATTTCAACAAGATGGGATCCAATAAATCCGTCTGCTCCAGTCACCAGTACAGCTACTTTATTCATTTTTCACGCTTCAAGTAAATTATCAATAATCCATTCAAAATTATACCTAGTCATGTAATCATTAATTAAATCAGGATTTATAACTATTAATTAAACATTTCCGTATCGACTATTATTAATCATAGAGTAACCTTTAATTAATTCACCAATTCCCCTATCCAATGAAAACTCAGTTTTAAATCCTGTAGATTCAATCTTTTCATTTGAAACAATATAATTTCTTTGATCTGGATCCTTGCCAATCTGCTCATCAATAAAAACAAACTCTGGAAGTTGTTTCTGTATATGCTCACAAAGCTCTTTCTTAGAAACGTTAGCATCAGACAGGCCTACATTGTAAATCTCACCCTTCATTGCTGAATGATTATTTATAGCATGTTGAAAAACTCGAGATACATCACGAACATGAATGTAGTTTCTTTTGAAGTGGCTCTCAAATAACACCACAGAACGATCATTAACAGCTCTATAAGTGAAATCATTTACTAATAAATCAATACGCATACGTGGAGACATGCCAAATACTGTTGCTAAACGAAAGCTAATAGCATTTGGGTGCTGCATTAATTTCTTTTCAATTTCAACTTTTTCTATTGCATACTGTGAAATTGGACGTAAAGGAGACTCTTCATTGCAATAATTATCTTTATCTCCTGTTCCATACGCACTATTTGTAGTAGGCATCAGCACTATTTGATCCTTAGAAAGAAGCTTAAGCATTAATTCAATTGCATCGTGATTAATCGTGGTTGCTCCTATTGGATCTAAATTACACAATGGAGCACCAACTAAAGCAGCCAAAGGGATAATAATGTCTGCTTCCTTCATTAGTTTTGACATTGTATCTTTTTGTCGTATATCACCTTTAACAACATTAAAGTTAGGGTGGTAACAACAATGATTGAGGCTAGATTGTTTAAACATAAAATTATCAAGAACAGTCACTTTATGGTCTGCTGATAGTAGGTCTGGAACCATTGTTGATCCCAAATAACCAGCTCCACCTGTAACTAAAATATTAAATGACATATTTTTATCCCTATTAATTAAAAACAATTACAAATTTTATACTCATGTTTATATATATTTAAATCAATCCTTTAGAATTTTTTGTGCACGATAATAATCTTCTGGTACACCAATATCAATAAATTTCCCAGTACTTTCGAGACCATATAGACCACTACCTAAAGAGATAAATTTTGGTAAGAGATCATTCTCTAATGAAGATTTTATATAAAGTTTATCATTCAATCTTTTAAGCGCCGAAGGGTTAACAAGATACACTCCGCCATTGGCTAATAGAGTTAACTTATTTCCTCCGGATTGTAGTGAAAGAATCTTACCGTCATCTGCTAAATCAACTTCCATATAACGTCCTAATTGATTTGATTTAAATAGCGATAATGTCAATTCAGCCTGCTGTTTCTTGTGAAATGCAATCAAATTATTTAAATTAACCTCAAAAAAAGTATCACCATTAAGCACCAAAAATGTCTCAGTTAGTCCTTGCGCTGCAAATAATAGAGCTCCACCTGTTCCTAGTGGTTCATCTTCAACAAAATAATTAATAGAGGCTGTATGATAACTGTCACCAAAATGATCAATAATTGTTTGTTTTAAATAGCCAACAGATAGTATGAATTTAGTCACACCTTGTGAAATCCAGAAATCTATCTGATACTCAAGAAATGGCCGTCCACGAATTAGCGCCATAGGCTTAGGCTGATCTTGAACTACTTTTTTCAAACGTGTACCAAGACCACCTGCAAGAATAATAGCAGTTGTAACCATCAATTTACTGAATTGATAATGCTACAAATTTCGTCAATTTCATAATCTAATAGATCGGGGTAATTTCCAATGTAGAATCCAAAAAAATGAATATGTTCAGTTACAGGAAAATTTTTGTAGTGATTTTTTGGTAACATTTTTTTCACGTATGGCTGTCTGGTTTGGTTACCACCCCCAGCACTACCTCGACGGAATTCAATACCAGCTTCATTCATCTTTTCCATAAGTCTTATTACAAAATCATTATCTGGTTTCTTTAATATAAGATTAAAGGCATAATTACTTGAACCCTCTAATTTAAATTCTGTTTGATACTTATTGTGATCAATTTGTCGAATAAACCTAGTTAAATTTTTTGTACGACGCTCAACAATATCATCCAATCTTTTCAGTTGGCTCCTTCCTATAATGCCTCCAATTTCATTATTACGTAGGTTATAAGCAGGAAATGAAAATATAAAGTCCGGATTAAGTTCTGGATTTTCATCTTTGTAAACTTGATGAATTTTAGGATCGTTTGCCTCACGAACCATACCATGGGATCGAAGCATTCTTAATTGTTGATATACCTCTTCATCATTAGTGCATACCATACCACCTTCAATGGTACTCATATGATGTGCATAAAAGAAGGAAAAATTGGAAATCCATCCAATACTCCCAGTTTTTTGGCCATTATGAGTAGCACCATGGGATTCACAAACATCTTCAATCAAAGGGATATTTTTTTCCTTAAGTCTGTTAATCAAATCGTCTGTCAGTCCATCAAAACCTTGAGCATGAGTTAAGAAAACTGCACGAGTATTGTCAGTTATTTTAGACAACACTTGTTTATTGTCCATAGCTAAGGTATATGGGTCAGTATCAACAAAAATTGGGGTAAAACCGTTCTGTAGTACTGAAGAAATATCTGAAATCCATGTAAAAGATGGAACAACCACTTCTCCACCTTCTGGATATCGAATCTTCAGAATTGCCATTGTTAATAAATTAGCTGAAGAACCTGAGTTAACAAATACACTATACTTTACTCCCAACCAAGCTGACCATTCTTCTTCAAATACCAATACATTTGGACCATTAGTAAGAATTGGATTATCTTGTTTCAAATGCTTAATAACTGCATCTAAATCTTCGCGTAAGATATTATTGCGCATCAAAGGATATTTCATATCTAAGGGTAATTAGGGGTTAATATTATTTATTTTAGTACTAGTAAATTCATCATATTTTTTCAAGAAAGTTAAGTTATTTTTTAGCTAGTCTAATACTGAAATTAGCAAAAAATATAGTAATTAACCTCTAACTTTGAGATTTTGGTGGGGAAGTTTAATCAATAGTGCTTTCAAGCCCAGCATTCAACAAGTATTCTTATAAAGAAATAAGGCAACTAGAAAAGGAATTGTCTTTTTATTCTCTATTAACGCCAGAGTATCTTTAAACGGTAAGAAAATATTCATAACAACTATATGAACAATTGACTAGTATGAGGCTAAACTTATATCTAATCATTGTTTCTAATATTTTCTTTCCACCAAGCTATTGTCTTAGCTATTCCCTGATCAATTGTTGTTTCAGGATACCAATCTAATTCATTTTTTGCCTTACTACAGTCAAGACTTAGGGAAGTTTTAATTGTTGGCTGTGATAAATCATACACAACCTCTAGAGACTTTCCTGATGCTTCAATAATATTATTTACTAACTTTTTAATTGAAATTGCAGCACCATAACCACAATTATAAAGTGAATACGGTACACTCTGATTAATAATAGATTTCTCTACAAATTTCGTTAGGTCATCCACATACAATAAATCCCTTTCCTCTTCACCAGTTCCCCATACATGAATTTTTCCATCCTTAGACGATAATACTTTAGTTATTGTGGCTCCAAAAACATGTGATTTTTCTAAATCAAACTTATCATGAGGCCCATAGATATTTGTATGCCTTATAGCCGTAAATTTAGTTTCACCAATCCGCGAATAGAAATCACACATCTTTTCAATATAAAGTTTAGTACTCGCAACACCAAAATAACGAGGATGTAACTCAATATTTGGATCGTAATCGATTTCAGTTTGTGGTTTTTCACTAGATTGCAACATCACAGTACAGCTAAAAAATATTACATGCTTTACTTTCCTTTCAAATGCTGCACGAAATAACAATGAATTCATCACAGCATTGTCAGTTACATGAATATATGGACGTGAAACAATATCTTTAGATCCAGAAGTTGTAGCCGCCGCCTGTATAATTATGTCTACTCCTTCTATAACACGTTCAATATCTTCAATTTTAGTCAAATCTGCTTTAATCCATCTCAAGTGAGAACATTCATAAATTGATCGCCTATTATGTACCCCAATTACTTCATAATTATTATTTTTTGAGAAATATTCTGCAATATTTCTTCCAATAAAACCTGTAGCACCACAAACTAATATTCTTTTCTTGTTAATTATTTACTACTCCTTAAATAATTAAAGTAATAATCTACAACTTGCATAGAAGTCTTAGAAAAGATGGGATTCTCTTCAATAACTTTTGATGTATTAATAATCCCTGTTTTATATGTATATTCACCAAAAGTTATATTTTTAAGCTGATATTTTTGTACTATATCGCCCAAACTAACATTATCTAAAGAAGCCAAATTAAAAATACCATAAATTCTTTTTTCAATACATCTCTTTATAAATTTTCCTACATCATCATGCAGTATGTAATTAAAGATAGAATTTGCTGAAAGAGAAAGTTGTGGAGAATCTTCGGCAAATAATTTTATTAAACTATTTGGACGACTGGAAGTCCCTAACATCGCTGTAGGACGCAATATTAAAATATTTTTACTACTTGCTTGAACTAAAGATTCTGACATCAATTTGGCAATCGAATATCCATCCTGCAAATCAGATAAATTAATGTTAAGATTTTCGCTGCAATTGGATTTATTTGGATAAACATCCGCACTAGAAATAAAAATAAAATAACCATGGGTTATTTCTAATAAGTGTTGAGTAAGTATTATTTCATCTTCAACAAATTTAGCTGTAGACAGATCATCATTGCCAACATTTGAATTTGCAGCGCAATGAATAATAACATCATATTTTTTGTTAGTAACAACTCGCTTTAAGGAAGTTGCTCGATTAAATCCATCAGCATTTAAAAGTTTTTTTAAATAATAACCAAGACCAGAGCCTGCACCACTAACAAGAACGTTCATATTTTATATTTTAGTTTTATTATAAAAAATTAAAAAGAATTTGAAAGCAAAAAAGAAAATATAAAACTCTTAACATTTAAAACAATATAAGTTCAATTATTAAATAATGTAAATATCTATAAATTTTTATGGATTGATAAATAAATTGCAATATATTACTATCAACTATACATGCATAGTAATGATTGGTTTAGGGGTTTTTAGTAACTCTACTGAACCGAGTTCCTAAGCCACAGGCAAGAATTATTGCTTGACAAATCATAATAATTTATCGTTACTACATTATAAATTTTATTGACTTACTATCGTTCCTTTAGTAAAAACTTCTTCAGTAAATACATTGTATCTCTCCTCAGCAGTCTTTTTATTCAACTTATACCAATCAATAGTTTCGCTAATACCATCAGAAAGACTGATCTTAGTTCTAAAATTCATTAATTCTTTTGCTCGAGTTATATCCATTAAACGCAAAGCATCGCCACTTGGTTTGGTTTTATCCCAAATTACTTCTCGTCCATCATCCAAATATTTAACAATTTGATGAACAATTTCTCTAATAGATACTCCATCACCACTGCCTAAGTTAAGAGGAATATTTATACCTTTTTCTACTGCCATCATCATACCTCGAGCAACATCTTTGGCGTGAATAAAATCTCTCACTGGAGATCCATCTCCCCAAACAGTTAATGGAGACTCACCTTCCAGCGCCCTACGAATCAATGATGGTATTACCATAGCATTGTTGGGATCGAAGTTATCATAGGGTCCGTAGACATTTGCAGGACGTACAATAGAAATTCTATCCCAACCATATTCTATTTTATATGCTTCAGCTTGTAATTCAGCCATACGCTTAGCCCACCCAGCAAACCTATCATTTGGAGAAGGGAAAGTTTTCCAAACATCATCTTCACGAAAAACATCCGCTGGCTCATATACACCTATAGAACTAGTAAATAAATAATACTCAACACCAGCTCTTCTTGCGGCTTCCATCATATTAAAACTAAAGGTAATTGTGGGAACAAAAAAACTTGCTGGTCGCTCAGCACACATTTTAGGGGAACCTTTTATGCCGGCTAACTGAAAGACAACTTCTTGATTAGTACATACCTCTATACATGTATTGAAATCTCGTAAATCTGCCTGCTTAAATTCTGCGCCATCAGGGCATCGTGAAGAATCATCTAGTGAAACAACTGTGACATCAGCACCTTGATTTAATAACATTTCAACCAATGGCACACCTATTAGTCCAGTTCCTCCTGTAACTAAAACCTTCTTGTTTTTATAAAAATTCACTCATTCTCCTATTTATCTTATATTTCTTTTTATGAACTCCCTATTACCACTCATAGCAGTTAAAGAATATTGCTGTTTTTCAGCAAATATTATTTTAGACCCAATATTATCTATTTTAAAAGGCACAAGGAGTAAATCAGTTAGTTCATATAATACTTGCTGTTTTTTTTCTGGTGGCACATAAAAAATCATAAATCCACCACCACCAGCACCAAGAAGCTTACCTCCAAGAGCTCCAGCCTTCATCGCTTTGGAATATATCTCGTTAATGTAATCAGGCGCTATAGAAGATGATAGACTTCTTTTTATTTTCCATGTTTCGTGCAACAAACGCCCAAAATCATCAAAATCATTTCCATTTGAAAGGATATCAACAGCAACATCTACAAGTTTTTGCATCTCAAGTAAATCTGCTTGCTTTTTTGGTATTGCATCTATACAGTCACCAGCAACTTTTGACGCATATCTAGAAATACCAGTATAAAACATTAATATATTAGATTCTACTTTCTCTTTTTTCTCTTTAGATAATGTTATGGGACTCACATTAAAACCTCCATCCGAGAAAATTTTCACGTGATTAAAGCCGCCATGAACTGTAAGAATTTGATCTTGTATTCCTACATTCTCCTTTAATAATGTCTGCTCAAGATATATAGATTCTTTTGACAAGTCATCTTTTGTGATTTCATTGCCTTTCAAGGTGTGCAACATATGCAACACAGATGCTGTAAAAGATGAACTAGATCCCAAACCAGAACGAGCGGGTAGGTCACCGTGGTATTGAATCTCTAAACCTTGATTAATGTGCAAACTATTTATAGCCTCTCTCACAACTGGATGTTCAATTTGATCTACCGAATTAACCTTTTCAATTTTGGACCAGTTAATTAAATATTTGTGATGAAAAAATGGTGGAAGAATACGCCCGTGAATATAGCAATAATAGGCTATGCTAGTTCCTAAAACAGCTCCCCCATGTTCTTGAAACCATGCAGGATAGTCAGTTCCACCGCCAAAAAAAGATACTCTAAAAGGTGTTCTTGCAATAATCATCAAATACCTTTGCTTATCATGAATGAATCTAAGGTATCAATGATATGTTTACACGCAGCCTCATCCAAAGATTGGTGACAAGGAATTGCCATTACTTCATCAGGGCCAAAAGTAGGTTCATGTAATTTAATATTAGGGTTGGAATGATTGAACTTTAAATTGTTATTTAACTTCCAATAGTTTTCAATCTCATTACGAATATTATCAATTAAAGTTTTGTTGTTTTCATTATTCATATGTATGATTTCTAGATAAGACTTATTAAAATGGTCCTCTAAAATTGGCAACTTCTTCCGACTCTGCAACAGAAGGAGACCATGATTTTTTGTTAGGATGCATCATGTTATAGGCTTTAGAAGCAATCACTGAAGGATTAGGGTAAAACATATCTTCAAGTGGTTTTGTTGTTGGACAAGGAGTATTTTCATAACCAATACGCTCCACATGTATTTTTTTATGCAACTGCAAGCGTTCAACCACTTGCAGACATATTTCAGCGCTAGCTCCACAAGTTAGCCAAGCGTTATCTACAACTAAAAGGCGTCCTGTTTTTTCTACTGAAGCAATAATTGAGTCTATATCTAATGGTGAAAGCCAAATCGGATCTATTATTTCAGCACTTACACCTATCTTTTCTAAAAGTTTGTGAGCTCTCAAAGACTCTATAACCATATGGCTAATAGCAACTATAGTTATATCAGACCCTTCGCGTAATCTTCTGGCTTTGCCTATTTCACCTTCATAAGTTTCATTTGGAACATGTTCCTTAAGAGAATAAAGCATACGATGCTCTATAAAAACGACTGGGTTGTTGTCTCTAATAGCAGCTATCATAGAACCCTTTGCATCACTTGCAAAAGTTGGAGCTACTACCTTTAATCCAGGAGTATGCATAAAAAAAGAATGTAACGCTTGGCTATGTTGAGCACCTTGCCCCCAACTTCTTCCGATAGCACCGCGTAATACCAAAGGTATACTTACAGACCCCCCAAACATATAATGACTCTTAGCTGCCATGTTAATTAACTGATTCATACAAAGCAACAAGAAGTCAATACGAATATGAACGTTAATTGGTCTTAATCCTGCCAGTGCGGCACCAATAGCTACGCCTAATATTCCGTCTTCAGCTATGGGCACATCAAAGGAGCGATTCTTACCAAAATCTTTATGTAAATTTATAGTTGTTCCCAAAGTTCCCTTAGGATCATCGACTCCTTGACCAAGTACAAAAACAGAATCATCCCTATCCATTTCTTGGTTTATTCCTTCAAAAATAGCCTCACCATATGTAAGAAGACGTTCTGTATTATTTATAGACATGTTTTTTCAGTTCTTCCTTGCCCGGAAATGGACTATTTTCGGCAAATTTCATAGCTGATGCTACTTCCTTGTTAATTTCTTTCTCAAAACGTAAACGATCATCTCGTGGTAACATTTCGCATAAAATCTTCATCTGGTCATCCTTTTCCCATTTTTCAATCTCCTCTTCAGATCGATACCCAAGACTCCAGTCATTACCAGGTCCAACATGTTCCATCCATCTATAGGCATAAGTTTCAATAAATTGTGGACCACTACCAGAACGAATCTCATTAATCACCGTATTTGCTATATTTCGTAATTTGAAGATATCACTGTCTTTAACTACACACGAGGGAATATGATGAGACTCTGCCAATTTGTATAAATCCATTTGATTTGCACGATCGACCAACCTAGAATGAATGGCATAGTCATTATTTTCACAGACAAACAGAATTGGTAATTTTTTTAATGAGGCGAAGTTTAAACTCTCATGAAAAACACCCTCACTAGTAGCCCCATCACCAAAAAAACAGGCAACTACTTGACTACTAGATCTATACTTAATTGCCAAAGCATATCCAACTGCTTCAGGGATTGATGTAGCAACAATTGCCGAAGTTCCCATCATATTTACTGACTTATCTGCAAGATGCATTGAACCACCTTTACCTCTACAACAACCATCCAACTTACCATAGAGCTCTGCCATCATAGCATTTAAATCTCCACCCTTGGCTAGATATAAAGCGTGACCTCTATAGGTACCGAAAACAATATCGCTTAGTTTAAGAACATCACAAACAGCAACGGAAATAAATTCTTGTCCAACAGATAAGTGCACAGGACTCTTAATAACATCAGTAGGATAAACTCGAGCTACCTCAAGCTCAACACGACGTATTCTATATAAAGAAATGAACAATCTATTTAGCAATAACCGATCTTTATCTTTGACTTTGTTGGTAAGCTTATTTATAGACATTTAAGAAAGTTAGAAATTTTAATTAAAATTCGTAAATTTTATACAATAATTAAAACAATATTAAGTTATAGACCATGGGAAGGATTTGTATTAATAAGAAAAATTAATATATTAAATTAAGTAACTTTAAGTCATTTCAAGATCAAAAAAAAATAATATATTCTAACGAACTAAATTTTGACCTTCTCTTAAAGTTCTTTTGCGCCAATATTCCAATAAATCCAGCATAGTTTTATTAAAAGGAATTTCTGGCTTCCAACCTGTCTTTTTTGTAAATTTTGAGGTATCTGGAATTTGTAAATCAGCATCAATTGGCCTGAGCCTTTCTTGATCATCTTCAATCTGAATACTCTTAATCCTTGTTATTCTCTTTACTAACTAAATCTCTGCAGTAGTCTAACAAATATTCAACGCTTTCATTAAAAGAATATTTAGGCTTCCATCCTGTGGTATTTTCAAATTTTGATCTATCAGGTATTTGCAAGGTAATATCTGCAGGTCTTAATAATTCAGGATTCAAGCTAGATTTGATATGGCACTTTGCTTTTTGTTTTAATATATCTAGGAATTCACCAACTTTAATGACAGTATCTCCACCAATATTATATACAGCTCCAAATTCTCCAAATTCCAATGCTACATAATAAGATGACATGGCATCTCTAACATCAATTAA
>MPMB02047549.1_pt1 | contig 10706 bp, 9 predicted proteins | sample 1617371 | NCBI WGS metagenome assembly MPMB02 (sample SAMN05944808, study PRJNA350692) | marine metagenome | biome: marine; feature: ODZ; material: water; isolation source: 300 m water sample filtered on 0.2 um supor filter | place: Pacific Ocean | collected 2012-04-08 | depth 300m m
ATCCCAGACGATGGGATAGGGGCAGACGTCCACCGCCATGGAGGGCACGGTGTTATGCTTGCCGTCCGGCCAGCGAACCTGGCTCTTGCCTTCTTCCACCATCTGGTTCTGACGTTCCCTGTTCCGGTGGCCTTCGAGGATGGTGCAGTCGAAGTTCCTGACCACCTCATGAAAAACCCGCTGCAGGCGTGGATCGGAAGTGGCGAGCTTGGCGAGGGATTTATCTGAAAAGTTTGGCATTACTGAATTCCTCCAAAGAGTTTGAACTTGATGGCGACGCCGGCGATCAGCGCCAGGATGAGGCCGGTGGTGATGAGGCGAACGACGGTCTGCCAGGCCGTGCGCTTGGCCATGCGAACGGCGCCCAAGAGCGAGCGCAGATCGCGAACGTCGTCCGCTGCGTGCTCGTCGACCAGGCCGACGTCGGCCAGCGCCCGCTTGGCGCCGCGCTCGGCGGCCAGTTCCAGGAGTCCCTCAAATTCCTCTTCGGGCATGCGGACATGCCCGTCCTTCATGGCGGGACTGTTCATTTTCTAGTTCCTTGGTGTTGAGGGTTGAATCAGGCGGCGAGATCTGCCGTATGCACTTGGTCGTCCTCGGCGACGGCGGTGATCTCGACCCGTTCGCCGCGCGGCTTGACGGCGATGACCCGGGCCTTGGTCCCCCAGGCATCGCCCGCTCCGAAGGCGAAGTGGGTGCGTTCCTCGGACGCGTCCGTATAGGGCGTAATGTCGATGGCCTCCAACAGATGGACTTGGCGGTCCTCGCCGGCCACTGCTTCCACCTGGAACGGCCCGGCGAGGCTGCCGTCCTGGCGGCGCAGCGCGACGTAATGGGTGGCTCCCGCCGTCCATTCCAGAGGCTCGGAGACGGTCAGGACCTCGGACGCCCCGTCCCAGTCCACCACCTCGCCGCCCTGGCCCCAGCGCGGCATGTCGTGGGTGACGGCGACCAGGTCGCCATAGGTCGGGATCATCCCGTCGAGCTCGGTCGCCCAGGAGACCAGCTTGCGCCGGTAGCGGTTGTCGGCGGCCATGTAGAGACCCTCCCGCGTCGCCTGGGCCTCGTCGGTGCAGCCGAACAGGGTTACTTTGGCGGGCTTCTCGGCGGCGCTGTCTGGGAGCGCCGCCGTTACCTCGTCGGGCTTCCAGGCGCGGGCGTTGAAGAACTCGACGGTGACCGCGTCCGCCGTGTCCTCGCCCGGCATGATGTATTGGACCTTGAAGGATCCCTTGACGATGTTGCGGGGTCCGAACATGGCGACGGGCAGCGTCTGCGCCGCGTCCCGGAACAGGCGCACGACGCCGCCTTGCAACACCGGCACCGCCCGGCCGCAACGGGCGATGCGGGTAAGCGCCTCCCAGACGGTCATGGAACTGTCGAATATGCCGTTGAATTCATCGCCTCTGGCGGACCAGACTTGATCGAGGCCGTACAACGCCTGGAGATCGATCCTGGTATCGGCGAGCTTGGCGCCATACTCCGCCCGGCAGGCATCGGCGAAGGCCCAAGCAATGGAGCGGGTGGGCGCGGGCGCGCTCCATCCCGTTACCGGGTCCCAGACCGGCAGCCCGCGGGTGACGATGCAGTTGATCATGCGCGACGAGCGCTGCGACAGGTTGTCGGTGGCCCGCATCTTCACCGCCAGCAGGGTCACGTCGCCGAAGTCCGGAGCGCCAGTGAGGTAGGAGCGGAGCGAAACCCAACGCAGTTCATGCCCGGCACGGGACGAAGTGTCCTTGGCGTCGGTGCGCAGGAGCTGGACCTCGTAACGTCCGGACGTGACCGGGTATTTGAAGCTGAGCCGGATCGCGGTGTTGGTTGACGCCGTGTGGGTCTCGCTGCCCAGCGTGGTCCAGGCGCCGGTCGCCACGCCGTCGTCGTCGATGGTCCGGGCCTGCACATCCCAGGTGATGGTGCGGGAATCCAAGCCGCCGCTGTCGTTGGCATAATAGAGGCCGCGGGGGAAAACCACGTCGATGCCGATGTCGCCGGCCTGGGTCTCCGCTGGGTTGGCGGCGAAGGGGCCGACCCAGTCACCGCCATCGGCCGTACTCAGCAGCTCCTGGCCGGCGATTTCAGGCGCCGTGACCACATCGGTCTCGAACAGGGTCACGGACCCGGCTGGCCCGACGACTTGCGTTTCCACCTCCTCGAAAGACCCGATGGGGGTGTCCTCGATGCGCACCTGTTCGAGGTCGTACTCGCCCTGGCCGATGACGTGAAGCTGGTAGAGATACTGGTCGCCCCCCGAGAACTCCTGATAGGGCTGAGTGGCCAGGTCCGGATAGATCAGGTGCCGCCCGTAGAGCACCGGGATCGGCTGGCCGAGCCTCGCCTCGTTGCCCTGGGCGATGAGCGAATAGGTCGGGCTCGGCGCCGGCGGCGCGCCGACGGAACCGAAGCTCATGGACGGAACGGAAGGTTTGGGCGCCGGAATGACGGCGTTGATCAGGGCGCTGCCGGCAAGCGATATGACACCGCCCAGCACCGTGCCCCAGCCGATCTCAAACGCGGTTCCGGCGAACAGCCCGCCGGTCAGGCCCAAGGATCCGGCGAGCATGCTTCCCAACCCCGGCGCCGCCACCATCAAGGCGATGGAAAGGACGGTCTTGAGCGGGTTTTTGCCGCCCCCGCCTCCACCGCCGCCGTGGGGCAGGGCGACGAAGGTCACCACATCGCCGTCGCCGATGACCGTGGTATCCCAGTCGGCCCGCAGCAGGGCTTGTCCGTTATGAAGGCAGATGGTCGGTCGCTGAAACTCCCCGATCTCTCGTTTGTCCAGCCAGTGCGCGATGGTGACCGGACGTGCCACGGGCATGACCTCCCGCCCCCACTCCGGTTGGAACGGGTTATTCATCATGACGACGCAGGCTTGCATTATTCGATAAACCTGTAGGCACCCTCGACGCGCCAGCCATTGAGGGCCAGTGACGTAAGAGATTGAAAAGCCACCCCGGCCTCCTGGGAGCAATGGAGGACGCCACCAGCGTCCACATCGAGCCAAACGCCGACGTGGATGGGATAGCGGGCCTGACGCATAAGCACGCAATCACCCTCGATCGCATCCGCGACCAGTTTCCAACGCCGCCGTTCCGGGTGATCCCGAAACCCGCGCGCAATGGAGAGAACATCTTCGGGATTTGGAATACCCGGCAACCTCCGACCGAAGTGCTGTTTCTGGACATGACGCACGAAGGCCCAGCAGTGATAATTGTCCGGCCCTTCCCCGTCTGGTGACCAGGGAATGCCGACATAGCGTTCTGCCCAATGCATTGATTTATCCTTGAAACTTACCGAGCCAATCCCGGAAACCGCTTCGCCGCGTAGATTCCCGCCGGAACTCGACCCGAGCGGATCGTGTGGTAAATTCGGCAAACTAAAACTCAGTGGCTGGAGCCTTAATGAAACAACCGTCACTCAAGTACGTTGGCGACAAAAGGATACGTAATCTGCTGGCCCGCTATGCCTGTCCCGTCCCGTTTCATGCCGTGCGCACGCGATTACTCGGCAATATCGCCACCCCCAGGCTCGATGCGTCGCCCGTCCAGACCGTCAAGGACCTTTGGGGCGGCGAGTTGCCTGAGTTCGACGACATGGATGCCGTTAATTTGCTGTTTCAGGACCTGATGAGCCTCTGGAATAGCCTGGCCAAACATCAGTCCCGTTCAAAGCCCTTCAAACTGTCGCGTGAAGGCATGGGATCAAGCGACGATGATCTCCGGCGATTGTGCGAGGTCCGCACGGAAGAACTCGAAGGCTTCATCGACGGCCTGTTCGGAGCCGACGAAGACGTCGACCTGCTCGAACGCGCTGTTGAAGGCATGGAGCAGATCGGAGAAATCAACGCCATGATTCGCGGTGTTCTCGATCTTTTGGATAGGCCGGCCATGCCGCCCGCGACAGACAAGGAGCGTGCCGCCACGCTAAAAAACGTGAAGAATCTCTCGCGCATCGCGGAGAAGGAAATCCACGCGGTCATTCTGTCGTGCAAACGAGCACGGGCACAGTCAATCCCTCAATCTGGGCCACCGCCAACGTTTCATTGAACGGCATCGTTCAAGATATCCCCAACAGTTAACGCGTCATCTCGCCAACCCCGGAAACCGCTTGGCCGTGTAGGTCTCCGACGGGAACGCCTTGTTGCCGATGTCGAGCATGCGGGCCCGCCCCGTGACCTGGAGCGCATTGGCCTCCACCTCGGTCAGCACCAGGGTGATCGGCGGGTCCATCTGGGGTCCTTCTAGGTCGGTGGAGAGATACGGCCGGTAGGCGATCTCGATTTTGTCCTGGGTCGCCACCGCCGCGTCCAGATGGCGGACGATTTCGCGTGACACGTTATCGAGCGTCACCGTGATCTCCGGCACCGGGGCGGTGTCGATGGGTGGCAGGGATAGGTCGAAGGCGAGGGCCACGAAGGTGACCATTACCCCGCCATCCAGCGGCGCGCCCGGTTCCAGCCGCGCCGTCAGATCGGCGTGGTCGCGCACGACACGGATGGCGGTGGGATCGCCGGCGTCATCGACGAACGCCGGATGACGCAATTCCAGCGTATGCAGGATGACCACGTCGGACGGCGCCGCGGCGTAGGCCTCCTTGATGGCCTGGGAAAGCGCCGGATCGGGCATGTCACGATGCCGTTGTTGCCGAAGCGCCTGGATAGAGACCGAGCGCCGCTTTCTCCGACCGCGCCGCGTTCACCAGCCCCTCGACGAAGGCCTTGTAGTCCTGGTCGTCCTCGCGTAGCGCCTGCAGCTCGTCGTTCAGGCTGTAGCGCTCCCGGATGGCCCGCGACACGTGGGCGTCGATCTCCTTGCAGGGATCGGCCTGCTTGCGTATTCGCTTAAAGACGTCCGCGTCCTTCTTGAACGTCAGCGGTCCCCGCAGGTTGACGATTTTCTTCTGGCGCGGCAGCTTGAAGCCGTCGGCGATGGAGCAATAGTGCACGCCGTCGATGGCGCAGAGGTAGATGTACGGCTGGACGGGCGGAGCGGGATACCCGTCGGCGTCCAATTGGGGCTCGCCGGCGGGGGCTTGCGGCGGCGTGAACCCGCCGTCAGGCGTGTCCAGCCAGGAATATATCTTGGTCATGCTGTCGATCTCCTACATGTGAACGGGTTGGGGGATGTAGACGGCGCCGTTGGGGTGCTGACCGGCGCTGTAGCTGCTGGAAGCGCCGCAGACGAACAGCCTGCCGTCGTCGAGAAGCCAGACGCCGTCGGTGCTCGAAGAATTGCTGTAGCCGCCGATCTCCTTGACGACGCCCTGGCATCCGGCGGGCAGATGGACCATCTGGAAGCTGTTTCTCTGGGCTGTATCGCCCATGCCGAGCTGGCCGTTGCCGTTGTAGCCGCAGGCAAACGCCCCGCCTTCGTCGTCGAGCAGGTAGGTCTGGCCGTAGGAACCGGTGCCGTTGCACAATACCTGTTTGACGCCGGCGGCGCCGGCCACCGTCCTCTGGCCGGGGGCGTTCTGCTGAACGGCGTCGCCGGCGCCCAACTGGCCGTATCCGTTATGGCCCCAGCTGTGCAGGGTCCCGTCCGTCTTGACCGCGAAGGCAAAGGTGTAATTGCCGCCGCCACAATAGAGATCGCGCACGGCGCTCAGACCGGCAAGCTTGAGGGGCGTGCTTCGATTGGCCGTGCTGCCGTCGCCAAGCTGGCCGTAGGCGTTATAGCCGACCGAGTAGACATCGCCGTTTTCGCACAAGAAATACGTGGTCCCGTAGCTGCCGCTGCCGGTGGAGCGGACATACTTGACCGGCGTGGCGATGGCGATCGGCGCCGGGGTGGTCTGCTGGGCGGTGTTGCCGTTGCCCAGTTGCCCATAGCCATTGTAGCCCCAGGCGTAGACCGAGCCGTCGTCGGCGACGGCGTGGAAATAGCCGTAGTTGCCCCCGGCGCCGATGACCCGGGTGACGGCCTTGTTGTCGAAGTAGCTGGGGTTGATCTGATAGGCGCGGGCCTGATTGTTGGTCCCGCCGATGCCCAATTGTCCGTAACCGTTGTAGCCCCACATCCAGACATGGCCCTGATCGTCGAGGGCGGCGAACGAGCAATAGTCGGAGCCGCCGGCGCCGCAACTGGCGATACCGACGATGGCGATGGCGTTGAGGCCTCTTACTCTGCGCGGGTAATAGCGCGACGAAAAGCTGTCGTCGCCAATCTGTCCGTGGCCGCCATATCCCCAGGCCCAGACCTCTCCATTGTCCATCAAGGCGATGGAGCCCTGATAGGTGCTTTCTATCGTCAGCGCCCTTACAGGCGTTCCGTCCGCATGAGGCGTCAGATCGAAGCCGGGCGTGGCGGCGGTAAAATAATTTTGCTGGCTGTCGCCGGTGCCCAGATAGTTGTTGCTGGAACCATAACCGATACCGCGGATATCGCCGCTCTGCATGATAAAGGTCAGGTAGTTGTTGGTTGGATTGACGTTGCCCGACTGGTTCATCAGGTGGCTGACCAGCCCGAACCTGCTGCTGTTGTCCTCGAAGTAAGCCCTAGTCACCGGCTCGGCGGGCGTCTGCGGAGCCGGAAGATTGGCCAGATGGTTCATGGTTACCGGTTCTTGGGGGGCAAGAGGATCGGGAAGGTTGCCGATGGCGTTGCCGGCGGCGTCCAGGGGGCCGCCCAGCGCCGGCGCCGTGTCTCCGGAGACCGAAAGCAGGGCGTCGAGGCCGTTGATCTCGGCGGCCTTGGCGTCGCCGGCCGCCGTGACCCGTGTGGTCTGGGTATCGCCCTCGGCGGTGACGGCGGTGGTCTGTACCGCCCCCTCGTCCATGATCTGCTTGCGGGTGGCGGGACCGGTGATGGCCTCCACCGCCTTCGACAGGTAGGCCAGTTGCTTGGCGTCGGCGGCGTCGTCCACCGCGATGGATCGCCCCTTGGCGGCGATGTCATCTACCAGTTGCATGTATTCGGTCAGGTTTTGTCCGGGCATATTCTTTTCCTCATACCAAGATGTTCAAATCAAGCAAGAGAGCGTCCTCCAGATCGGAGGCCAACTCCGCCGCCGCCAGGGCGTCGGCGCCGACGGCGCCGACATTGATCGTCAGTTCATCCAGGGCGCCTTGGGAGGTGGCGGCGGCCAGTCCGGAGCCCTGGTTGTCGTATTGCACCGAAGACGCGATCCAGTCGCCGCCGGCGATCACCCCGGCCTCGTCACGGGCGGCGGCGGCCTGGACAACGCTGATGGCGGCTTGCGCCGAGCTTGTGGCCGCGTTGCCGGCGGACGCGGCGGCATCGGCGGCGGAAGTCCCGGTATTGACTTCGATGGCTTGGGCCTCGGCCAGCGCCGCGTTCACCGCCGTTTGCAACTGGTCCTGGCCGTTGAGGACTTTTTGATCAATGTCGGTGAAGGCGTTCTCGGCCACGGCCGCCTTGGCCTCTGCGGTGTCCCGCGCCGTTTCCGCCGCGAGAGCGGATGTTTGCGCATCGTCCCGCGCCGTCTCGGCGCCCGTCTCGGCGATGGTGGCGGCGTTGCGGGCTGCTTCCGCCAGGGCCCGGGCGGCCTCGACACCGGCCTGGGCGGCCAGGGCCGCGTCCCTAGCGGCGATTGCCGTGTCCTCCAATCCGATGAGCGTCCCGGATATGGTCTTGACCGGGCCGCTTTCCGTATCGACGGTAGATTGGGAATCGCCATGGACGATGTCATGCAGCTTGGCGCTCGCCGCCAGGGCCTTGTCGACGGCCGCCTGCAGGTCGGTTTGCATGGTCATCGGGAAACTCCTGTCAAGAAAGGGCGCCGGGCAACGTGGCGTGGACAAGCCCGTGCAGCCGGCCGATGGTGGCGAACAGGGCCGACAGGTCGCTGTCGAGCGCGATAGCGAGGCCGTCCTCGGTCAGAACGGGCCGTTCGCGGATTTCCAGTTCCGAAGTCACCTGCCAGCGGTTGCCGCGAACCACGGAGGCGTTGAACTGACGGGCGAACCTCGCCTCGTGGACAGACATCCCGATGCCGCCCAGCAGGTCGATCTCGAACCACGCGCCGCCTTCCCTGGCGCGCCAGCGGTACCAGGCCTCGAACAGGGCGAACTGGTCGCGGCGAAACGACCAGCGCACGGAAATCCGGCTCGGCACCTGTGTGAACCGCCGGCGCTGCCGGGCGGGACCGGCCTCCATCTCGGTGCGAAGGATCGCCTCGCCCGGATGAACGCCGTAGCCTTCGATACTCGGTAATGGCAAATTCTCCGGCCAGGAAACAATCATCAATAACTCCCCGCCGCCGGGTTGAGACCGTATCGGCGCTCCAGGGTGGGAGCCAGTCCCTCGCCTCGGCCGATGTTGCGGGAAAGCCGTCCCTCGACTTTCTCAATGACGATGTCCAGGCCGAGGTTGCCGTTACCGTCCCGGCGTGTTTGAACCTTGGCTTCCGTTCCCGGCGCCCGGTTGTCCACGTTGACGACAACCTTGACCTCCGGTTTTTGCCCCCTTCTTGCGCCAAGGAGGCCCGCGCCCAGCGCCCGCATTTGGCCGGGTGTGAATACGGTCTCGCCGCGCTTGGCGATGATGGGAACCTCGTTGCCGACGACGCCGCCGGAATGGAAGCGTGGAGCATTGTTGAACACCACCGGATCAACGGAACGGGCGGCAAGATGGTCGATCCCAATGACGCCGCCGGTATGGGCAATCTGGACCGGCCCGCCGCCGGCGTCTTGAATGGTCCCGCCACCCCCGAACAGATTACTGCCGATAGAGCCGAACACGTTCTCCAGGAAACCGCTGAACGGCTTGATGACGGCCATGCGGTAGGCGGCGCGCAGGGCCTCCTCGGCGATGGTGTTGAACAGATCGGTGGCGCTGAACTTACCGGTGGTCGCCCACTTCACGAAAGCGTCCTCGCCGGCTTTCAACGACCGGGTCGTGACCTGTTCGAACTGTTTGGCGGCGTTGGACGCCTCGTCGGCGTACTCGCGCAACGCCCGAGTGACCCCCGCCGACCACTCCCGGCTGGCCCGCAGCATGCGGTCACGGGCATCCTCCGAGGCCTGGGCAAAGGTCCCCTGGGCAATCGCTCCTTCCTTCAATAGTTCATTCAGGTCCGCGATCTCCGCCTTATAGGATTCCTCGGCTGTTCGCAGTCGCTCGGTAAGGGCGCGGCCTTTCTCCTTGAGCTTGGCGGCATCCTCCTCGGCTTTGTTCCTTGCCTCTATGGCTTGTTGCTCGTCGAACAGGGCGTTGGCCAGTTCCCGCACCTGCCCGCGCTCGGCATCGGTCGCCTCGGCAGATAACCGCCGCAGAGCCTGGGAGACGAACCGCTGCCGGTCGGTCATGGCGAGCGCGTCATGCTCGGCTCTCAGCCCTTCGATGACTTTCCGGTTGGTCTCCGCGATCCGGTCGGCGGCCTTCTGTTCCCTTGCCGCCAATCTCGCCAGCTTGGCGTCACGGACCGCCGCCGCTTGGGTTATCAGGGCGTCTACTTCGGCTTGGTTGCTTCCGTCCGGGGCCAACAACGCCATTACGTCCTTGGCCAGCCGTTCGTACTCGGCCCGGATGCGGCCCGCCCCCTGGTGGGTCAGGGTGAACAGTTGCCGCTGCAAGTCCTTCTCAATTTGCGCGACCCGCCTGGCCCGGTCCTGGGCCGCCTTGATATCCACTTCGACGGAACCGGAGGGGCCGCCGGAGTCGGCCGCCGGGCCAGGCTTGTCTCCCTTGTCCCTCTGCATCCACGCCAGCTTTGCCGCCCATTGCCGGTAGACGGCCGTTTTTTCCTCCAGTTGGCGCTCCAGCGCCACCTTGCGGCCCCAACCAATGGGATCGTCCAGGAAACCAACGTCGCCCAGTTTCTTCAGTTCGCGGGCGATCTCCTGGAGTTCGGCACGGCGTTCCTCGACGATTGCCCGGGTGCTTCCGAGGCTCAAACCCTCGAAGTCGTAATCCCCACTAGCCAGGAGCTTCAGTTGTTCATATGCAACGCCGGCCTGGTCGGCGAGTCCGGCCAGTTCCTTGACCGCCAAGGCGACCCCGGGCGCCAGGTCCTCGCCGATGGACCGTGCGAGGGACTTTACGTTGTTCCACATCATCTCCGTTTGGCTGTTCAGGCTTTCGAAGGCTTTCGCGGCTTCCTCGTTCAACGCGGTGGCGTTCTCGGTCTCGCGGTTGGCAAGCTCGAGGGCCTGGGCCAGCAGATCGGCGCGGTTCGCCAGCACCGGGATGGTTTTAAGCAGACGCTGGTCGGCCAGGCCCAATGCCGCCATGGCCTCCGCCGTCGAGCCGCCGGCGTCGCCGATCCGCTTCAGCCCCTCGATGAACAGGACAAAAGCCGCCGTGGAATCCTTTTGGAACAGCCTCTTGATCTCTTCACCGGTCCTGCCGGTGATCTTGGTGAGTATCTTCAGGTGCTCCCCTCCTCTACGGATGGCGGCATCCATCATGCGCATGACCCGTCCGATGGAAGTGCCCGCCACCTCCGACTTGACGCCGACGGCGGCCAGCGCCGCGGCCAATGCCGAGGCTTCAGCGGAACTCACCCCGAAGACGGCGGCGCCGCGGGCGATCTCCGTGGCCATGTCGGCGATCTGGCTTTCCGTGGCGGCGAAGTTGTTACCCAGCGCGACGATCACCGATCCCAGCACATCGACCTTGCCCATCGCCTCGCCGGTGATATTGAGAATGCGCGCCAGAGCCATGGCGGCGTCGTTGCCGGAGAGGTCCGTCGCCGTGCCGAGTTTGGCGACGGTCTCGGTGAACTTGAGGATGTTGGCGGCACCC
>MPMB02069940.1_pt1 | contig 10696 bp, 9 predicted proteins | sample 1617371 | NCBI WGS metagenome assembly MPMB02 (sample SAMN05944808, study PRJNA350692) | marine metagenome | biome: marine; feature: ODZ; material: water; isolation source: 300 m water sample filtered on 0.2 um supor filter | place: Pacific Ocean | collected 2012-04-08 | depth 300m m
GGCGACGGGCGAGAACGCGCTGCAACGATTCGAATCCTATGGTTGGCACACCGGCGACGCTGATGGGCATGACCCGGAGAGCGTGGCGGCTGCGCTTCAAGCGGCGCGGACGGAGTCTGCGAAGCCGTCTGTGATTGCGTGCCGCACCGTGATTGGGTATGGAAGCCCTAATCGGGCCGGCACGGCGAAGGCGCATGGAGAGCCGCTTGGCGAGGATGAAGTGCGGCTGACCAAGCGGGCGCTGGGGTTGCCGGAGGAGCGCAGTTTCTATGTTCCGCAGGGAGCTGGGGATCCGCTTGGCAAGGCTGCACTTCGTGGGGTTGAGCGGCGCAAGAAGTGGCTGACACTGCTGGTTGCGTATCGGGAGGAATACCCGGAGGAAGCATCTGAATTTGAAACGATAATCGCCGGGGGAGATCAAGCGGATCTGGATGGGTTGGGCGCCGGGTTTTCCGGGATTGACGCTATCGCCACGAGAGCGGCTTCGGGGAAAGTGCTCGAGAGACTATGGGCGGAGATTCCTAACCTGATAGGTGGATCGGCGGACCTTACCGGTTCGAACAAAACACTAGTGCCCGGCGAGCGTGCCATTACCGCGTCTGATTTCGGCGCGCGTTACCTTTATTATGGCGTGCGCGAACATGCGATGGGCGCGGTGATGAACGGGATGGCGCTGCACGGAGGCGTTGTGCCATATGGCGGCACGTTTCTGGTTTTTGCCGATTACATGCGTCCGAGCCTGCGGCTGGCTGCCATGATGGGATTGCGGGTGATATATGTCCTCACGCATGATTCAATCGGGGTGGGTGAGGACGGCCCTACCCATCAGCCAGTTGAACATCTGCTTTCATTGCGTGCCATACCAGGGCTGACCGTTATTAGACCGGCTGATGCTGGTGAGACCGCCGAGGCCTGGCGGACGGCGTTATCGCGACGTGCCGGCCCGACAGCGCTGGTGCTGACCCGCCAGAAACTGCCGGTGCTGCAGCACGGCTCTGGCGCTGACTTAGCTGATGCGCGAGGCTTGCGGCGCGGCGCATACGTGCTCACCGATTGCGCTCATCCGGAGGTAATACTAATGGGCAGCGGTTCGGAGGTGCATATCGCACTGCAGGCGCGGCAGCTGCTCTCGGATAGCGGGGTGCAGGCGCGAGTAGTGTCGGTGCCGAGCTGGGAGTTGTTCGATGAAATGCCGCGCGATTATCGCGAGGAGGTGATGCCTGTTTCGCTAACTGCGCGAGTTGCTGTGGAAGCCGGCGTGAGCACGGGCTGGGAGCGTTATGTTGGCAGAGGCGGCGCGATTGTCGGTATAGACCGTTTCGGCGCATCTGCTCCCTCCGACAGAGTGTTTCGGGAACTGGGGCTGACGGGATCGGCGGTGGCGGAGGCGGCGCAGCGCTTGATTTGAAGGATGGGTAACGTTAAGATCGCACCGTCCATTCTTTCTGCAGATTTCACCTGCCTTGGCGCGCAAGTGGAGGGTGCCTTGCAGGCAGGGGCGGAGTACGTACACGTGGATGTGATGGATGGACATTTCGTACCCAACATCACCATTGGCGCGCCCATCGTGGCCGCGTTGCGAAAGCTTGTCTCCGAGTACGACGCTGTGATGGACGTGCATTTGATGATTGAATCTCCGGAGCGCTATCTGCATGATTTTGCCGAGGCCGGCGCGGGCATTCTCACTGTTCATGTGGAAACGTGCCCACATTTGCGCAGCACGGTGCAGGCTATCCGCGCGCTTGGGGTGCGCGCCGGCGCGACCTTGAATCCTGGGACTGCCCTGGCAGCCCTGGAGCCCGTGCTGCCGGAAATCGACCTTGCGCTAGTGATGTCGGTCAATCCGGGCTTCGGCGGACAATCTTTCATTCCTGGGAGTATCGGGCGGATTCGCCAATTGCGCACTATGCTGGATGATATCGGGTCGGGGGCTGAGCTGCAGGTGGACGGCGGCGTCAAAGCCGGCAATGCGGGAGTGGTTGCTGCGGCCGGAGCTGACGTCCTCGTGGCTGGCAGCGCGGTTTTTGGAGGAGAAGGCTCCATTGAGAGGAATATCAGCGCAATTCGCGAAGCGGCGGAGGCAACAGACTTATATCAAAACAATCCCGCAGGACAGGTAAGGAGATGAACAAATGATTGTCACCACTGCACAGCTTTTCGAGCAGGCTTATGGTAATTACGCTGTGGGCGCGTACAACATAAACAACATGGAGCAGGCAATTGGGTTGTTTGAGGGGAACGCGCGCGCTGAAGCGCCTTTTATAGTGCAGATCTCAAAAGGCGCGCGAAAATACGCCGGTGCCACCATGATAGAGGCTATCATCCGTGCGGCCGAGGGAATGTATTCGAATAATATTTTTGCGGTGCACCTCGACCATGGCGATGAGCAGACTTGTTATGACTGCATCGATTCGGGCTTTTATAGCTCTGTGATGATTGATGCCTCGCATGAGCAATTCGATGACAACGTGGCAATCACACGCAGAGTCTCGGAGAGGGCGCATGCGCAAGGCATCAGCGTGGAGGCGGAACTGGGAATGCTCGGGGGTGTGGAAGAAGACATAGATGTGGATGAGAAGCATGCCATGTTGACCGACCCGGATGAGGCTGCGCAGTTCGTAACGGAGGCGGGATGCGACAGCCTAGCGGTGGCGATTGGCACTAGCCACGGCGCCTATAAATTCAGTGGGCGGCAGGGTCTGCATTTCGACCGTATTGAAGCTATTCAAGAGCGCCTGCCCGGCTTTCCGCTAGTGATGCACGGTTCCAGCTCCGTCCCGCAGACAGAGGTCAAGCGAATTAACGCTGCCGGTGGTGGGCTCGACCCGTCGGCGCGCGGCGTGGACGTCAATGAATTTGCGCGGGCGGTGAAGCTTGGCGTTACAAAGGTTAATATCGACACGGATGGGCGTCTGGTGTGGACGCGCGTGCATAGAGAGTTTTTCCGCGACCAGCCGGAGGTGTTCGATTTCCGTAAACCGGGCGTCATCATGGTTGAGGAATATGCGCAATTTACCGCACACAAGAGCGGAAAATTGCTCTCTGCGGGTAAGCTCGAAAACGTGCGTGTCGCGGTCACGGCGTGAAGGGATGTCCCTGGACAAGGGGTCGTGCTCAGACAACCGAAATGAAAGAAGACGGCACTCCAAAGCCCGGCCGGCTTGTTGCGGCCGGGCTGTTGTTTTTCTACGTGGCGGCAGTGGTGCTGGGCAGCCTGAAAACGCTTCTGCCGAGCGGCGTGGTATTCGGCGCCATGGCCGCAGGGCCGTTGATGCTGTTTTGTTTTTGCGTGGTCGATTCGCTCACGGTGCTGGGAGGCAGACGGGCGGGCATACTGCTGGCGATTGGCTTGCTGGGCGGTTTGGCGGTGGAGGTAGTGGGAGTTTCCACCGGCTGGCCGTTCGGGCAATATGGTTACGCGCGAAACTTTGGGACGGTACTTATTCTGTCGGTCCCACTTACGGTACCGCTGATGTGGTCTACCCTTTTGTATCTGGGCAACATGGTTGCTGAACGGCTGCTGGGCGCGCGTGGAAACATCTTTCAGGCCGGCGTCGGAGCGCTGGCGGTGACCGCATGGGACCTGATGGCTGACCCGATGATGGTGGATGTAGGGCACTGGGAGTGGGCGGTGGAAGGCGCTTATTTTGGAATACCGACGTCCAACTACGCCGGCTGGCTCGGGACGGCATTCGTAATGCTGCTGCTTTATCGGTGGACGGCGCGCAAACTCGCGCCTGGCCAGAGAGTCGCCGCGCCCGGTTGGGGCGGCAGCATGGCGGTGGCCGCATATTCCCTGCTTTGGGTGCTTGTCTCCGTGCAAGTATGGATTCGGGGGATGCACGGAGTTGCCATGGTTGGCTTCTTGGCAATGGGCGCGTTCGCTTTGCCGGCGACCGGCCGCGTGGTGCTGTCCGGGGCAAAATCGCTGTGCAAGGAGTATGGGCGCATCGGCCTGTCGCGGCGGACGCTACAGGGGGATCCGTACGAACAATTCGGGATGTGGTACAAAGAGGCTTTGAACGCGGATTTCGTTGTTGGGAATGCAATGGCGCTTGCGACTGCCGACGCGGACGGCGCTCCCAGCGCGCGCACCATGTTGTTAAAAGATTGGAGTGCGGAGCAGGGGTTTGTGTTTTTCAGCAACTACGAGAGCGATAAGGGACGTCAACTCCACGACAACGACAAGGCCGCACTCTTGTTTTACTGGGATAGACTAGAAAGGCAAGTGCGGGTGCGCGGGCGGGTGGAGAAACTTTCAGATGAACAATCAGACGAGTATTTTCGCGCAAGACCGCGGGCGGCGCAGCTTGGCGTGTGGGCATCGCCGCAGAGCCGCGCCATAAGAACGAATGCTGAGCTGATTTCACGCTTCGCGAAACTGACGTTGAAATACGCCAACAGGCCGGTGGAGCGGCCGCCACACTGGGGGGGGTATCGATTAGAACCGGATGCGGTCGAATTCTGGCAGGGAAGGCCGAGCAGTTTGCACGAACGTTTGCGCTTTACACTACTTCGGCAGGGATGCTGGCAGGTGGAGCGGCTGGCACCGTAGGCGTCACTTTATCTCCACGAAACGTACCACCTCTGTGGTGGTATCGAACCACGCGAAGGTAGTCTTGCCTTTCAATCCCAAAAGCTCTCCCGGATTCAATAATGTACAATCCGTGAGTTGGCTATGGTACGCGCAGTGGTCGTGGCCGTAGCACACTAACTTGTAATTGCCGCTGGATGCCAGTGGGCGGGCTATTTCCGGGTAATGCGTGAGGGCGATGTTTTTCCCATCGAACATGAGAACGGCGAAGTCACCGTGAAGGTTGATGTTATCGTGCTGGGCGGCTTTAGCGCAGATAAGGCGGATATCGCCCTCATTGTTGCCCCAGATAATGTGCACTGGTGTGATGTCGGGAAGACCCATCGCAATGCGCTCTACTACGAAAGGAGAGCAAAGGTCACCGCAATGTAGCACCGCATCCGCTTCCGCCATCATACGCAGGGCTGCCTCAAGTTTTGGTATGTTGTCGTGCGTGTCTGAGAGTACTGCCAGTTTCATCAGATAGTGGTCGGGGGGAGTGGTTCGGGCACGAATGCCTCCGGACGGGAGTCGGCGGGAATCTCGGCTCCGGGAGCGATGACTGTTTCGGGCGGTAATTTTGCTGCTTTCCCTACGGTGGTAATCTGCGCCGCGCTTTCGGCCCCGATGCGGCTTCGTTCCCCGACGTACACGATTTTGTCCAACACGGCTTTTTCGACCTGGGTATCTGCATCGATGTGGGTATCTGTAAGGATGATGGATTGGCGAATGTGAGTGCCCGGCCCCACGTGGACGCCCGGATAGAGCACCGAGCGGTCCACGACGGCACCACTGCGTATGACAGCGCCGTCGGCGATTAGACTATCGCGCACTACCGCGCCGGAATGAATCATCGCCGGGGGACGCTCCTCCGACTTTGTGTGAACCACCCATGAGCGGTCGTTCAAATCGAAACGAGGCGGGTCACCGAGCAAATCCATGTGTGCCTGCCAGTAAGTTTCCAGTGTACCCACGTCAACCCAGTATCCGCTATAAGGAAACGCAAACACTCGTGTGCCGCTGGCAACCATGCGCGGCATGATATCGGCGCCGAAATCATGGTTTGAATTTGGCTGCTCCGCATCGATTTGCAACGCCCGCCTCAGCGCCTCGCGCTGAAAAATATAAATACCCATGGAGGCAAGCGTCCCGCTCGGCCTGGTGGGTTTTTCAATGAATTCGCGCACGCGATAATCTGCATCGGCGTCAAGGATGCCAAAGCGATGGGTTTCCTCGGGCTTGACGCGCAGCGTAGCGATTGTCACGTCCGCTTCCTGGTCGAGATGGAATTCAATCATCGGGTCGTAATCCATCTGGTAAATGTGGTCGCCGGAGAGAATCAGGATCAAGTCAGGTCCACCCCGCTGGACGAAACTGAAGTTCTGCCGCACCGCGTCGGCCGTGCCGCGATACCAGTCGGACTCATGACGGTCTTTGTAAGGCTGGTAAATTTGGACGCCGCCGGTTAGGGAACGGTCAAGATCCCATGGGCGACCGACGCCGATGTGTTCAATAAGCGAGTGCGGTCGGTACTGCGCCAGTAGCATTACGTCGAAAACACCCGAGTTTACACAGTTGCTCAGAGTGAAATCGATTATGCGGTATTTGCCGGCGAACAACACAGCCGGCTTCGTGCGCTTAACGGTGAGCACACCAAGCCGAGATCCCTCGCCGCCCGCGAGAATTACCGCGCGCGTTTTCATTCTCCGGATTATAGCATTTCGAGCCGAACGAGCACGCGTTTTGCGCTGTGCGTGAAACGCCGTAGTGTTCGCTGGGCTTTCTGAGTGAAAGTAATCTATAATCGCGGCATGGACAGGCGAGTGATCCTTCTGGCATCTTCCATCTTTCTTTTCGGCGTGCTGTTGTATGGTTACAGGCATAGGCTTGAGATATGGGCCTTTGGGGTGACTGGGGAGGAAACCCTTGCTGGGCAGGCACGCGGTGTGTGGCAGCTGGTTGGAGACGTGCTGAGGCCCACCCCGAAATTGAACGCCTCCTCCAAAATCTCGCTGGCACGGGTGAATCCGTTTGGCATCAACACTTTTCTCGAACAGGAGGTCGAAGCCGCGAAGAGAGAACGGCAAGTGGCGCTCATCGCTGCGGCTGGGTTTCACTGGATGCGGCAGGAATTTCCATGGTACGACATTGAGATCCACGCGAAGGCAGATTTCGAGGACAGGCGCGCGATACCCCACCGGGGTGCGTGGGACAAATACGACCATATCGTCTCGCTGGCCGAGAAAAGTGGACTGGAGATAATCGCGCGCTTGTCCTCGCCGCCTGAGTGGGCGCATGCCGGCGGGCGCGTGGATGGTGCGTTCGCGCCGCCAGTTACTTATCGTGATTTCGCCGACTACGCGGGCGTGGTTGCCGAGAGGTATCGCGGTCGCGTCGCGCATTTTCAGGTATGGAACGAGCCAAATATTTATCCGGAATGGGGCGAGCAGCCGGTCAGCCCTGAATCGTACACCGAATTGCTCTGCTTAACGTATCACGAAATTAAAAAAGCCAATCTGGATGCAATGGTGCTCGCAGCCGCCCTTGCACCTACTGTCGCGTTGACGCAGCGTGATCTGAACGATTTCGTATTTCTGGAACGGATGTATCGTGCGGGCGCAGGCGATTGTTTTGACGTCATGTCGGTGCAGGGATATGGGTTGTGGTCCGGGCCGACTGACCGCCGAATGTACCCGGGAACGATCAATTATGGTCGCAATCAATTTATTCGCGACATTATGGTGGCGCATGGCGACAGTGAAAAAGCGATCTGGATTAGCGAGATGAACTGGAATGCGCTTCCGGCTGTGAGCGACTTGCCCGCGCACTATGGGCGGGTGACGCTTGAGCAGCAGGCGCATTGGGCGCCGCTGGCGTACCAGCGCGCTCGCGAAGAGTGGCCGTGGATGGGAGTCGTGAACTTCTGGTACTTCAAGCGCGCGAACGATGCGGAGAAGAACCAAAGTTGGTATTACTTCCGTATGGCCGAACCGAATTTCACGCTCTTGCCGGTTTATTACGCTGTGAAGAATTACATTAGTGCGAATCCGTATGGGCAGAACGCTGACTGAGAATGGTGCTGACGGGCGGCAAGCGCTGCCGGGTTTGAATGGAGCGTTGCTCGTCGTGCTGTTGGGAACATGGCTGCGTTTTCACTGGATAGATGCACAGTCGCTGTGGTACGATGAAGGTAACACCGCGCATATGACGCTCCGCACACCGGGCGAAATCGTGGCCGCGGCCGCTGCTGATATTCACCCGCCGGGATATTATCTGGCGCTGACTGGATGGAGCCGCATGGCTGGCCGCTCTGAATTTGCGTTGCGAGGGTTCTCTGCCTTTACTGGAATCGTACTTCTTGGTGTGCTTTATAGACTTGCGCGGGATGCGTGGGGTGCAACAGGGGGGTCGGTGGCGCTGTTTTTCGGGGCTGTGCACCCGGCGTTGGTTTACTACTCGCAGGAGGCGCGCATGTATATGCTGGCCTCGATGCTCGGTGCTGTTGCGGTCTTTGTGGCCGGTAGGCTACTGGCAGCAAAGCGCGGGGAACGCGAGCGTGTTTTGGCTTTCACCTATGTGGGTGTCGGGGCTTTTGGACTTTACAGCCACTACACCTTTGCCTACGTGCTCATCGCAATTAATGTAGCTGCCTTGTGGCAATTCTTTCGTGGACGGTCAAGAGTTCTGAGAATAAAGGTGAGCAATTGGGCGCTGTTGCAGTTTGGCGTTGTCGCTTTGTACAGTGCGTGGATGCCCACGGCAATCCGGCACCTGACGACTTGGCCTGCTCCGCGAGTGCGCCTGCCATGGCTGACCGCTGGCGCTGAGATGTGGCGCTGGCTATCATTCGGGCCGACGATAAGCACCGCGGATGCAATGCCGGGTACGCTCGCGCTCGCGTCATTGGTGGTGGCTGGTGCCGTTTTCGGAGGAGGAGGTGCAGGTACGCTGATGTGGTTACTTGTGCCCGCCGGGTTAACGCTATCGCTTGGTTTGTTTACCGAACCCTTCGCCAAGTTCATGCTCTTGGCGGTGCCGGCGGTGCCTCTGCTAGCATCGGGTGGCGTGGTGGCACTTCTGTTACGATCCAGACGAAATCTCGCACACGTCTGCGCGATTGTCGCGGTGGGTATTTCCCTGTGGTCTAGCTGGCGAGCGATGCTCAATCTGTATGGGAATTCGGAATATCGTCGAGATGATTACCGGGCGATTGTGGCAGATATCAAGGCGGAGCTTGAGCCTGGCGACGCCATTCTCCTAGATGCGCCCAATCAGACAGAGGCGTTTTCGTACTATTATCGTGACTTTGCACCCGTGTTTCCGGTGGCGCGCGCGCGGCCGCTAGATGCTGAAGTGCAACGCGCTGAGCTAACGAAGATTGCAGCTAAACACAATCGGTTTTTCGTGCTTTTTTGGGGTGAAGGACAGGCTGACCCGGAGCGAGTTGTGGAGCGCTGGTTGAACGAGCATTCATTTAAGACCACGGAAAAATGGTATGGGCAGGTGCGGGTGGCTAGCTATTCGCTTGCTGACGGGTCGGTAGCTAGCATGGGCGCGGGCGATGCACTTTTCGGTGAAGTGATTGAATTGGTGGGATACGGCGTTGACCGGGAATCATATTGGCCGGGCGATGTCGTGCAGGTGACGCTTTCGTGGCGCCCACGTGATGAAGTCGGCGGCAATTACAAGATATTCGTACACGTGTATTCGGATTCGGACACGCCACCCGTGGCACAGCACGATGGGGGGCCGGGTGGCGGCATCGCTCCGACTGCTGACTGGAAGCCGGGCATTCAGGTGGTTGACAGACACGGAGTGCAGTTACCCTCGACGATACCGGCCGGCGAGTACATACTTGCGGTTGGGATGTATTCTGCGGTGGACGGGACGAGGCTTCATGTAAGCGGCGAGGCGGCTCATGACAATCGATTGGAGCTGGGTACGATTGCCGTGCGCCAGTGAATTCTTTAATTGACCTCCTACTACAGGTGCGCTGTGTTTGACCTTGACGACACGCTTTATTCAGCTGAATGTGGCATGCGTCTGGAAATTTGTACGCGCATCAACACATACATGGTGGAGCGGATGGGCATTCCGGAAGCGGACGCACCACTGCAGCGAGAGCGGTATTTCCGGGAGTACGGTACCTGCCTGGGAGGGATTCGGCACGATTACTCCGACATCGATTCTGAGGAATACCTAGCCTACATCCACGATGTCCCCTATGAGCGATATCTTGCGCGTGACGATGCGCTGGCGAGAATGTTGAACGACTTGGCGCTGACCAAGTCTGTTTTCACCAATGCCGACAGGGCGCACGCGCTTAACGTGCTCTCTGCGCTGGGTGTGGAGAAGCATTTCGATGTGATTGTGGATGTGCATGTGGCCAATTTCGTCAACAAGCCGAGGTTCGGAGCGTTTAACGTGCTTTTTCAGACACTCGAGGCTGAACCGCTTGAGTGTATTCTTATCGATGATCAAGAACGTAACCTGGAGATGGCGGGGTCACTGGGAATGGCCACCATTCTTGTCGGCCCTAAAGTTAGCACCGACGGCATAGCTGATTTCTGTGTTCCGGACGTTGTTCATGCCGGCGGTGTGATGCAGCGGCTGGTGTCTGGGTGAGTGACGACTGCATGAGCAAGGTGATGTTGAATTGTGCGCAATCGCCGTTTCGGAGGTACGCGGACGACCGGGTGCGGCATGGATCGGTATGGACCCCCTGGCGGGATTTGAAGACATAATTCGTGGACGCGTGCAGGGAGTGGGGTTCGCTACCACGCCCGACGGTTAGCGAACGTGCTTGGCGCAACATGCGGAGAGCGGAGTGCGCCTGGTTGCACGTGGGCGGCCCGCTGAGCCTCATGCTTCCATTTCTCTTCTGCAGATTGGGCCCGCTCACGCCATTGTTGATGGAGTAGTAGTTGAGTGGCGAGACGAGTGTGAAGAGCGGCACGATTTCCGCGTGGTGCGATAATGGGGCAAGTCGGCAGGGGGAAAATGACAAGAGTGAATGAAGAAGGTGGCGAGGGTGGGACTTGAACCCACAACCGACGGCTTATGAGTCCGTTGCTCTGCCGATTGAGCTACCTCGCCATTGGCTAAACCGCTGGGAGAGTATAC
>MPMB02044627.1_pt1 | contig 10692 bp, 8 predicted proteins | sample 1617371 | NCBI WGS metagenome assembly MPMB02 (sample SAMN05944808, study PRJNA350692) | marine metagenome | biome: marine; feature: ODZ; material: water; isolation source: 300 m water sample filtered on 0.2 um supor filter | place: Pacific Ocean | collected 2012-04-08 | depth 300m m
AAAAGATCAATCAAATTTATATAAAATAACTGCAAAAAATTATATTTCTATTACTAAAAAAAGATTTCCCAATTTATTAACTGATGAAGTGTTATCAAATATAATAGTTATTTCCAAAAACTTAACATTAAAAGAATTAAGTGAATTATATGGATCCTGCGATGTTTATGTTTCTTCTTATAGAGCCGAGGGATTTAATATGCCACCCTTGGAAGCGGCAGCTTGCGGTATACCTACAATATTAACTTCCGGAGGTTCCACTGACGATTACTACGATCCTTCGTTTGTTTTAAAGATTGAGGGTACGAAAAAGACTTTAAACGATGGTAAAAATTATATTGAACCTGATTTAGAAAGTTTAATATCAAATATGTCTAACTTAATTGAAAAACGCAATTCCTTATTAGAAAAAAATAAAGCAATTTCATTTATCGAAAAAAATTTCACTTGGAAACTTATCAGTAAAAAATTATCTGATTTATTTATAAATGGTTAAATTTGATTTTAATAAAAATATAACAATTTCTGTCATACTATCATTTTGCATTTTTTTTTTATGGAAATTAGGTATCCTTTATTCATATAGCCTTTCCCCAGTAGTTAAGGAAAACCAACTGCATATTTTTGCAGATTGGGCTATGCCAATTAAATTGGCAGTATGCCATAAATTTGGTTTTAATGTTTTTTATCCTACCTCATGCCTTAATTATCCCTTTAATTACGGTAACATTTTGCTATATATCCCATATTTTAATTCATTTGAAAAATTTTATTTTTTTTATATTCCAATCATAATATGTTTTTTATTTGTTTTCTCAATTGTTAGTATAATTAAGCCAAAAAATTTTTTTGAATATTTTTTATTGATATTAATTATTTTTGCCCCCTCAAGTTTACTTGCTATTGAAAGAGGTAATAATGATGTTTTAATTTTTCTCTTTATTATATTGATTGTTTATTTCAATTCTTCAACATTAAACTTTTTAATTTTAACTCTAGCAAGTCTAGCAAAATATTATCCACTTGCTTTAATTGTAAATTTTTTTATTGAAAAAAAGAGGTCAATAAAACAGATAATAATAACTTTATTGTTATTTACAATGACCTTAGGTTTCTTTTTTTACTTTACGGGTGAAAGTTTAGAACTTATCCAAAATAAAATGAAAATGATTTCTCCTACATGGGGAAATCAATTTTCAATTAAAGGCTTACCATTAGTTTTGAAAAAATTAAAACACTTTGATTATTCTACAGTTTTATTTATTAGTTATATTTTTTTCATTTTTTCTTCAATTGTTTCATTTAAAATTTTTCAAAAATCAAATTTTATTTCAAAAGTTAATATTTCTTTTTTTGAAGAGAAATTATTTATATTGGGTGGCAATTTATCCATCTCTGTTTATCTGATATCGGACAATGTACATTATAGGGAAATATTTTTAATTCTACTTTTGCCATTTATAATGAAATTAAAAGACAGTTTTAAAATTAAAATATTTAAATATTTGTTCTATTTCATTTTATTTAGATACGTTTTTTTTATCTTCGCAAATTATTTTATTATGTTTAAGAAGTATTTTACTTTTATATATATCAAAGCTTTTTCTGATATTGTTTTAGTTAGTTTATTTACAGCCATTTGTGTTATTATGAACATTGAGATTTTGAAGCAATTTACAAAAAAATGACACAACTTTCAGAAAAAAAATGCATCCCCTGCGAAGGAAATATTTCAGCTTTTGATTATTCTGAGATTCATAAATACTTGAAAAAAGTAAATGGTTGGGAAATAAAACAAAATGATAAAAAAAATTATTATTTAGAAAAAAATTTTAAATTCAAAAACTTTTTATCCAGCCAAAAATTTATTAATTTAGTAGGAGGTATTTCAGAAAAAGAAGGTCATCATCCCGATATCAGTTTTGGGTGGGGTTATGCAAAAATTAAAATTTGTACCCATGCAATTAGTGGCTTGTCCGAAAACGATTTTATTTTAGCAGCAAAAATTGATAATATTTCTAATGTTTAAAATGCCTAGTTTTTGAAAAAATCAAGACAGTTCTTGTTTTATCAGCTAATTTTATTATCTCTTTGTCTCTAATTGACCCTTGAGGCTGAATAACCGCACTAACTCCTGACTGAATTAATTTTTCAAGTCCATCTGTAAATGGAAAAAAAGCATCGGACGCAGCGACAGAATTTAAAAGATTTTTAAACTGAAACTTTCTAGCTTTATTTATCGCTAGGTCACAACTGTCCAGTCTGCTTGGTTGTCCCGAACCTATTCCTATTGTTGATTTATCTTTGGCCAACACTATTGCGTTTGACTTTACATATTTACAAATACTAAATGCAAAAATCAGATTTTCCATTACATGCTTAGATGGTTTTTTTTTCGAAACTACTAGCAAATTTTTTTTGTTGATAATTAAATCATCTGAATCTTGATATAGAAAGTTTTTTTTATAAAAAAGAATATTTGAATTACCTTTATTTTGAAAATTGTTTGCATCTATTAATCTTACATTCTTCTTTTTTTTTAAGATTTTTAAAGCGTCTTTTTCAAATTCATTTGCGATGATAACTTCAAAATAAAATTGGTTGAGTTTTTTTGCTAATTCTTTTTTAATTTTAAAATTACACGATACTATTCCTCCATAAGCGCTTACAGGGTCACAATTGAAAGCTAAATTAAATGATTTTAAATTATTTTTTTCTATTGAAACTCCACAAGGATTCGCATGCTTAATAATTACAGTTCCATTATTTTTTTCAAAAGATTTAGAAATTGATAGAGCGGACAAAATATCATTGTAATTATTAAAGCTTAATTTTTTTCCATGTAATTGTTTTATATTTAAATTGTTTTCAATTGAATAAATTGCGGCTTTTTGATGTGGATTTTCACCATATCTCAAGTTTTCAATTAATTTTCCAGTAAAAGTTTTTTTATTTGGAAATTTAACATTAAATTTATCATTAAAATAATTTGCAATTATTGAATCATAATTTGCAATTTCATTAAATGCATTTATAGCCATTTGTTCTCTGAAATTTAAAGATGTCGAACCTTTGTATTTATTTATTTCGTTAATCATATGTATATAATTTCTTGGATTTGTAATTACCAAAACATCATTAAAGTTTTTGGCTGCTGCTCTAACTAAAGTTGGACCACCAATATCAATATTTTCAATTATGCTTTTAAAATTATTATTATTTTTTACAACATTTTCGAAAGGGTAAAAATTTACAATAACTAAGTCTATTTCTTTAAAATTATTTTTAATAAGATCAAGCTTATGATTTTTATTATTTCTGATACTCAATATTCCAGCATGGATTTTGGGATGAAGTGTTTTTACCCGGCCTCCAAGCATTTCATTGGATCCGGTAAAATTTGAAATTTCAATACCGTTAAAACCAAATTTTTTTATTTTTTTATATGTTTTTCCCGAACTAATAATTTCAATTTTATATTTGGATAAAACAGATAACAAATTTTTTAATAATGACTTATCAGAAATAGAAATTAAAGCTCTTTTAATTTTAACTATATTTTTCATTAAGATATTTTTTCAAAACTCCATTCAATTATTTGATTTTCTCCATTTGTCATACCTGAAATATATATATTTTCATTTTCTACTACTTTATTCTTATTTCCTAAATAAATACCCTTTTCAATTAATACTTCTTTATTGTGACAACTAAACTTCCAGCCCCCACCATTTTTTAAACTTAATAAAATAGATTGAGAATTTTGAGTTTTTGCTATTTTTATTCCTGGGTAAATATGAAATCTAATTCCATAGCTTATATTGCTAACTTTTTTATTTTTAATTAAACTATCTATTCCGAAGAAAATTTTCTCTTTTTTTATAAATTTTATGGAACGTTCATGAATATAACCATATCTGCTTTGATATCCATTATGACTAGCAATAATATTTTCAAAATCTTTTTCACTAACAATTTTCTTTTTTATGATTTTTAATCCTTCATATAATCTATTTTCATAGTTGATTTTAAAAGGATAACTGGTTCTAAAAATACAGGAAGAATGATTATTTAAATATAAAGTTGAATGAGCGGCAGTAGATCTGCTTAATAATTTTATTTTATTATTTTTATTTATATCAAAACCTAAATTACAAATTAATTTTTCTTTGTTAGAAGTTATTTCAAACGAAAGACATCCAGATTGATATTTTTTTGAATATTTGAAAGTTGGAGAATCTCCAACATCTATTATAAAAACTATTTTTTTATCTTTAAATATAACATATCCGCTTTTTTCTTTTGAAGAATCATTAAAATTATAACTGAAGTAATTTAGATATTTTTCAAATTCTACATTTTGTATTTTTGAAGATCCGTTAAAGAGTGGTAATTCATCCAAATTTTTTGATAAAAAACTGTAAGATTTTCCACAGTTAAAAATTATTTCTTCTAAATAATCAGGTATTTGATTTTGTGATTCTTTTATCCATTCTTTTATTAAGATTAAATATTTTAAGCAAACTACTAATTCCTCGGGATTCCTTGATTTTGGAAATCCCGAATTATCAAAGTTATTTTTGATAAATTTTTGAAGTATTGATAAGCCTGATTTATAATGTTTATGTTGATTTTTAAAAGTTAGACCAACTAAAATTAACGACGAACAACAAATTAATTTACTTTCATCATCTTCTAAACTATCAATATTTGTTGATAAGTGATTAGCTTGTTTTGTTATACTCGAAATAAATTTTTCTTTATATTTTAGGCCAGATTCATCTATAGTTAGATTAGAATTTGAAATCCAAGCAATTAGTCTATTTCCAAGAATATCCATCTTCCATGTTTCTTCATTAAAATTATTGTTGTTATCAATCCAATTTTCAATGATAGCTTGTGTCGAAGTTTTATTTGTTTTTATATCTAAAAATGTAAGCCATAAAAAATTATGTAAATTTTGAAATTCCAATTTATTTTTGGAACTTAGTTTCCAAATGGAATTCAGAGAATAACTTTCGATTCTAATTTTTTTTTTATTAAATGATATTAGCGAATTAATTATATGTAAACTTGGCTTATAATTAAATTTAGAAGGTAAATTATTTAATATTTTTTTGTTATAATAATTTGATTTAAAATAAAATATTTTTAATCTAAACAAAAAAAATTTAAAAATTAAAAAAAAGTATTCGCTTATACTTTTTATTTTTTGCATTAAATTATTGATTTCTTAGAGTCTCAATGTTTTTTTTAACATTACCTTCATTATTCTTAAATATTGTAGTACCTGAAACTAATATATCAACACCTGCTTTTTTAGCCATTTTAGCATTGTCAAAATTAATTCCTCCGTCTATTTCAATTTCAACAGTGAGTTTTTTTTGATCAATTTCTTTCCTTAATAATTTAACTTTTTCTAATGTTTCCTTAATAAACTTTTGACCTCCAAAGCCTGGATTTACACTCATTATCAAAACCAAATCAATTAAACCAAGAACAGGCAGAACTTTTTCTATAGTTGTTTTTGGATTAAGAGACACACCAGCTTTTTTATCAAATTTTTTGATTTCGTTGATTGTTTCAATTAAATTATTAGTGGATTCAGGGTGTATTGTAATTATGTCTGCGCCAGCTTCTGCAAAGTCTTTTATATATTTGTGAACAGGAGAAATCATCAGATGTACGTCGAAAGGCAAAGAAGTGTATTTTTTAAGATCTTTTATTACTTCTGGGCCGACTGTTATATTTGGAACAAAATGCCCATCCATTATATCTATATGAATTAAATCTGCACCAGCTTTTTCTAATCCGGAAATTTCGGCACCCAATTTACCAAAATCAGCTGATAAAATTGAAGGAGATATTTTAACTATCGAAGACATGGAAAAATTTATATTTTTATATTTTGATAAAGTCAAAAAAAGGTTTTAAAAAAACCATTCACTAAATTTTCAAATCTGTTTATTTTGTCTGTTTTTTACTAAACTATCAACAACCGAAGGATCGGCTAAAGTTGTTATATCTCCAAGTCGATCGTGTTCATTAGCAGCAATTTTTCTTAAAATTCTTCTCATTATTTTACCCGATCTTGTTTTAGGAAGAACGGGAGCGAATTGTATAACATCTGGAGTTGCTATTGCTCCTATTTGTTTTCTTACCCAAAGTTTTAAATCTCTTTCAAGTTCACCAGAAGGTCGTTCATTTGAATTTAATGTAACATAACAATATAAACCGTTTCCTTTAATGTCATGAGGATAGCCAACAACCGCTGTTTCAGCAACTTTTGGATGTGCAACAAAAGCACTTTCTATTTCGGCAGTGCCAAGATTATGTCCCGATACAATGATCACATCGTCTACTCGTCCTGTTATCCAATAGTAGCCATCCTTGTCCCTTCTACACCCATCACCAGTAAAATATTTTCCATCATATTGTGAAAAATAAGCATCAATAAATCTTTGATGATCTCCATAGACTGTTCTCATTTGTCCAGGCCATGACAGAGCTATACAAAGTCTTCCTTTGCAAGCTCCCTTTAATGTGTCTCCCTTTTCGTCAACTATAACAGGTTTAATGCCATAAAAAGGTCTTGTTGCTGAACCAGGCTTTAGGTCGATTGCTCCAATTTGAGGCGAAATTAATATTCCACCCGTTTCAGTCTGCCACCAAGTGTCCACTATGGGACATCTACCATCTCCCACTGTTTTAAAATACCACATCCAAGCTTCTGGATTGATAGGCTCACCAACGGTACCTAAAAGTTTAAGTGATTTTCTGCTTGTTTTTTTAACTGGCTCTGCCCCTTCTTTCATGAGAGCCCTCAGTGCCGTTGGAGCTGTATAAAAAATATTTATTTTGTATTTATCAACTATTTGCCACCATCTAGAGCTATCTGGATAATTAGGAATTCCTTCAAACATTACTGTAGTAGCTCCATTAGCTAAAGGTCCATAAATAATGTAGCTATGTCCGGTAACCCAACCAATATCTGCTGTACACCAATAAACATCTTTATCTCTATAATTAAAAATATATTGATGTGTCATAGATGTATAAACCATGTATCCACCAGTCGTATGTAAAACTCCCTTGGGTTTTCCTGTTGATCCCGAGGTATAAAGAATAAATAGTGGATCTTCGGCATTCATTTCTTCTGGATCACATTTATTTAAAGCACTGGAAGTAATATCATCATACCAAACATCTCTATCATCGACCCAATTAATTTCATTACCTGTTCTTTTTACAACTACACATTTTTTTACACTTCGGCATTTAGCAAGAGCCTCGTCCGTAATTTTTTTTAATGGGATAATTTTTCCACCACGTACGCCTTCATCAGCTGTAATTATATAATCAGATTTACAGTCATCTATTCTTCCAGCTATTGAATCTGGAGAAAAACCACCAAAAATAATAGAATGTATTGCTCCAATTCTTGCACAAGCTAGCATTACGAAGGCCAGCTCAGGAATCATAGTTAAATAAATTGTGACTCTATCCCCCTTTTTAATTCCTATGCTTTTTAATCCATTTGCTGCTTTACAAACATTTCTATAAAGTTCTTGATAACTGATATTTCTAGAATCTTTGGGATTATCTCCAACCCAAATTATTGCTGTTTTACTTTTCTTTTTTTTAAGGTGTCGGTCTATGCAATTAACAGAAGCATTTAAAGTTCCATCATAAAACCATTTTATTTTAACATCAGTTTTACTGTACTTAACATCTTTTACTTTTGTATATGGCTTTATCCATGTAATTCTTTTTCCTTCTTTTTTCCAAAAATTCTCATTATCTTTAATAGATATATTATATTTTTTTTCATATGCTTTCTTATTAACATAAGCCTGTTTAGACCAAGCTTTAGAAGTCCTAATGATCAGTTCCTTTTCTGATTCAGGAGTAATTTTTTTTTTGGTTTTTAGCTTAGTTTTTTTTGTTCCTTTTTTAGCTTTAAGCTTTTTTCTCTTTTTTAATTTCTTTTTCTTTTTAGGCACAAACTTTCCTTCAATAGTTATTTATTTTACCCATCTTACATATTTTTTTCCAATATTTCATCTATAGTTTTAATCCTGGTCCTTTTAAAAAGGGGGCTTTTTCATCAAGTGGCCATCTAGATTTTGCGGAAAAATTTAATTCATTTGTTAGCCCTAATCTAAATCTTTCTATTCCTGCCCAAGCAATCATTGCAGCGTTATCGCTACATAAATTTATAGGTGGAAATACCGGCTCGAAATTTCTTTCATTTGAAAGATCTGTTAATTTTTTTCTTATTTTATTATTAGAAGCTACCCCACCAGCAATTACAAAAGTGTTTTTTTTGTTATCATTATTTTCATTGAACAAATTCATTGCAAATTTACTTTTTTCAGCAAGTATATCTTCAATTGTTTTTTGAAATGAAGCAGCAAGATGATATTTTTCTTCTTGATTTTTTATTTTTTTTGAAATTTTTAATACAGCAGTTTTTAATCCAGAGAAAGACAAATTACATCCACCTTTATTTATTATTGGCTTTGGTAGCTTATAATAATATGCGTCTCCTTTTTTTGCGTACTCTTCAATTTGTGGCCCACCAGGAAATTCTATTCCAATGAGTTTAGCAGTTTTGTCGAAGGCCTCGCCAACGGCGTCATCAATTGTTGTTCCTAATCTTTTGTAGTTGTTTACGCCTTTGACATCTAAAAATTGGGTATGTCCTCCAGATATTAATAAAAGTAAGTAAGGAAATTCTATATTATTTAATATTCTCGGACTCAAAGCGTGACCCTCTAAATGATTTACTGCAATCAAAGTTTTATTGAGTGATGCCGCAATTGCTTTTGCAATACTTAATCCAATTGTTAAACATACGATTAATCCAGGTCCAGCAGTAGCAGCAATACCATCGACATCATCTATATTAATTTTACTTTCTTTTAAGGCTTTCTTTATAATAAAATCTATTTTATCAACATGCGCTCTTGCTGCAATTTCTGGAACTACTCCGCCAAATTCCTTATGCTCATCAATCTGACTAGAAACAATGTTTGAAAGTATTTCACCTCTACCGTTAGAATTTTCCTTAACTATTGAAGCGGCTGTTTCATCGCAACTTGTTTCAATACCTAAAAAAATCAATTGTTTTTTCATTGATTTATATTTTACCAATTCATAAAAAAATCAATATAAATAAACTCTTAAATTTAAATTAATGAGTAAAAATAAAATTATTATAGGATCGAGAGGAAGTAAACTTGCAATTCTTTATGCAGAAAAGGCTAAAGAAACTATTTTAGATAACAATGTTGATTTAAATAAAGATGTTATCGATATAAAAATTATTAAAACGACAGCGGATATTCATTATTCTAAAAGTCTATCTGAAATAGGAGGAAAGAGACTTTTTTCAAAACAAATTGAAGAAGAATTACTAGATCAAAAAATTGATATTGCCGTCCATGCTTTAAAGGATTTACCTTCAGAAGAAACAAAGGATTTAGAAACCAAAGTTTTTTTAAAAAGAAATGATCCACGAGATGTTTTTATTAGCTTAAAATATAAATCAATAACTGATTTAAGACCTAATTCAATCATTGGAACTAGTTCTTTTCGAAGAGCTGCACAATTAAATGTTTTAAGAAAGGATTTAAATATTAATCTTATAAGAGGAAACATAGATACAAGAATCAATAAATTGGAAAAAAAAAATTTTGACGCAATAGTTTTATCATACGCAGGTATAAAGACATTGGGTTTAGAAAAAAAAGTTTCTCAAATTTTTTCTATTGAAGAAATGTTACCATGCGTTGGTCAGGGAGTTATTGTATTACAAACTCGAAAAAACGATCAAGATATTTTAAATTTGATTCATAAAATTAACGATCCAAATACACTTAACCGTGTGATTGCTGAAAGAGCAATGCTTAAAACAATCAAAGGGGATTGTGATACAGCTGTTGGAGGACTTGCTACGATCAATAACAATCTGATAACATTGAGAAGTGAACTTTTTTCAATAGATGGTAAACAAAAATTTTCTTCCAAAGTTTCAGGCAAGATTGATGAAGCTGAAGAAATTGGAGTTAAAGTTGGAGCAGAATTAATTGCTCAGGCTGGCAATACTTATAAAAACAAATAACATATTAAATGCATATTATTATAACTAGGCCGATTGAAGATTCATTAGAATTAATGAGAAGTTTAAATATTGCAAATCATACGGTTACACATCTGCCTTTAATAAATATCAAAAAAATTTCCAATAAAAATGTGAATTTTCATAATTATAAAGGGATAATTTTTACAAGTGCAAATGCAATAAGGTTTTTGGATACTAAAAATATTCCAAAAAACATTCACTGTTTTTGCGTAGGTGGAGCTACTGAAAAAAAAGCAAAAGATTTTGGATTCTATAACGCAATATCAGCCGGTGGCAATGTTGACGTTCTCATCGAATTAATTATTAGAACGTTCGATAGAAATTTTGGGAGATTGCTTTATGTTAGTAGTGAATTTATTTCAAAAGAATTGGATTTTGAATTGAAAAAAAAAGGCTATTCGGTTGACCGAATAATAAACTATACTTCAGAATCAATTAACCAAATTGAACAAAATACACTAGACTATATTAAAAAAAATACTCCAGATGTTATTTTTGTTTATTCAGAAAAGAGTGCGATTAATTTAAAAGATTTAATCAAAAAA
>MPMB02064684.1_pt1 | contig 10674 bp, 10 predicted proteins | sample 1617371 | NCBI WGS metagenome assembly MPMB02 (sample SAMN05944808, study PRJNA350692) | marine metagenome | biome: marine; feature: ODZ; material: water; isolation source: 300 m water sample filtered on 0.2 um supor filter | place: Pacific Ocean | collected 2012-04-08 | depth 300m m
CTGCCCTGGTAGACAATGACCGGTGGACCACCCGGAGGCTCCCATGAAGGTAAGATTGGATGACGGCGCCGAGCTGTTCTACAAGGTGGACGATTTCACCGATCCCTGGACCACGCCGGAAACGGTGGTCCTCCACCACGGAATGGCCAAGAATCACAAGCTGTGGTTCGCCTGGGTGCCCAACATCGCGAGGCACTACCGAGTCGTACGGTTCGACATGCGGGGCATGGGGCAGTCTTCGGTGCCCGAGCCGGGCTACCCCTGGTCGGTGGATAATTTTACCAGCGATCTCCTGGGCTTTATGGACAAGCTGGGCCTGGAGAAGGTCCACCTGATCGGCGAGACGCTGGGCGGCTCCATCGCCATGCGCTTCGCCGCCCTGCATCAGGAACGGCTGCGGTCACTGACCATTTGCACCGCTCCCGCCAGCTTCCTGGGGCCGCACCATGCGGTAAGCGCCGATTTGATCGACCGGGAGGGCATCACCGGCTGGGTAGAACGCTACATCACGCGCCGCCTCGACCCGGAAATGGTGGACCCTGGCCACATCCGATGGTATGCCGCGCAGATGGCGGCCACCCCGGCCCACCTGGTCCGCGACTTCAACCGGAACGCCACCGGCATCGACCTCCGTCCTTTGCTGAAGGATGTAGAGACCCCTACTCTGGTGCTGGCTCCGGCCCTCCTGCGGGATGAGGTCTGGGGGGATTTTCGCGGAGCCGCCGAACTGTTCCCCAACGGACGCCTGGTGGTCTTCCCCGGCATCTCGGGGTACGTCCACCACATTCTGCCGGTGCCCTGCGTCCGGGTGTGGCTGGATTTCGTCCGGGGCCTGGACCAGCAATAGCCCGGCCTGAGGGCGGACCCGGTTCGAATGCCCGGCGTGAGTGCTCCATTCCCCAACTGTTCGAATCGCCTCGCCGCCCGCCAGCATCCTATCCCGGAGACTGCCGCCAAAGCTGCTGCCCTTCGAAACCTCTGAGATTTACGCGGCCCATTTGTTGACCCGGCTAGCGGCAACGCATACAATCTCCCCAGATTGCCGGGGGACTTGACCGGGGCGCACCCCAGCCTTGCCGAGGAGTAGGCGCATGGCCGATTCGCTGACCCGTACCTTCAGCCGATATATCGTCTCACTCGACTACGATGCGCTGCCCGCAGCGGTGGTGGACAAGCTAAAGGCGTCACTGCTGCACCACCTGATAATTTCCATCGTGGGCGCGGGGACCCCCCTGGGCCAGGCCGCCATCGCCCTGGTCAAGGAAGAAGAGGTCAAACCCGACGGCGCGACCATTCTGGTGGAAGGCAGCCGGGCCACCCGCTACGGCGCCGCCTCGGCCAACAGCAAGCTGATGCACGCCACCAACCAGGCGGACTCCTACCGAATGTTGCTGCACCCGGGCCCCTGCATCATCCCGGCGGGGCTGGCCACCGCCGAGCTGGGGGGCCACTCCGGCAAAGAGCTGCTCACGGCCCTGGCCATCGGCTATGAGGTGGAGGCCCGGATCGGCGGGGACTTCATCCCAACCACCCAGGCCCGCGGCTTCCGTTCCAGCGCGGTGTACGGCACCCTGGGCCCGGCGGTCACCACCGGCAAACTGCTGGGCCTAACCGAGGACCAACTGGTCACCGCGCTGGCCCTGGCCTGCACCTTCACCGGCGGCACCACCGAAGGGCCCCGCTCCGGCGGCCGGGAGATGGTCTTCCACGAGCCCAACGCCACCCGCAACGGCATCATGGCCGCCCTGTTGGCTAGGGAGAACGTCCGGGGCTCGGAGTTGGCCCTGGAAGGAGAGGCCGGGTTCTACAACGCCTTCACCGGCAACAACCGGGGCGAACTGACCCATGCCTTCCAGGAAGGGCCGCTCCGGACCGAGATGGCCAACGTGGTCGCCGATCTGGGCTCCCGCTGGGAGGTGTTGCACGTGACGCCGAAGATGTTTCCCACCGCGGGCTACAACAACCCGGTCATCGATCTGATGGCCCGGCTCCGGGCCCAGCACCCGGTTCCCGTGGAGGAGATAGAGACCATCACGGTAGATATGAACTGGCTGGAAACCACCTACCCCTCCCCGGCATTCCCCAACCCGGCGCGCCGCGCTCCGGGCCTGGGCAGCACCCAATTTTACGCCGCCCATACCTGCGTCCACGGCAGCTACCCTCCCCTCAGCGCCCGAATCGACCCCGGGCAAGGCCCTTCCGGGGAAGACCATGCGGTGACCAGTCTGATGGAGCGAATCGAGATTGTTGGGCATAAAGACCAGCCCGCCTTCGCGCCCCGAATTACCATTCGTTTGCGGGATGGGTCCCAATTCGACGATCAGTTCAGAGGCGATGAGCTGGAATGGGACCTGGCCACGGAGATCCGGCGAATCAGCGCCCTATTTGCCGACCTTCCCTGGCCCGAAGACCAGCTCCAGGCCATCGTCAAGGCTGTTTCCGGTTTGGAGGACCAGCCACGGGTGGACCCCGTGATCCAGCTTTGCATCCGCCGTTAGAGCATCTGCGTCAGGCCATCCCTGCTCCGGTCCTGCTGCCGGAGGCCTCCCAGTCGCGTCTCGCCCGCCCGAGTACCGGCTGCGTCCGGCAGCCTCCACAACTATATTATCTGGAGCGGCAAACCTTATGAAACGTCCATCAACCGGGGCAGCCGTTGAGGAAAGGTCCACATGTGCCCGGCTGGCCCGCCGCCTGGGCAGCCTCTGGGCCGGCCTCCTGGTGCTGGTTGCCATCGCCGCGTGTTCCTCCTCACCCACCGGCACCCCGGTACCCAGCACCCCCGGGCCCACCACCCCGCAGGTCCAGGTGGTGATCGTCTCCACCGACATTGCCGTGGGGAGCAACCGGGTGGTCTTTGGGCTGGTGGATCAGAACGGGATGCCGGTGCGGGCCGCGGAGGCCCAGGTGCGGGCCATCTATCTCCCGCCGGATCAGGGTACCGCCGAGGCGCGGGTAGCCGCCACCGCCCAGTTTTTTCAGTGGCCGACGGGTTCCCAAGGAATCTTCAAGACCAACCTGGACTTCAATACCCCCGGCGCCTGGCGGTTGGAGGTAGACGTCACGACGGACGACGGAACACCCGTCGCGGCTCGGGGGACACTTGCGGTGAGGCCGCAGTCCCTCACACCGGCCATCGGGTCTCGGCCGCCCCCCAGTTCAACCCCAACACTAGACTCGGTGGACGACCTGACGACCATCACCAGCTCCACCGACCCTGACCCAGACCTGTACCGTCTTTCGATTAACGACGCCCTGAAGGAGGAACAGCCCCTGGTGGTGGTGTTCGCGACCCCGGCCTTCTGCGTGTCGGCTACCTGCGGTCCCCAGGTGGAGATCGTCTCAAGCCTGAAAGAGCGGTTCGCCGGCAAGGCCAACTTCATTCATGTCGAGGTGTTCGCAAATCCCCACGAAATGGAAGCCGGCCGCCCTGCTGGAGGCTTCGTCCCGGCGGTGAGCGAGTGGAGTCTGCCCACCGAACCGTGGACCTTTATCATGGACCACAGCGGGGTAGTGGCCGCCAAGTTCGAAGGGTTCACCACCCTGGACGAGCTTGAGGTGGCGCTCCAAAAGGTAATCACCGGCTAGCCGCCGGGTTCCAACCCTCACACCCCATAACCGGGGCCGGCCGGCCCCTTGTAGAAGGCTTGGCCTAGTCGGTGATTTCCACCGCCACCAGGGTGTCGCCATCCGCAACGTAGAGCACCTCTACTGGGTGGCCGAGTAATTGGTGCTCTCGGAGGTGGGAAGGGGTAAATCCCACGGAGCCGGCACGCGACGTGAAGGTCCAATTCTTCCCAGCCTCGTCGCGGATCGTCAGGCTCTCTAGCTCGATAATGGTCCGTCCCTCGACCGCCACCACCAAACCACGGACTAGCCCACCGCTCTCCGGGGTGGCCTCCGTGCTACTCCCACAGCCCGGCAACAGGGCCAGGGCCAGCACCAGGGCGGCAGCGGTCACACTGATGAGTCCCCATGGTCTCCTTTGCCCGGAGAAACGGGAACCCACACGGGTCGCCCACCCCCTGTCCTGTTTGCCAAGCCTGATCTCGCCGGCCCCGGTCGAGTTGCCGTGGCCCTTGGCCGGGCTTTCTGTTCGCTTTACGTCACTCATACGCGTTGTCCAGAATAATACCATATGGCCCCGGCAACCCCGCCGGATAACCCGGCCCGCTCCACCGGCTGCCCCGTAGCTGGCGCCGTGGGGATTGGAGTGCCGGTCCGAAGAGGAAAGCTCCATTGACAACCCCCAAGGGCTATGTTAGTTTGCGGGTCAGATTTCGTACTTTGTCCGGGGTAACCAGCGTTCCGCGGCCTCCGGTGGGTTCGGCCATCGGGCCGGACCTGTATTGATGACCGTACGTGTGCAGCAGGGTCTTACCAACGACCGAACGGGCACCCTCGAACGAGATTCGTCGAGCCCAAGCCGCCGGCGGGCCTCCAGCCTGGGTCGCGCTGCCATTTGCTGCTGCGCATTTTCTGAGGTATTGATGGCGGTAGCCGAGACCGGCGCACTTCATCATCCTTCTTGCAAGGTCCGGACATGGTTTCGCGGTCTATCTTTGGCCACAGTGTTGTCGGCTTTCGCCCTGGTGGTGCTCGGGGGCGTGGTCCGGGTCACCGGGTCGGGACTGGGTTGCCCCGACTGGCCGCTGTGCCACGGCAACCTCCTGCCGCCTCTGGAGACAGAAGCGATCATCGAATACAGTCACCGGCTGGTGGCGTCCGCCCTGGTGGGCCCCCTGGTCCTGGCTACCTGCGGCCTCGCCTGGATAGCGTTTCGCCGGGATCGCTGGCTGACCATCCCGTCCGCGGCGGCGCTGGCGCTGCTGGTGGCCCAAGCCATCTTGGGCGGCGTGACGGTGGTCAACGAGTTGCCCGGTGAAGTCGTGCTAGCCCATCTGGCCCTGGCCGAGGCCTTGCTCGCGTGCCTGGTGTTCATCTCGGTTATCGCCTACCGCGGGCCGCCGGGCCTTCCCGCGGCGGAACGAGCGGGCAGCTTTCCGTGGCTGTCCCTCGCGGCGGCAGGCGCCGTCTACGTCCTCCTCATGTCCGGGTCTTATGTGACCAACACCGGAGCCACCGGCGCGTGTCTCGACTGGCCCTTGTGCCAGGGGGATGTTATTCCGGAGCATCGGTTGCAGATGATACACATGGCCCACCGGTATGTGGCCGCCGTTGCCGGGCTGTTCCTGGCGTTCGTTCTGTATACGGGGATCCGCCAGGGAGACCGGCCCGAGTACGTCGGGTTGATGTCGAAGGGCATAGCGGCCCTATTCCTGGCCCAGGTGTTGATTGGTGCGGTCACCGTGTGGCTGAAGTTTCCGGCGGACTTCAGAGCGCTCCACCTGGGCCTGGCCACGGCGATTTGGGGAACGCTGGTGGTGCTGGCGGCCCTGAGTTTTACCGGGCAGCGTCTCCCGGCCAGGGAGCCGGCCAATGCTTGAACAACTGGGACTGATAAAGCCGGGCCTGGGAAGGTACGCCTGGTTGGCGCGGCTTCTCGCCGATTACCTGGCGTTGACCAAGCCCCCGATCATCATGCTGCTGCTGATCACCGCACTGGGTGGCATGTTCCTGGCCGCGGGAGGCGTGCCCCGGCTGAGCGTGCTCCTGCTGGTGTGCGCCGGTGGAGCACTGGCGGCGGGCGGCGCCAACGCCCTCAACCATTACCAAGACCACCGGATCGACGGGATGATGTCCCGCACCTGGCAACGCCCGCTTCCCTCAGGCCGGATATCGCGTCGCCAAGCCCTCATCGCCGGGATTCTCTTAAACGTGGCGGCCTTTGCCTCCCTGGCTGCCTGGGTCAACCTTCTGGCGGCGTCGCTGACTTTGCTAGCGACACTGATCTACGTGTTCGTCTACACCGGCTGGCTGAAGCGGCGTACCCCACAAAACATCGTCATCGGCGGCACCGCCGGGGCGATCCCCCCCGTGGTGGGTTGGGCCGCGGTGACCGGGGGCCTGGAGTTGCCCGCTCTGTACCTCTTCGCCATCATCTTCCTCTGGACGCCGCCCCACTTCTGGGCGCTGGCCCTGCTGATGCAGCGAGACTACCAGAAGGCCGGTATACCCATGCTTCCCGTGGTCTCGGGCCGGCCCTACACCGCCTTGAACATCTTGGCCTACACGCTGGCCCTGGTCGCCCTGACCCTGGCGTTCGCGGCCACCTCCGCCGTGGGCTGGGTCTACCTGGGCGTGGCGGCGCTCCTGGGAGGCGGGTTTCTCGCGTTGGCCTGGCGGTTGACGAGGACCATCTCTTCCCGGAACGCCCGGCGGCTCTATCTCTACTCTCTGCTCTACCTGGCCCTGCTGTTCACCGCGATGATGGTGGACAGCGCGGCTACTCTCTGACCAACCTGCTGGTTGATCGTCCGGGCATTTGCCACGGCAGCCGCATTCTATTAGAGTGACGGTTGGTAGAGTGACGTAAGGAGGGCCGGGGCCCTTCCGGCGGACAACCCCATTTGAACGGTCCCGGCCCTCCCGGACTGAATAGGAGCAGCGCGAATGCAGGCAGAACGACACCAGGGCAACGGTTTGCAGTATCTGACGGTATTGCCCGACGGCTACCAGCCGGAGCTGCGCTATCCCCTGGTTATCCTGCTGCACGGCTTCGGGGCCAACATGCAGGACCTGGCCGGGTTGGCCCCGGTCATTAACGCAACGGGATACGTTTATGCCTGCCCCAACGCACCACTCGCCTTCGACATGGGTTTTGGGCAGGCGGGCTACGGCTGGATGTCACCTCAGGGCCAGAACACCCCGGAGGAGGTCGAGACCGCCGAGGCCCTCCTGGCCGAGTTCTTCGACGAGGTGATTCAGCAGTTCCAAGTTGCGCCGGGACAGGCCATACTACTCGGCTTCTCCCAGGGTGGCGGCATGACTTACCGTTGCGGGCTCACCCGTGCCGAGACCTTCGCCGGCCTGGTGGCCCTGAGCGCCTCCCTGCGCGATCCGGGAGATCTGGAAACCCGCTTGCCCCAGGACCGGAGCCAGCCAATCTTCATCGCCCACGGCCGGGCCGACCCGATGGTCTCGGCGTATGGCGCACACCGGACCCTCGCGTTCCTGAAAGAAAAGGGGTACAGCCCGGAATTCCACGAATACGATATGGGCCACGAAATAAATGGGGACGTACTCAGCGACCTGGTTCCCTGGATGGCAAAAGTGCTCCCGCCACTAACGCCTGGCGCCTAGCTCGAGGGCGCGCCGCGTCGGCCAGTATCGCGCAAAGCGGCCCGGCGACTAGTCGTGTTTCCAGCCGGTCACCCGGGTCACACCGATGTCAATCAGCAGCATTGGGCCCTCGGAAAGCATTAATTTGGCGTAGGCCGGGCCCTCTTCCGGACCGCAGTACTGGACACAGATACGCTCGATCACCTGGAGCAGGTTATCGTCGGTGATCCGGCCCGTTCCCTCCAGCACCACGTATTTGTAGGGCCGCTGGTCGGTGGCGATGGAGAGGGCAACCACCGGGTTTCGCCGGATGTTGCGCATCTTCACCGCATTGGCGTAGGCCATCACCAGGGCGTGGCTGCCCTCGGCCAGGTACCATACCGGAGCCATGTGGGGCCGGCCGTCGGGCTGCAGCGTAACCAGGTGGGCCACGTGGGGCTCCGCCAGATACTCCTCAATCTCCTGTTTGCTGAGCACGACCATCCGGGTCCTCCACTACCGGTCACTGCCGGACTCGTTCTAGCGCGACCTCCCCACCGGAACAAGCCCTCGGGTTAGCGTGCGGCGTCGCCCAGGAGACGCTTCAGGTGGTCCCTGCTGCGGAGAACGCTGCCCTCCACGTCGGCTTCATTCCGGGTCTCCATGACCAGCGCGAAGGGGTAGGGACGCAGGGAATCGATCCACTGGTTGAAGTCGACACCTCCCGGGCCCAGTTCCAGGTGGTCCCGTTGCCCGTCGCTATCGTGGATATGGATGTGCCGGAGGAAGGGGGCGAAGGTTTCAAAAGCGTCGGTCAGGCCATCGGACAGGTAGGCATGGCCCGTGTCAAGGGTAATCTTCACCGCCGGGCTGCCCAGGTTCTTGACCAGGTCCCGCAACTCCCCGTAGCTCCGGATTACCTCGCCCGGATTATGATGCAGGTTTTCCATGCCCACGACCACACCTTCAGCCTCGGCCTTCGGGACGACGGCGCGCAGGAAGTCCTTCAGGTTAACCGTCGCTTCCCTTCTGACTTCTTCGCTGGCATCTTCGGGGGCGACGTCGGGGCAGTCGATGGGGCCGGGATGGACCACCACAACCCTGGCGCCGATTTCCCCGGCTAGTTCCAGCGTGTCCTCCAGCTCTTTCAGGTGCCGGTCACGGCGCGCCGGATCGTGGGAAGCCGGGGCGACCCCACGGTGGATGAAATGGATCGAAAGGTCAACGCCGTGGACCGCTGCTTGCAACCGCAGGTAGCGACGGTCCGCCCGGCTGAGGACCTGGGGAAAGAAGGTGTAGGAGCCCAACTCCAGGCCATGAAACCTGTGCCGGATGACGAAGTCCAGGGCGTCACAGGCTTGGGCCTCCCGCCCGAAGGAGAAAGTGGAAACGGCAATGGTGGACATGGCCTGCCTCCTATTGCAGCCTAGCGAGTCTGGTGTCTCGCCATTGGCTCGATAACCGGTTCGGTAATCCGGGCTTGGTGGATTGTCGGTCATCCCCTGATACCGGGTCCCCTATCGGCATGATACCGCCTGTCCGTCATCCCGGCGAAGGCCGGGATCCAGGCACGGCATCTCTGGATTCCGGCCTTCGCCGGAAAGACGGGGTTTTGAAGCGTATTACGAGACGGTGCACTGGACCGGGCTGTCCCGCTCCCGCGTCCGAGTCGCCGCGACGGCCCGGCCCACGGTGTACCTCAATATAGCATACCGGCTTACCGCCCGTAAGCAGGCCCGGTTTTGGGAGCGCCCGGACGCCAACCATTGCCGCCGGCCGCCCGCAATGTGGTACGGGAACGTGGTATAGAATGGTCTGGTGAAAGGTCGCCAGAAGCTGCGAGAGAGCGGGGTGCGTAGCCATGGACTGCGGCTGCTGCCGGCCCTGCTCGCCCTCCTGGCGTCCCTGGCTCTGCCAGCCTGCAGTGGCGCCACGGCCCCCTCCCCGGCCCCCACGGCAACTCCTGTTCCGGTCGCGGCCCCCACGGCCGCCCCACTGATCACGCTGCCCGAGGATGAAGGGGCCCACGATGCCGGGATCGAGTGGTGGTATTTCAACGGACACCTGGCCGACAGCGCCGGCGGCCGGTACAGCTTCCACTTCGTCACCTTTCAGAGTGCCGCCGGCACGGCGGCGACCGCCCAGCTTATCCAGCTTAGCTGGGGCGATCATGCCAGAGGGCTCTACCTGACCGAGGAAAAAGCCAACCTCACCGCGCCGGTACGCTCGCCGGGACGGTTCGATGTCCGGAATTCCGGGTGGTCGATGCGAGGCGACGGCGTGGACTACGCGCTCTCTTTTGATATCGGAGGCGGCACCGGGAATTACTCCATTCAGCTCACGGCAACCTCCCGGAAACCTGCCGCGCTCCACCAGGGCACCGGCCTGGCAAGCCTCGGGCCCGCCGGCGATACCTTCTACTACTCCCGTACCCGTCTGGACGCCTCGGGCACGCTGGAGATCGACGGGCAGCTCCGAGAGGTGACGGGCTCCTCCTGGATGGACCACCAGTGGGGCGACATCACCGGCCAGCAGGTGGGCTGGGACTGGATGAGCCTCCAGTTTGACGACGGCTCGGAGCTGATGGCGGCCCTGGTTTGGGACCCCGGCGGGCGCCAGCCCTTCGCCGCCTACGGGACCCGCATCGCTCCGGACGGGACCGTCCGGCACCTGGATGGGGACGACCTCCATTTGACCCCGAAGGGCGCCTGGACCAGCCCGGCCACGGGGGTGGTCTATCCCATGGGCTGGGATTTCAGCGTTGCATCGCTGGAACTGGACCTGGCCCTGATACCCGAGCAGCAAGACGCCGAGTTCGCCGGCAGCCGCTTCGTGCCCGCAGCCTACTGGGAAGGGGCAGTGTCGGTGGCAGGGACCGCGGCGGGTGCAGCGGTCTCCGGCAGGGGGTTCGTGGAGCTAGTGGGCTACGATCCGCGCCAGACCGTACCCACTCTTCCAACGCCAGAGTAGGCGGTGGCCCCCGCCCCGCTGGGGCACCCGGTGCGGCCGGCTCCCGGATGGCCCTCAAGAACCGGCGGCGCTCGCCTCTTGCGCCCCCGGCAGCGCGGGATTATTATTTTAGGTAGGGCATCCACGATACTTCGTTCATTGAATTCCCGGTGTTCCCACCAACATTCCAGCAGACTCCGGTGGGACTCACCTACACCACGGCCACGGCCCCCGGTGCCTGTAAAGCCGGGAAGAGGCTCGGGCCCGCACGCTCCGATGGGGGGATGGGAGAGCAGGGCGCCGGTTGGCAGACCATTCACTGGGCCAGGCGTCCGTTTCTTCCAGGGGAGGAGGTTCACCTCAAGTTGTCGACTGCGAACCTTCGGACAGTCCTCTATTCTGCCCACCTGGACGCGGGGGCGCGCGTCGTGCCCTTCGGCGGGTGGGATATGCCGCTCCAGTACGCGGGCATCCTGGCTGAAGTAAAGGCGGTGCGCACCGCCATGGGGATTTTCGACGCCTCCCACATGGGCAGGCTCTGTAGACCGTCAGCGATAATGGGACGCA
>MPMB02156838.1_pt1 | contig 10659 bp, 7 predicted proteins | sample 1617371 | NCBI WGS metagenome assembly MPMB02 (sample SAMN05944808, study PRJNA350692) | marine metagenome | biome: marine; feature: ODZ; material: water; isolation source: 300 m water sample filtered on 0.2 um supor filter | place: Pacific Ocean | collected 2012-04-08 | depth 300m m
ATGATTCAGACTTAGAATGAACACGCTTAGACGTTGATTTTACATTTGGGGGGAAACCCATGCCTAAAACAGACATCAGGAAAATCGGGAGCGAAAATGTGAAGGAACTTACCGACGAGGCGTTGGACCGCACCACCGGGAACGCACAGGCGTGCTTGTGTGCTTTTCCAACCCCAATCAACTGCGGGCCTCCGTCTCCGTCTGAGTAATTTCCGCTGGTCTCAGCGTCAGGCATTAACGAAAGACCCCGTGGGAAAACCTCGCGGGGTTTTTTGCGTTCTGCGATGTCCGCTTTGGGTCATAAGCAGACATGGAATACTCAGCCGTTACCCATAAGTTGAAACCAACCCACTGCCACGTGTTGCCACGAACACGCGGGGGGAACCCGCGCCTACCTCAGCTCAATCATTTCCACGGTGCCGTCGGGCAGGACCTCGGCCATGTGGCCGTCGGGTTCGTCGAGCATGAGGGTGACCGCTGCCAAAACGGCCAGCGCGGTGGCCGCGATCACCAGGAAGAAAACCTGGGGCGAGACGAAGGACAGCACGGTGAGGAAGCTGACCGCGCCGATATTGCCATAGGCCCCCACCATGCCGGCGATCTGGCCGGTCTGGCGGCGCTTGATCAGCGGCACCATGGCGAACACCGCGCCCGAACCGGCCTGTTCGAATATGGAACAGGCCATGGTGGCGGCCAGAGCCAGCGGCAACCACCAGCCCGGACCGATCTGGGACAGGGTAACAAAACCGAACGCCAGACCCGCGAGCAGAACGATCAGCGTCTTCTTGCGGCCGAAGGTGTCGCTCATGAGGCCGCCGGCGGGCCGCGCGAAGAGATTGGTGAAGGTGAAGCCCGCGGCCATCAGCCCGGCCATGACCAGGCTGAGATCGAAGGTGTCCTGGAAGAACAAAGGCAGCATGGAGACCACCGCTAGTTCCGAGCCGAAGGTGACGAGATAGGCGAGATCGAGCACCGCCACCTGTTTGAAGGCGTATTTGTGGATCTCGGGCACTTCTTCCTCGCCGCTCAGCACGGCGAGGTTGACGCGGATGATGTGGAAGACCTGCCAGCCGTAGAGCGCCGTTAAGACCACATAGATGGTGGCGGTGAGCGCCGGGGAGAGAAGCGCAAGATTGGCCGGACCCAGCTTCCAGGCCAGCACCGCTAAGGCGAGGAGCAGCGGCGCTTTCATGATGATATAGAGGATGGCGTCGCCGCGGCTGGTGACCTCCATGGCCCCGGCCTTGCCGGGCTTGAAATAGGTGGCGCCATCAGGGGTGTCGGTGACGGCGCGGAAATAGACCGCCGAATAAACCAGGGCAATTAGGCCGGTCAGCCCCACGGCATAGCGCCAGCCGTCATCGCCGCCGAACATAAGGGCGATGGTGGGCAGGGTCATGGCCGCCGCGGCCGAACCGAAATTGCCCCAGCCGCCATAGATGCCTTCGGCCAGCCCCACCTGTCTGGCGGGAAACCATTCGCCCACCATGCGGATGCCGATGACGAACCCGGCGCCTGTGAATCCGAGCAGGAAACGGGTCAGGGCCAGGGTCTGAAAATCGTCAGCCAGCGCGAAGAGAAAGCAGAGAACGCCGGAAATGGCGAGCAGGGCCGAATAGGTGAGACGGGGCCCAAGCCGGTCCACCAGCATGCCGATGATGATGCGCGCCGGGATGGTCAGGGCCACGTTGAGGATAAGCAGGGTCTTGACCTCTTGGGGCGTGAGGCCGAGGGCGTCGCGGATCGAGCCCATCAGCGGCGCATGGTTGAACCAGACGATGAAGGTGATGAAAAAGGCGACCCAGCTGAGATGGAGAACGCGTATTTTTCCGCTGAAAGCGAACAGATTGATCCGGGGAGCCGCTGTTGATGACATGAATTCTCGTTTCCTTATGAGGGGAGCGCGCCAAAGGAGACATCAGAAACGCTTTCCCGGGGCTTTATGTTGTGGTGCAAAGTGCAAGCCCAATGCCACATGAGAATTCCATTATCTATCAAGTAGTTAGCATCGAAATCCCGTTTCCGGGGCCGAGAAATATGCATAATATTTAGGCGTTTTATAAATTTGCATATTATTTAGGCACAATGGGGGTGGTTTTTTTGACCTTACGGCCCATAGTGATAGGGGGCAGCTACGGAAATTTATTTGATTACAATGGCTTATAGATAATTGGCCGGGCTCCGCCATTCTGGCACGCATATTGCGGCGCAACATCCCATCACATTCCAGGAAGGCGGTAATCATGAAGGAAAAACTGGTCCTCATCGGTAACGGCATGGCCGGAATCCGCACCATTGAGGAACTTCTCAAGCTGGCGCCGGAACTCTATGACATCACGGTGTTCGGCGCCGAACCCCATGGCAATTACAACCGTATCCTGCTGTCCCCGGTGCTGGCCGGCGAGAAAAGCGTGGACGACATCATGCTCAATGACGAGGCCTGGTACGCCGAGAACGGCATTACCCTGCATAAGGGCAAGACGGTCACCGAAATTAACCGCGCCCGTCGTGTCGTAACGGCCACGGACAAAGACGGCCACGTCACCGAAGCCCCCTATGACCGGTTGCTGATGGCCACCGGCTCCGACCCCGTGATCCTCCCCGTCCCCGGACACGACCTTCCCGGCGTCGTCACCTTCCGCGACATGGCCGACGTGGAACGCATGATCGAGGCCACCAAAAAACACGCCCATGGGGTGGTCATCGGCGGCGGGTTGCTGGGGCTGGAAGCCGCCAACGGGCTGATGAAACAGGGCATGCATGTGACCGTGGTGCATCTTGAGGAGACCCTGATGGAGCGCCAGATCGACGCGGAAGCAGGCGCGATGCTGAAGCAAAATCTCAAGGCCAAGGGTCTGAATTTCATGATGGCGACGCACACCGAGGCGATCCTGGGCACGGACCGGGTCACCGGGGTGGAACTGGCCGACGGCACCGAGATTGCCGCCGATCTGGTAGTCATGGCGGTGGGCATCCGCCCCAATACGGCGCTGGCGGAAAAGGCGGGAATTTACTGTGAACGCGGCATGGTCGTCGACGACACCATGCTGACCTATGATCCGCGCATCTATGGCGTGGGCGAATGCGTCCAGCACCGCGGCCAGGCCTATGGGCTGGTGGCGCCGCTGTTCGAGCAGGGCAAGGTCTGCGCCAACCACTTGGCGCGCAAAGCCACCAGCCGCTACGAAGGCTCGATGACGTCGACCAAGCTCAAGGTGACGGGGGTGGATCTGTTTTCCGCCGGGGATTTCCTGGGCGATGAAGAAAGCGACGAAATTCTGTTCCGCGACCCCGGCCACGACTCCTACAAGAAGGTGGTCATCAAAGACGGGCGCATCACCGGCACCGTGCTCTATGGCGATACGGTGGACGGGGCCTGGTATTTCCAGCTCATGCGCGACGGCGTGGATGTGAGCGATATTCGCGACAGGCTCATGTTCGGCAAGGCCCATCTCGGCGATTCCGGCCATGGCGATGAAAGCCGGGCCTCGGCCCTGGATGACAAAATGGAGGTGTGCGGCTGTAACGGCGTCTGTAAGGGCGACATCGTCGCCGCCATCACGAAAGAAAACCTGTTCACCCTGGAAGACGTGCGCGCCCATACCAAGGCGTCGAACTCCTGTGGCTCCTGCACCGGGCTGGTGGAGCAAATTCTGGCCTCTACCGTGGGCGGCGACTACACGGCGACACCCAAGCAAAAGACCCTGTGCCCCTGTACCGAGTTCACCCATGACGACATACGCCGGGTCATCGCCGAACAGGAACTGAAAACCATTCCCGATGTTATGGCCTTCCTGGAATGGAAAACACCCGATGGCTGTGCCACATGCCGCCCGGCGCTCAATTATTACCTGCTCTGCCAATGGCCGGGCGAGTACCGCGACGATCCCCAGTCGCGATTCATCAATGAGCGCGCCCATGCCAACATCCAGAAAGACGGCAGCTTTTCGGTGGTGCCGCGCATGTGGGGCGGCATGACCACGCCCGACGAGTTGCGGGCCATCGCCGATGTGGCCGAGAAATTTCAGGTGCCTTCGGTGAAGATCACCGGCGGCCAGCGCATCGACATGCTGGGCGTGCAGAAGGAAGACCTGCCCCAGGTCTGGGCCGACTTGAACCGCGCCGGAATGGTCTCGGGCCATGCCTATGGCAAGAGCCTGCGCACGGTGAAAACCTGTGTGGGGTCGGAGTGGTGCCGTTTCGGCACCCAGGATTCAACCGCCATGGGAATCAGGCTGGAAAAGATGTGCTGGGGCTCGTGGACCCCCCACAAGTTCAAGATGGCTGTCTCGGGATGCCCCCGCAACTGCGCCGAGGCCACCATCAAGGATTTCGGCGTGGTCGCCGTGGACTCGGGCTGGGAACTGCATGTGGGCGGCAATGGCGGGGTCAAGGTGCTGGCCACCGACCTGTTGTGCAAGGTGGAACACGAAGACGAGGTTGCGGAATATTGCGGCGCCTTTCTCCAACTTTACCGCGAGGAAGCCCATTACCTGGAGCGCGCCGCACCCTGGATCGAGCGTGTGGGCCTGTCTTCGGTGAAAAAGCGCATCGTCGAGGACGAGGCATCGCGCGAGGCGCTCTGTGAGAGGTTTCTGCATTCCCAGAAATTCTCCCAGAGCGATCCCTGGGCGGAACGGGCAGATAATGCCGAGTTCCAGTCCCTGAAACTGGCGGGTTAGATCATGGAAAGGTGGATAGAAATATGCCGGCTCGACGATATTCCGCCTTTAGGCGCCCGGGTTGTGACCGCGAAGGGCGGGAATATCGCCCTCTTCCGCGGCGCCGGGGATGAGGTCTACGGGCTCGACGACAGATGCCCCCATAAGGGCGGGCCGCTGTCGCAGGGGATCGTTCACGGCGAGCGCATTACCTGTCCGCTGCATAACTGGGTGATGGAATTGAAAAGCGGCGAGGCCGTGGCCCCCGACGTGGGCTGTGCCACGGTCTATCCGGTGCGGCTCGAAAACGGCGCGGTTCATATCTCGCTGCCCGAAAGCGCCGCCGGGCCGGTCAAACTGGTGGCCATCGAGGGAGGCCGCGCCGTCAATGAATAAAACCGTCAAAACCACCTGTCCCTATTGCGGAGTGGGCTGCGGCATCGAGGTAGGGCCAGGGTACGTCGGCCCAGAAAAAGGCGCCGAAAACACCCCCAAAATCAGCGGCGATGCCTGTCATTCCGCCAATTACGGAAAGCTCTGTTCGAAGGGGGCGGCGCTGACCGAGACTCTGGGCCTCGAAGGCAGGCTTCTGGAACCGGAAATACACGGGAAACAAACCAATTGGGAGAGTGCGCTGGACGCGGTGGCCAACGGCTTCACGCGCATACTCCGTGAACACGGGCCCCAGGCGGTGGCGTTCTACGTGTCCGGGCAATTGCTGACGGAAGACTATTACCTGGCCAACAAGCTGATGAAGGGGTTCATGGGCAGCGCCAACATCGACACCAATTCCCGCCTCTGCATGGCGTCCAGCGTCGCCGGGCACAAGCGCGCCTTCGGCGGCGATACGGTTCCGGGATGCTATGAAGACCTGGAGAAAGCCGATCTGGTTGTTTTCGCCGGCTCCAACGCCGCCTGGTGCCATCCCGTCCTGTTCGCGAGAATCGAAGCCGCCAGGGCGAACAACCCGGACCTTAAAACCGTGGTCATCGATCCCCGCCGCACCGCCACCTGCGAAAGCGCCCATATCCATCTCGCCCTGAAGCCGGGCTCCGACGCCATCCTTTTCAACGGCCTTCTCGCCTATCTCCACCGGGAGGGATATACCGACCGGCTCTATATGGACGCCCATACCCAAGGCGGCGAAGAGGCCCTGGCGGCGGCGGAAAGCGCCAGGAACATCGCCGAAACAGCGCGTGCGTGCGGGCTGGAGACATCCCAGGTGGCGGCTTTCTTCGACCTGTTCGCGCGCACCGGACGGGTGGTGACCCTCTATTCCCAGGGCATCAACCAATCGTCAAGTGGCACCGACAAGGTCAACGCCATCCTCAACTGTCACCTTGCCACCGGGCGCATGGGCCGCGAGGGCATGGGACCGTTTTCCCTCACCGGCCAGCCCAACGCCATGGGCGGGCGCGAAGTGGGCGGGCTCGCCACCCAGCTTGCTGCCCATATGGAACTGGAAAACCCCGATCACCGCAAGCTGGTGCAAACCTTCTGGAACGCCCCCCACATGCCCGAAGCGCCGGGATTGAAGGCCGTGGACATGTTCCGCGCCCCCGAATCCGAGAAGGAGACGGGTGAGGTCAAAGCGATATGGATCATGGGCACCAATCCCGCCGTGAGCCTTCCCGACAGCGCCCGCGTGCGGGCGGCGCTTTCCGCGTGCGAGCTGGTGGTGGTGTCCGACTGTGAGCGCGAGACCGACACCACGGCGCTCGCCCATATCCTGCTGCCTGCCCTGGCATGGGGTGAGAAGGATGGAACGGTGACCAATTCGGAACGGCGCATCTCGCGCCAGCGCGCCTTTCTCCCCTCCCCCGGCGCGGCCCGGCCGGACTGGTGGATGATCTGTGAGGTGGCGCGGCGCATGGGCCATGGCGACGCCTTCGCCTATGACAGCACGGCGGAGATTTTTCGCGAACACGCCCGCCTTTCCGGCCATGAAAACAACGGTGAGCGGGCGTTCAATATCAGCGCCCTGGCAACCATGGACGATGCGGCTTACGACGGCCTTGCCCCAATACAGTGGCCGGTAACGGCGGAAGCGCCGGAAGGCACGTCCAGGCTTTACGGCGATGGCCGGTTTTTCACGGCCCCGGGAAAGGCCCGGATGGTGCCCATTGACCCGCGCCCCCCGGTTCACGAAGCGAGCGCGGCGTTTCCGCTGGTCTTCAATACGGGCCGCGGACGGGACCACTGGCACACCATGACCCGCACCGCAAAATCACCGGCGCTGTCCGCCCATTGCGTGGAACCTACGGCTCATATGCACCCGGCTGATGTTGAGGGCATGGAGGCGCAGGACGGGGCGCTGGTGACGCTGGAAAGCGCCTTGGGATCCATGACCGCACGCCTGCACGTGGATGAGGGCATGAGAAAAAGCAGTGTCTTCGTGCCCATGCACTGGAACGACCGCTTCGCGCGGCAGGGTTGCGTCGATGCCCTAATAGCCGCGGAGATGGACCCCATCTCGGGACAGCCGGAGCTTAAACATATGCCGGTGCGCGTCACCCCCTTCGAGCCTGCCTGGCACGGATTTGTGCTGTCGCGGCGCGACCTTGCCTTCGAAGAGGCCGCCTATCTGGTGGTGTCGGCGGGAAAAGGATTCCGCCGCATGGAGATCGCCGGCACGACAGCGCCCGAAGACTGGAGCCAATGGGCGCGGAGGCATTTGTGCGAGGAGGACGACGGCGTCGAGTGGATCGACTTTCTCGATCCCGGCGCGGGAAGCTATCGTGGCGCGCGGATTACCGGGGGCCGTCTCGAGAGCTGTATCTTCGTCGCCGGCAAGGCGGCCCTGCCGTCGCGGGACTGGCTGGCGGGGCTGTTTTCCGAAGAAACTCTTTCCCAACAGGACAGAACCAGCCTGTTGGCGGGTAAGCCGTCGGACCCGCGCGCCGATACCGGACCCACGGTATGCGCCTGTTTCGGCGTCGGCCTCAACACACTGGCGCGGGCCATAACGCAAGAAGGCTGTGTCACGGTGGAAGAGATCGGCGCGGCGCTGAAAGCCGGCACCAGCTGCGGCAGCTGCATTCCCGAAATCAGATCTCTGATCGCCTCTCTGGAACGGAAAAAACCCCGCGGGAGAACCCACGGGGTTTTTCATCAGCTGAACCAGATGCCATCCCAAGGCGGCCACCTTTAAGGACCGCGCGCGGTCCTTACACCCGGAACGATTCTTTCGAACGTGCGTCGTCGGCTTGGTTGGGCGCGTAGTTCGACCACTTATCCTGATAGTATTGGGCCCTCTTGTCGCCTTCGGATTCTTTGTTGAAGGTCAGAAAGATATTGCGTCGGCTCTTGTCGCTGGTGTTGGCCGGAGATCCGTGGGGCACGAAGGAATCGAAAAAGATAACGTCCCCGGGATCGGCCTCGAGTAGCACATATTCGTCTTCGGGCGCGTATGGGGGGTCGTCCTCCGACAAGGGCTGCCATTCCTCCGACATGAGCCGCCGCTCGTAGTTCCCCGAATTCATGAAGCTCAGGGCCGCGTTTTCTTTTCTGTTCGCGTCGACGACGATGCCCATGGTGATGTAGAAAGGGCCGTAAGTGTTCCAGCCGGCGGCCTGGTCCTGATGCAGTTTGTCCGGCCGGCAGCCGGGCAGCTTGTAGTTGATCTTTTCCTTGAACAGAACAGGCGGCTCCCCCAGAAGCTGGGTCAGGCATTCGACAGCCTTGGGGGGGAGCAGAAGTTCCCCGAGTTCGGGGTTGTGATCACCCAGAACATTCTCGATGCGCACCAGGATGTTCTCGCCGGTGACCGGGCTTTTCTCGTAATACTTTGCCTCCTCGCCAGCGGCGGGCTGCTTGTCCCGCAGTTCGTCCAGGCAGGCCGACACCCTACCCATCACTTCCTTGTCGAGGAAGTCTTTCAATACGACGAACCCCTTATCATCAAACCCCGTTATTTGTTCCTTGCTTAGAAACATTTACCATTTCCTCCCATGGTTCGCGCGGTTTCCATAACACCGGTCATAATAATAAAAGCCTCCGCCTATGACAATTGAAACACCACCTGCCATGCCCTACTGGGCTGCGGCGGTTACGGCGATGCGGCTTTTTGTCGCAACATTGGAATCTGAATTAAGGCCAGATGCAGACATTCAATCCCCCGTTTTTTAGCTGACATACTTCAGAATGCAAAAACCCCCACCAGTGGAAACCAGCGGGGTCATTGTGGGAATGCCAAATGGCGGGAAAGACTTACCCTGGAATGAATGGTATCTCAGCCACCCCCTCAATATATATCAAATCCATCTCCACCATTTTCGGTATCTGGTGAGTGCGTTCGTTTGTATAACTCTTGTATAAGCACCTCAGAAAAGAAAAACGAGACAACGTGTCTCGCTAATCTATTGATAATTACCATAAAAATGGTGCCCCCGGGGAGACTCGAACTCCCACGTCATTGCTGACAACAGATTTTGAGTCTGCCGCGTCTACCAATTCCGCCACAGGGGCCAGCAGCGTAAAAAAGAGACTCGGGGATATAGCGGGCGGAACCGCCGCGGTCAATCTAAGGGGGTCAATGGAGCCCCGGCGGTGCCTGATGGCGGTTGCCATGAGAGGGCGGCGTTGCTACACCGCAGGTCATGTTGCGGCGACTTTACGACTGGACCATGGAACTGGGAGAGCGGCCCGGCGCCATGTGGGCGCTGGCGGCGGTGGCCTTTGTGGAAAGCTCGGTCTTTCCCATCCCCCCTGACGTGCTGTTGATTCCCATGGTTCTGGCGGCGCGCGCCAAGTGGTGGCGCATGGCCGCGCTGTGCACGGCGGCGTCGGTGTTGGGTGGATTGGCGGGATACGCCATCGGCGCTTTTCTGTTCGACGCCGTGGGCCGCCCGGTGCTGGAGTTTTACGGCCAGACGGGAAGTTTCGAGGCCTTCCGCGAGTCCTATAACCAATGGGGCGCGTGGATCGTGGGCGGGGCCGGGCTGACACCCTTTCCCTATAAGGTGATCACCATCGCCAGCGGCGCCACCGGGCTCGATCTCGGCATCTTCATGGCGGCCTCGGTGGCCTCGAGAGGCTTGCGCTTCTTCCTCGAGGCGTGGCTGCTCTGGTACATTGGTCCGCCGGTGCGCCATTTCGTGGAGAAGAATCTGGGCCTCGCCTTCACGGCGTTTTTGGCGGCCCTGTTGGGAGGATTCGTGGTGGTGCGCTATGTCTTTTGATCTCAAGAATATTCCCGCTGTGCGGCTGGTGCCGGGGCTGGTGCTGGCGGTGAGTCTGGGGGCACTGGCGCTGGCCTACGGTTCCCAGTACTGGGGCGGGCTCGCGCCCTGTGTGCTGTGCCTCTATCAGCGCGCCGCCTATGGCGCGGTAATCCTTTTCGCGACCGCAGCGCTGGCGTGTGCCTTGAAGGACAAGGAGAAAGCGGCGCGGATGTTGACCGGGTTCTGCGCGCTGGGGTTCCTGGCCGGCGCCGGCATCGCCTTCTATCACCTGGGTGTGGAGCAGCACTGGTGGACGGGCACGGAAGGTTGCGTGGATGCGGCGGCGGTCAGCGCCCAGACCGTCGAGGAATTACGCGCGCAGCTTTTGGCGGCGCCGGTGGTGCCTTGCGATGAAGTGGCGTGGTCCCCATTCGGCGTCTCCATGGCCGGTTATAATGCGGTGGTCTCGCTGGCGCTGGCGGCGGCCACGACGGCCGGGCTGCGCCTGATGCGGGAGGAAGAGACGTCATGATAACGCCCACCGAAATCACCAGCCCCAGGAAAACAGGAGAGAACTGCCTGCCCGGCGACCCCGATGCCAAGCGGCTGGTGGAACGCATGATCCGCGTCGATCATGCCGGAGAATACGGTGCGGTGCGTATCTATGAAGGTCAGATAGCGGTGCTGGGCAGGGCCGTTGCGGGTGGCGCTATCGCCCATATGGCGGATCAGGAGCGCGACCATCTGGCGGCGTTTGAAAAACTGGTCCGGGAACGCCGGGTGCGGCCCACGGCGCTGGCGCCGCTGTGGCATGCGGGCGGCTTCGCCCTGGGCGC
>MPMB02104522.1_pt1 | contig 10640 bp, 10 predicted proteins | sample 1617371 | NCBI WGS metagenome assembly MPMB02 (sample SAMN05944808, study PRJNA350692) | marine metagenome | biome: marine; feature: ODZ; material: water; isolation source: 300 m water sample filtered on 0.2 um supor filter | place: Pacific Ocean | collected 2012-04-08 | depth 300m m
GAGTCTTCATTACTGCTATCATTGCTTTCTCAGATTGGCCGCCAAACATGACCATCCCCACGGTAGATAGGATGCCGATTATGACGATGACGATCATCAGTTCCATGAGGGTGAAGGCTTGATAGTTTGTTTTTTTATTAAAAATCACAAATATTAAATTCGGCCTCTAAATAAAAATCATTTCCATCTTTATCGCCAATATTTGCTCTGATACAAGACATGTTCCCACCTCCAATACGACAATAATTTTTTGAACCATTGTCCCCATAACCAACAACAACTTGTCCTTTAGGAATTTTTGCAGATCTTGATATTGGGCAATAAGCTGCTCCATATGATTGGTTCCACTCAACAGATTTTGCTGATGAATCATAAGAATTAGTTTTATAAATCTCAAATCTCATATCATTATATACACCCCATGCAATTTGGTCTCCGTTAACTGGTCCTCTTAAACAGCTTTTTCCATTTTTTTGCCATATATAATCTATTCCGTTTCTACAAGCAGTCATAGCCAGAGCTAAATTTTTTTTAGCAATTGTAAATGCTTGTTTTGTCGTGTTAATTTTTGCTTTTGTAGTTTGTCCGCCAAACATAACCATGCCGACGGCAGACAGGATGCCGATGATGACAATCACAATCATCAGTTCCATGAGGGTGAAGGCTTTTTGTTTCATCTCATCTAGCCTATCAAAAACTAAACTTATTGTCTTTGATCTATCGTCCGTGAGAATTGGTTATTTAAGCTCGATGAGGGCGAAGGCTTTATGGTTCATAAATTTATCCCATCAAAAATCATATTTTGAGCTTTGTATATATACATGGTGTATGCCTAAATGAAAATTTTACTCAGCTATAATGATGTTTAGTTTTCTGTTCGAAGAGTCACAACCGTCAGCCCAACAGCTTCTTACACTTACTTCAATACCTGAACTACTAACTATTACCTTACCTTTCTCAAAACGAGGCGCTGTAGTATTTTCCACAATGGTGAATTCTGAATTTTTCCAAGGATTTTTTAAAGCAATAGAGTTGTATGCTCCATTTCTAGCACTTCCAGCCCTCCACTCTTTAGTAGTGCCACACTGTACTTTGTAATTGCCACCATATTTAGTTGTACCAACAAAAAAATAAGTTTCTCCTAGCGTACATTTAAACATCTCAAAAGTTATTGTCTTTACAACATTATCATGGTGAGTCTTCATTACTGCTATCATTGCTTTCTCAGATTGGCCGCCAAACATGACCATCCCCACGGTAGATAGGATGCCGATGATGACGATGACGATCATCAGTTCCATGAGGGTAAAGGCTTTTTTAGCACCCACTGTCGGTAATATTATTTTTTTCATCTCGCATAACTTTACAATTCGTTATTATATTTTTTGCAGTAATTTTAAAAGTGTTCGAATTTGGACTTCCGCTAATACAATAATAAAATTCTTTTTCTGCAAGATCTTTATTGCCATCAAAAAGATTTTCGATTATTTCATCTGTAGTATTTGAACTGCAACCGCTTGAAGTGTGATAGTAGCTACCATTATTAGAAATATATTCTTGTTGTGCTAAATAAATCGAACTGGTACTTACCTCGGCTACTTTTTTGTTAGCCCCCTCCTTGGTAGTACCAAACATAATTATTCCTATGGATGATAAAATTCCGATAAGAACTACCACGATCATAAGCTCCATTAACGTGAAACCTTTAATCATGCTTTTCATTAAACTTTTGGCTTTTTACTGAAACGCAATAGTTTTTTCTTCTCGTTCGTCTGCAGCACTACAAGGTTGTGTGTGACAAGATTTTGCTATTATATTTTGTCCTGAAACACTTAATCTTATAAAACCTGCATCACCACTTGCTGTATTAGCTCCTCCACTTGTAACTGCCGCTTTCTCAACTTGATATGGGTTTTCATGCTCACCTGACTGGCTTGTAACCGCCGCAGCGACAACACTTGTTGGTGTTCTACCACTGCACGTTAAACTTCCACCCATTGTTGTAGTGTCGCCCATACTACAGTTCATCATTTCTACCACTATAAACGTTGTCACTTGCTTGTGTATGGATTTAGTTGCTGCAATTTTAGCTTTTTCAGCTTGACCACCAAACATAACCATGCCCACGGCTGACAATATTCCAATGATCACAATCACGATCATCAGTTCCATTAAAGTAAAGGCTCTTTTAAATTTTCTTTTATTCATGCTCTATTTATTTCCACTCCTCTTTAGTATTCTCATTCACCGTAGACTTATTAATATCAAAAATCATACCTTAAAAAACTTTATAAAAAAACAACAAATATTTTATAATTTTGTGATAAAAATTAAGGTTCTTAACCCCCCATAGCTTCACCCATGCTTAGTATTGGCATATACATCGCTAAGAGCATACCCCCGATTAAAACTCCCATAAAAACAATCATAATTGGCTCAATTAAAGTCGATAAATTAGCAACTGAATCGTCAAATTCTTCTTCATAGTATCGAGCAAGGGAATTTAACATTTCATCTAAATTGCCCGTTTCATCACCCACTGCTATTAATTGATGAAAAGTGGCTGGAAAAATTTTTTCTTTTTCAACACATTTTCCCAGAGCTTCTCCTGAAAAAACTCCCTTTTTTACATTTTCAAGTGCTTCAACGATCACTAAATTAGCAGTAACAGATTTTGCTATATCAATAGTTTCTACAATATCTACCCCTGCTGACCTTAAATTTCCTAACACCAAGGCTACTCTAGCTATGATAGATTTTTTTAGTAATAGACCAAAAACAGGAATTTTAAGAACAAATATATGCCAAGCCTTTTTAATCCTGTAATTAGTTTTAATTAAGTATCGATAAGCAAAAACAAACAATATTAGAAGAATTAAAGACACACCGCCACCTGTTGGGGAACGTAAAAAATCACTCATAGCTATTACTGATAATGTTATTGCAGGTAGCTCAGCATCAAAACTTTGATACATTTTATCAAATTTAGGCATCACGAAAAATAACATGATTCCTGTAACCGCCATGGCTACTATAAATAATATAACTGGATAAGTTAAGGCACCTTTTATTTTTGATTTAATTTTTTCTCTTTTGTCTAAAGCAATTACAATTTTGTCTAAAAAGATATCTAATTGACCAGCCGCTTCTCCTGCCCTAACTAAATTTATGTAAATGTTGTCAAATATTTTTGGATGTTTTTCAAAACAAATAGAAAGCATGTTACCCTGCTTCAAATCGTTAATTATTGCTGTAATAATTTTTTTCATATTTTTTTCTGTAATTTGTTTCTCGAGCAATTGAAGTGACTCTAAAGGTCGAAGTCCTGCACGGATCATAGTAGCAAGCTGTTTGGTAAATAGTAAAACTTCTTTAGTTTTAACGCCCGAACCGAAGCTAAAAGAAATGGGTTCTTTTTTTTTATCTTTAGTTTTTTTTTTTGATCTAAAAAGTTTGGTGATTATTATTTTTTGTTGTTTAAGTTTGTCGGCAGCTTCTTCGTTATTAAGTGCCTCTATGTTGCCTTCAACATATTTGTTGCTTGCGCTAATACCCTTATATTCAAAATAAAGCATTAAACTTTTTCTTCTTTCTCATATTCAGAAAGTGAAAGCTCAGCACTTTGAATCTGCCTTTCATACTCTTTAAAGGAAAATTCTCCGCTTAATAATAATTCGTGAGCCATATTTTGCATAGTTCTAAAATTATTTTTCTTAGCTATAACTTCTAATTCGCTCTGACTTTTTCCTTGTAAAATTCCCAGTTTCATATCTTTATTGATCTCTAGTATTTCATATATCCCCATCCTTCCCTTGTGACCTGATTGGTTACAATGATTACATCCTTTGGATTGATATATACGTGCTCTATCTGATTGAGGACTGGCAATCCCAATTGAATTTAATATCTTGGCAGTAATTTTATTATCAATTATTTTACACTCAGGACAAAGTCTTCTGACCAAACGTTGCGCTACTACCAATGATAAAGCTGAAGAAATCAAATAATTGGGTGTTTCCATATCTAGAAGCCTGATAATCGAACCCAGTGCATTATTTGTGTGTAGAGTGCTGAATACTAAGTGGCCTGTTAAAGATGCTTTAAGAGCCGTATCAATGGTTTTTTTATCTCTCATCTCTCCGATGAGTATGACTTCGGGATCTTGTCTTAAAAAAGATCTTAATGCTACATCAAAAGTATAATCTATATCCTCCCTAATTGGCACCTGGCCCACTCCCTCTAACTCGAATTCCACAGGATCTTCTGCGGTTAAAATGTTTATGGAAGGATTGCTTATGGTTTTTAAAATACTATAGAGCGTGGTAGTTTTTCCGCTACCCGTAGGACCCGTTACAATCACCATGCCTTGGGGTGAAGTGATAGCTTTTTTCAGTTTTACTAAGTCATTTCTTTCAAATCCCAATTCTTCTAATGTTTTTTCCCCTGCATCTTTGTTTAAAATTCTCATCACAACTCTTTCATCATGTTTAGTTGGTAAAATAGATATTCTTAAATCTACTTCATTACCATCATTCTCGAATGTATGTGAACCATCCTGTGGTTTTCTTTTTTCCGCAATATCCAAATTGCTTAACATTTTTATTCGTGCAACTACGCGTGAATAGTTTTGACTCAAATATTTTGTATGTTCGCCAATAATTTTTAGTATGCCATCAACTCTGTAACGTATTCGTGATGAATTTTTGTAAGATTCTATATGAATATCGCTGGCTCCCATGTTAATGGCTTCTGAAATAATTTTATTTCCAAATGCTATTACTCCTGAATCGTCTTCAACTTTTTCGACTTTAGATTTTTTTTTCAGTTGGGGTGTTTTATGTTCTTTGTCTGCTATTTGAGGATCACTACTTTTTATCCGGTTAATAAAATTATTGATATCGCTTATGGTAGCCGCATAAAGTTCGGGATCCATTTGTGTAATAGTTTTAATGTTTTTCATTAAGCTAAGTTTTGAAGCATCGGGTATGGCGATTTTTAACGTATTGTTAGCAAATTCAAAGGGAACTAATGAATTTTCCTCGATGTAACTAAAGGGAATAATTTTTTTTAATTTATCACCAAGTTTGTATTTTTTGAGTTCCACAATCGGTAATGAATAAGATTCAGATAAAGTTTTACGTATTTCATTTTCATTAGTTAATTCACGATCTAAAGCTGTTTCAAGTTTTGTTTTTCCAACTTCTTTGCTCACAGAATGAATTTGTTTCATTTGCTCCGTATTAATTATTTTGTTTTCCACCAACATATTGAGGATGTTTTGTTCACTGGTATCGTCTAATCGTAATACGGACATATCAATCTAATACTCTTGGTGATAAGAAAATTAACATTTCTTCAAGTTTGTTTTTTCGAGTTTTGCCTTTAAATAAATTGCCAAAAACAGGAACGTCTCCTAGCCCTGGAGTTTTAGTTCTGCTATCTGAGGTATTATGAATCTTAATTCCACCAATGACAACAATATCGCCGTCACCAACTAAAAGTTTTGTGGTGATTTCATTGGTTTTAATTCCAGGTTCATCGGAGCCAGCAACTTCAACTGGAGAGTCGTTATTGACTTGAATGTCTAATAAAACGTGGCCGTCACCAATAATACTTGGGGTAACCGTCAAAGCAAGCGCGGCTTCTTTAAATTCTGTTGTTGTGGTCCCGTCGGCTGTAGTTTTGTAGGCTATTTGAGTTCCTTGGGTAACTTTAGCTTCTTGGTTATTCAAAGTGAAAACACTAGGACTTGAAATAATGTTAGTTTTTCCCAATGACTGCAACGCTTCAATTTCTATTTTTAGTGCGGCAGTACTTAATGTTTTGAGAATTCCTATACCACTAGTTCCGCCAGTAATTGAATTATTGGTTACAGTTCCCGCAGCAGCTCCCAAAGTAATTCCAGCTGCTGTTGTAGCTGCTCCCCCAGTAACTCCTGATATTACCGTGGATGTATCGCCCGTATTTTTTTCTGTCATTGCACCAATTCTTGTTCCTAAAGCTTTTTGAAAATCAGAAGTAGCCTCGACAATAAACGCTTCGATTAATACCTGTTTCGTTTTTACGTCAATTTTTTCAAGGACCGCATCAATTACGTCAAGTTCAGGTTGGTGTGCTCTAACAATAATAGACCGTGTCGTAGCTTCAACGGTTATCTTGATATTGCTCATTATCGAGGTACCTTCTGCACCTTGGGTATTGTATAAATCTTCTAAAGTCTTTTTGGCCTGATCGGGGCTTATATAATATAATCTAAACAATTCTGCCAACATAGGTTCTGCGTCCATTTGTGATTGATTTTTTTTCTTCAATACCTCAGATCGAGCAGATTTAAATTCTTCCTGTTGATTTAATTTTTCTGGAGTATGTACTCTTATAATTCCATTCTTGGCATCAATATCCGCTCCTAATGTTTTCATATCTAAGAGGGTTTTAAAAGCAACTTCCCAAGAAACGTCTCTTATTTTTGCTGTCACAGTTCCACTGACTTCATCACCCACTAATATATTGACGTCACCAATTTCTGCTAATAATTTCATCGCATCTCTAAAATCAACACTTTTTAAGTTGAGGCTTACTTGTTGCCTAAGATGAGCATACTCGTCGGTAGTTGGTATAAATTCATAACTTCTCACATGTTCTGTAGTAATTGTTTCTCTTTTGTCGTCTCTAACACTCTCTATATCTGCAGGATCATAACGCTCTGGACCGGCTTTTTCTATTCGAGTCATTTCTTTATCCGCTTTTTCTTTAACCTCTTTAGTATCTATTAAAGGCTTATCACCGTGAATAGACTTATTTTTTTTTGTAGTTGTGCATGAGGTAATGAGACAAACAACAAAAAATAGTGTAATTATTTTTAAAATATTTTTCATAATTTAATTACCCTCTTGTGGCAAAATTTTCCCATTAATGTTGATGTCATAATTCTCATCATCATTCAATTTAACGCTGATCCATTCATGGCCAATATCCAGTAATTGGATATCGCCAAAAATGATTTCATTTTCTCCATACACGTTCGTTGAGCCATCAGGTATAGATATAAGCGCCATATTTCTACTGTCAGCTATAACAGTTCCAATTAATCTAATGCCGTTGATATCATTACCGAATGAGCTTGTTTGATTGCTCTCCCCTTCAGATGTAGATGTAGCCATAGCTCCTCCTGCAAATGGATCTTGAGCCGGAAGCTCTTCTTCATCAATTTTATCAAGATCAGCAGCACGCAAATTTGTCTGAAAAAATTGTAAGAAAACAATTAAAGTAAATAAAGTAAATAAAGTAAATATTTTGTTATTTTTCATATTCGTCATATTAATTTGGCAATTGGACAATTGAAATTGTCCCCTCTGCCAATATCTCTCCCGGTCTTGCATTTTCCTGAGCAACGATTGTTTCTTTGTTAAAATGTATATGTTTTTTGGTTCTTGATATTTCTCTCCTATATTTTAAATAACCAAGATATGTTCCAGAAATTTTCCATGTTACTGGAAGTTTAAAATATAAAGGCGTCCCTGAATTTTGCTCTCCTGTATTTTGCACATTTGTATTTGGACCATGCACAGGAACTTTTTCCTCTCTATGTATGTCGTCAACACTTAAACCATATTTTTTTGCTATATCGTCCATAGTCATCATAAAGTTTTCAAATTCTGCATTGGTATGGAACAAAGCAGTTTTTTCACTAAATTTTGGTTTAAGATTTTTAATTTCAGCTTCCAAATTTGTCCATTCCTCCATCATTCTATTCGTTTCAGTTTCATTGTAGTTCATATCTTTAATTTGTGCCTTCTGATCTTGGAACGTGGGATTAATATAAAGATAATAAATGATTAAAAAAATAACAATCGCACCAAATATTATTCCAAATTTAGTCAACATTTTTTTATCAGAAAAAATTGCTTGACTATCTTTAAGTTTGCTCAACAAATCCTTTACATCCATATCTTTTAGTGATGATAGATCCATTAGCTTCCCTTACTGCTTCCTGAAAAATCTAAAGTAATTTTAATTTTAAATGCTCTCTTCATTGATGTTGATTTGGTTTGCTCTAAAGTAGCTGATGTAGTTCCGTCTACTGTCGCCAGTTTGATAAGAGATTTTTGATTAAGGTTTCTATTAAAATTATTAACATCACCATTTTCAAAAGCCAAACCTTCAATAAGTATTTGATTCGCACCATCGTATTCAATTTTAGTAGGTTTTACTCTACCCGGAACGCTTCGTGCTACTTGTGCCATCGCTCGATAGCTTTGCGCTTGATTAGAATTAAGATTTTCTCCAATCTTTAATGAGTCTTGCATTGCTTTTAATTTTTGCTCCTTTATCTTAAACTTTGCTGAAGTTTGTAGATAGTTTTTTTCGATTTCATCAAATGCTAAAAGTTTTTCTTTATTAAAATAATATTGAGCCGTGGAATAACCAATTAAAGCGAAATAGATGATCGCAATAACAACGGCCAATCCTTTAAATGCAAAACCAGACAAAAATTTAATTTTATTTTGCTGACGAACCGTGTCTCTGTTAGGTAATAAATTAATATTTCTGACTGCGGTAACAAATTTATAATATCCAAAAATATCTAATTTACGATACGCTAGTCCTATAACTGAAGCGATGCTGGATTTATTTGCAAGATTTGTTTTTTCTCGATTATATGTTGGTATTGAAACAGAAACTAAAGGATCAAAAAGTTTAAAACCTGTGTTCTGTAAGTTTTTCATAAACTGAGGTATAAAATATTTTATATTTTTTAGACTACTAACTACATTAATTGCATTTATTTTAGTCTGATATTTGCTTTCATGTTCGTTAAGTGCTTGTTTAATTTGCATAGAATAACGTCGGATAATACTTTCTATTTCCGAATTAGCTTGCTGAGTTTCGTTTACTTGAGTGAGCATTTGTTTTTCTTGAGGTCTTAAAAAAATATCAGTATACATTGGCGTATTATTATAAATAATTATCAAATAATTTTCGTTTAAACCAAGTTCCAGAATTGCAGTTTGTTTTACATCTGCCTGATTGAGTTTAGTATTATCGAATGCATTTTTTAATGAGAAGCATCTCACATCCATGATAACCGGATTAAGACCTGCTTTTTTAACAAGTGCTGAATATCCATTTACATCTGAAAGTTTTGAAGCCACAAAAAGAATTTCCATTGTATTTCTTTTGGAATTGCGTTCGATAATCTGGTGAAAGACAGAGTAGTCGTTAATATTCTCCATTGGTACTAGATTTTCCCAAAGAGAATTAGTGTCTATAGCCTTCTGCATTTCTTCATCAGTCATTTGTGGGCTGGTAAGCACTTTAATAACTGCACTAGTTACTGGAATAGAAATAGCGGCATTTTTAGTTGTAATTTTTGCATTGGCAAGTGCAAGAGGAATTTCTTCGGACAAATAATCTTTGCTATCTAATAAATTATCACCAATTTTTTCTTTATCGAGCAAGCGATAGGAATACTTATCTAATATCCATCTATCACTTTTATCTTTACTAACTTGAGCAACTCGAATGGCTTCTGGGGTAATATCAACTCCTACTACTTCTTCGCTTGTCACGCTCATTTTGCCTAATTTGGATTTGAAATAACTATTTAAAAAATTTTTAAATTTATTTTGTTTAGTTATTTTTTTTGAATCAACAATTGAAGCATTTTTCTCACCTAAACTAAGCTTTGGAATTTTAATTTTTTTTAATTTTTCAAAAATGCTTGAACTTGATTCTGTTGCCTGAGCAGATTCTTGTAGATTTTGAGGTGAAGTAACTTTTGCTGTTTGTGTTTGATTAGAATAAATTTCAGTCTTTGCCTCAACAACTTTGGGTGTGGGTTCTTCCACGTTAGATGAGGGTTCCTCTATTTTAGGGGCCTTATTTTCAGTTGACGATAAATCTTTTTGTTCAGATGAAACCTGCAAATCATCATACCATTTTTCTAAAATAGGTGTGGCTTCCTCTAAATTTGTTGTTCCAGATGAAATGATTTTCTGCTTGCCATTTATATAAGTTCTTCCTACCCAATTGTGAGATTTCAACTCACCTTTATATTTGTCCTGCCTTACGTATATGTGGAGCCTTCCATTTTTCTTATGGATCATCTCCATGGCTTCTCCCTCCTTTAATTTTATTCTCTAAAACCTCTATTCAATTTAGTTTATTCTTACAAAACCATCTTTGTTCTAGATGAGACTATCTTTTGTCTGCCTCTATGCAGGTTCTTCCCATCCAATTGTGAGATTTCAACTCACATTTGTATTTATCTTGTTCTCTATGTATACTGAATTTTCTGTTTTTCTTATAAATCATCTCTGTGGCTCTATCCTTTATCCTTTTGAGTTCTGATTTTAGAACTCTCACACAATTTATTTAACCTCTAACACAAAATTTCATTTATGTCTAACACAAATTTTAAATTTTTTTACCATAATTTTCAAAATATTCAATAAATTCAACGTTTTTTTTAAATTTACTAAAAATTCTGTATTAAATTAAAAATGATAATTCTCTAACACAAGACATAATAAATCTAACACAAAATCATAATATTTTAATTATAAAATTGTGTTAGAGTTTTTATCATTAGCTAAATTAATCTAAAAATTAGGCATTTTATGTTAAAAAATCTATATAAA
>MPMB02174970.1_pt1 | contig 10601 bp, 7 predicted proteins | sample 1617371 | NCBI WGS metagenome assembly MPMB02 (sample SAMN05944808, study PRJNA350692) | marine metagenome | biome: marine; feature: ODZ; material: water; isolation source: 300 m water sample filtered on 0.2 um supor filter | place: Pacific Ocean | collected 2012-04-08 | depth 300m m
GAAGTGCAGAAGAGGGTTCGAAACCACCGGTCAGCACGACCGCAAGAATGCCAACAATCAGGACCCCGATCATCGGCGGCAGGCGTTTTGCCAGATGCACGTTCAGCGATAGCAGCACAAAAGTGACAGTCATGGGGACAGCAATCAGCCAGTCCTTTAACAAAGCGTCGACCCAGTCGAGTCCGAACTGAACGAACACCCCTGCGACCATCGCCATGATGATCGGCATGGGCAGCAGCGACATGATCCGGCGCACCCAGCCGCTGAGCCCGAGTACCAGTAGCACCAGGCCCGTGACATAGAACGCGCCGACGATCTGGGCGAAGTCCAGGTGTTCGAGCGCGGGACCCAGCAGAACGGAGCCTGGAATGGTCCAGAAGAAAGCCAGCGGTTGACGATAGATCAAGGACATCCCAATGCTGAGACAGCCATTGACGACAAATGCCCCAAAGATCCAGGAACTCAGTTCCTGCTCGGATAATCCACCCTGGGCTCCGACTCCCAGCATGATAGCGACGGGAGCTGAGATCGCGAATATGAAGGCGATGACCGCGTTGCTGGCCTGAAGCAGGGTCAGCCCACTGCCGATCTGGCGGATACTGGGTACCGGCAGGGTGATAGGCTCAAGGAGTTTCATCAGTGGTCGTCGCTGCTTTTTATCCGGTACTGGGTCATGGTCGTAAAAGGTCTTCCATAACAGAATCTTCTAGACCGGGGCCACAGGTGGTCTGAACCCAACGCGTTGAGTCCCCAGCCGGTACGGGAGAATCCCTCAGCGACCGTGACAGACATCGAGTAATTTCCAGAGATCACATTATTTTCTCACTGTTTTAGGGGTCTTTGAAGGCCATCGAATCGTTGGCCGTATAGCTGCGATCCTAAATATATCTATCCGGAGAGCGGTAGTTTGACCCAGGTGACTGATTCATGTTTCACTGTCACTAAGTGCGGACGCTGTTAATCGCCTTGCTTGGCCGTTACGCGGCTCAAATTCGGTTTCGATTGGATAAAAAGTTATCCAGAGTTATGTGAAAAACGGAGGAAATCACATGAAAGAAGTTAAGACATTTCAACAAATGTACCGTGACGGGCGCATGGATCGTCGCGATTTCCTGGCGGCGATGGGTGCCCTGGGTCTTACGGCGACGACCGCTGGCAGTTTGTTGGGCTCAGCCAGTGCACTGGCTGCAACGCCCACCCGTGGCGGGTCGGTCATTTTCGCCTCGAACCTACATGGGCCGGATGACACCTTGGACCCACTGCTCGGCACGTCGACGATCGACTATACCCGCGCCAATGCGGGCTGCAATGGACTGATTCAAATCTGGACCGACATGAGTTTGCATGGGGAACTGGCTGAAGAGTGGTCCGTTAATAGTAATGCGACGGAATACATCTTCAAGATCCGTCAGGGTGTCGTGTTCCATGATGGTCATCCGATGGATGCGTCTGACGTGGTGTGGAGCATGAACCGTCACATTGCGGACGGTTCGCCGTCATCGATCAAGTCCTTCTTCTCCTTCGTAAAGGAGTGGAAAGCTGTCGACAAGTACACCGTCAAACTCACGTTGTCGTCACCCGACGCCGACATGCCTTATAAACTCACGCAGCCGCAAGCCAAGATTGTCCGGAAAAACACCTTGAACTGGTGGCAGTGTGGCACGGGGCCGTACCTGGTTGAAGATTTCCAGGCGGGTGTGAAATCGACCCATGTGCGTAACCCGAACTATTGGCGGGACACCGGCCAACACCTCGATGCTATGGAGATCACAGCGATCACCGACCCGAACGCGCGTCTCAACGCGTTGCTCGCGGGCAGTGTCGACATGATCACCGCGATCAGTGCCAAGCAGATCAAGAAGCTCGAGAGTTCAGGACTGAACGTTTTGTCAGTGCCAGCGGGTGTGTATGGTGGCATCTGCTGCCTGAAGAACACAGCACCGGGCGATAACGACGATCTGGTCGAGGGCCTTCGGTTTATCCAGGATCGTGAGCGAATTGTCCGCAAGTTCCTGAAAGGCCACGGGACACTGGGTAATGACCATCCGATCAACATTTCTTATGGCGCCGATCATTGTCACGAACTGCCGCAAATTCCGTATGATCCCGACAAAGCCAAGTGGCATCTGAACAAGTCGGGTTACTCGACGGCTGAACTGTTCGTTGCACCTGTTTCCGGCGCTATCGAGGATACGTGTCTCCTGATGCAGGCGAACCTCAAGAAGATCGGATTTGATCTGAAACTGAAAAAGGTACCGACCGACGGTTACTGGGGTGCGGTGTGGATGAAAGAGCCACTGAACGTGGTGTCATGGAACATGCGCCCGACTGCGAACTCGATGATGGGTATTCAGTTTGGCCCCAATGGCAACTGGAACGACACTTACTGGAACAGTGACCGCATGGGAGAATTGTTGAAAGACTCCTTGGCCGAGACCGATGCAGCCAAGCGGCATGAGATGCACTGTGAGATGCAAAAGCTGGTTAGTACTGAAAGTGGGATCATCATTCCTTATCACACTAACATTCTAGATGCGAACAATCCAAAGGTTAAAGGATTCTCCAACGTGCCTCTGGGCCAGTTTGGCGGAAACGGCTGGGCCGAGCATATCTGGAAAGAAGCTTAAGTTAATAGCCGTGATGTTACGAAAAGAAGCCCGCACGTTCGCGTGCGGGCTTCTTTATTTGGGACACCCTAAACTCATGTTATTTGATTAATTCATCATGCTTTGGCGCGCGATTGTCGGCCGGCTGGGCCTCAGTATAGTCACCTTGTGGGTGGTCTCGGTGCTGATTTTTATCGGCACCAACTTGTTGCCTGGGGATATTGCACAAATTATGCTGGGGCAAACTGCAACCCCTGAAAACACCGAGGCGCTGCGTGTAAAACTCGGTCTGGATAAACCCGCTCACATGCAGTATCTGGTCTGGCTGGGTAACGTCTCGATGGGGGACCTAGGAATTTCAAAGGCGGGCTTAGGTGCTGGGCTGGGTACCCCAATCGTCGAGGTGTTGGGGCCTCGAGTGACTAACACCCTCCGTCTTACCGCACTGGTGGCAGTTATTGCAATTCCAATTTCGTTATTTATTGGATTGATCGCCGCGATGCATCCGGGAACCCAACTTGACCGCACGGTGACGTTCTCGACGCTGAGTCTCATATCAGTGCCCGACTTTCTCGTGGCGACATTTTTAGTATTAATTTTTGCGGTTTATTTAGGATGGTTACCCTCTATCGTTTTCCTGAGAGGTAACGAAACTGGCTGGGTGCTAATTAAGACCTTAGCGATGCCAACCTTGACTTTGATTATAGTTGCGTCGTCGCAGATTATCCGAATGACGCGGGCAACAGTGCTGAATGTGATGAGTTCCCCGTACATTGAAATGGCCATACTGAAAGGTGTGCCTCGCAAGAAAATTATCTTGCGGCATGCATTGTTAAATGCGATCGGTCCGATCGTTAATGTGATTGTGCTGAATCTTGCGTGGCTTGTCGGTGGGGTCGTCGTGGTCGAGATAATTTTTGCCTATCCCGGATTGGCTAAATTGATGGTCGAAGCCGTTCTTTTGAGGGACTTACCGCTGGTTCAGGCTTGTGCAATGATTTTCTGTGGCACTTATGTCGTCCTGATCTTTTTGGCTGACATGGCTTCAATCCTGTCCAATCCGCGCCTGCGTCATCCCAAGTAAGAGAGCTGGCGATGTCAGAGATAACTCAAAACGCTAGTCCGACAACGCAGTTCGAAGAACTGCCTGATGCACCGCCCAAGCGAAAAATAAAACTCAGTCTGGCAGGTAAAATTGGTGTTGTAGTCCTCATTTTCTGGGCGATCATAGTGGCCATCGGACCAACGATCTCTCCTTATCACGAGGCAGACATTCTTGATGAGGAACTTTTTGTTGTGCCAGGCGGAGACGAGTATCCGGATACCGATTTCCAACCACCCAGTAAAATTGTGTTGCTTGGGACGGACTATTTGGGTCGGGACACTCTATCCCGCATTCTCTACGGAGCAAGAACGACCATCGGAATTTCGTTTATTTCAACCCTGTTGGCGTATCTCATCGGGGTCACATTGGGCATTGCAGCGGCCGTCGGTAGCAAAGTGCTCGACACGATTCTGAGTCGGCTAAACGACGCACTGCTTTCTTTACCCTCATTAATGATGGCGCTTGTTATGATTGCTGCTTTGGGCAGCTCGATTCCTTTGCTGATCCTACTGACTGGAATAATTTACGCGGCCAGTGTGTTTCGCATTGCGCGTTCTCTGGGGCAGGAGGTTATGGTCAGTGATTTTGTTGAAGCGGCTCGAGTACGAGGTGAGGGTTTATGGTGGATTATCACCCGCGAAATACTACCCAACATCGCGATGCCGTTGGCGACTGACTTTGGATTGCGTTTCGTTTGGATCATCCTGTTTATCTCCGCATTGAGTTTTCTGGGATTAGGTGTGCAGCCACCAATGTCGGATTGGGGCAGTATGGTGAAGGAAAATCTTCCAGGCCTGATCTATGGATCGATGGCACCGATATTGCCATCGCTTGCTATTGCAACCCTCACGATATCGGTGAACATGATTGTGGATGATATCTCTGCATTTACCGGTGGCAAGCTGTCCAAGAGGATGATTTCATGAGCGTCCTGCTCGAGGTCGACGATCTCAAAATTAGTGCCCGCAGGGACGATGACAGCCTGCTGCCGATTGTTAAAGGGGTCAGTTTCAACGTGGCCCGCGGTGAGGTGGTGGCGCTGATCGGCGAGTCTGGGTCGGGCAAGACCACCATAGCGTTGTCGGCTCTGGGGTATACCAAGCCGGGCCTGGAATTTGCCGGCGGTGAGGTCCGCCTGGAAAATGAAGATGTTATTACCATGGAGCCAGATCAGTTGCGAGCCCTGCGTGGCCAGCGGGTCGCTTACTTAGCACAGAGCGCAGCGGCAACGTTCAACCCGGCGCTGACGATCGGTGAACAAGTGACAGAATCTTGCGTTCTACACGGAATATTGGACCAAGAACAGGCCAATGAACGTGCTGAGACACTCTACCGTGCCCTGGAATTGCCAGATCCTGATCGATTAGGCAAACGATATCCACATCAGGTGTCAGGGGGTCAGTTGCAACGGCTAATGGCTGCAATGGCACTGTGCGGCAAGCCGGATCTTCTCGTGCTCGACGAGCCGACTACTGCCCTCGATGTAACCACCCAGATAGAAGTGCTTAAGGCATTCAAATCAGTAATTAAGCAAGAAGGCTCTGCCGCCATTTATGTGACACACGATCTGTCTGTAGTGGCGCAGGTTGCAGATCATATCGTGGTGCTCTATGCGGGTGAGGTCCAGGAGCATGGCAGCGCCGAACAGGTAGTAAATGATCCTGGCCACGATTACACCCGACGCTTGATGCGTGCGGTACGGCCGCCACCTGCAGCCGGTCAGGGTGATGAAATGTTGGGTGAGCACAAGCGAGACGTACCGGCGTTAAAGGTGAAAGACATTACCGCGGGTTATGGCAGGAAACGCAATGGCGTACCTGAGATTACAGTCTTGCGGGACGTCAATGTGTCCATTGAACGCGGCCATACCGTGGGCGTGATAGGGGAATCCGGTTGCGGGAAATCGACCCTGGCGCGGGTGATGGCCGGATTATTGCCTGCCGTACATGGGCAGGTGTTGCTGGACGGAAACGACTTGCAACCGGCGCTTCAAAAGCGCGACCGCGGTGAGTTACAGAAAATTCAGTTTGTTTTTCAGATGGCCGATACCGCGCTTAATCCGCGTCAACGGATCGATCACATTCTGGGCCGGCCCCTAGAGTTTTACCTGGGCCTAAAAGGTAAGGAGAAGCGTCGGCGGATCATGGAACTGCTCGACATGGTCGAACTGCCTCAGGACTTTGCCGGCCGGTATCCCGAGGAACTCTCGGGCGGGCAGAAGCAGCGTGTTAATCTTGCCAGGGCGCTGGCTGCATCTCCCGAGGTGCTGCTCTGTGACGAGGTGATTTCTGCTCTTGATTCGATCGTAGGCGCCAATGTCATTGAATTATTAAAGCGGTTACGCAAACAAACCGGCGTATCGTTTGTGTTTATCAGTCATGATCTTTCGACGGTTGCTTCCTTTGCAGATGAGATTGTGGTGCTCTACGCCGGTCGGGTGGTTGAACAGGGGCCGGCGGACCAGGTGCTATCACCTCCCTATCATCCCTACACCCGTCTGCTGATCAGTTCTGTGCCGGAGCTTCGTGTCGGCTGGCTGGAAGAGACAATGCAGACGCAAGAAGCGCAGGCCGGTATCGACCGGGTCGTGCAGCTGACCGAAATCGGCTGCCCATTCTTTGATCGATGTCCTCTAGCGATCAAGGGAACCTGCGATCGTGAGACTGCCCCCATCCGGGATCTTGGCAATAGTCACCTGATCGAATGCCATCGCAGTAAGGAAGAGTTTGTGCACTGAACTTGACCGGAATCTGGTGTAGGCTAGTTTTATAAAATGTTGTTGCTAGCTATTGGGCGGCCCGCTTCTAGAGAAGTCTGCAAAAACATCGATGAATTTCCCTCACGCGATTTAGCAATGTCGTGGCTGATAGTCTGATGAGACAGCAACTGCTCAATGAACATGGACGAAGTTGCCACGATGTGAAGGCTGTAATTCGACTTTTGATGTCGTGTGACACCAAGCAGTAACCTGCCGTATCCACGCCTCGGCGTAGCGGTCTTGGTAACAATAGAGAAGGGCTAGGTTGTTGAGACCAATTGCAAAGTCCTGTATTTTTGATGTGAAATGCAATCTATCTGCGAGGTGACAATTGATGTCATACATTTTTACGGCGGCCGATGTCCAAGCGAATTCTGAGTTTATTAGCGATTGCAAAGTGCATACGGCAATTCCCGCCACTGGAGGGAGCTGTCAGTTGATTTGGGCGAAATTTGAACCTGGTGGAACCTACGAACTCCATAGCCACCTGCATGAACAAATGAGTGTGGTCGTTTCCGGCCGCATGCGCCTTACGGTCGGAGATGAGGTCCGTGATATTGGTCCTGGTGACATGTGGTACGCGCCGGCGAATGTGAAACATGGCGGTGAGATTTTAGGTGGCGAACCTGTCGTTTTCATCGACGTCTATGCCCCACCCAGCAGGACCATTGCTCAGTGGGTTGAGAACAAAAAAAATTAGTCGCACAACGGCTGTGTGCTTGCTGAGAAGTAGTCGTTCAGTGGAGTCAGCAGGGTGTTGGCACTGTGATATATCTGCATTTCCCACGAAATATGTGGTTTCATAATCTTATTGGATGTTTGTTTGACGGACAGACTTATTTCATGTTTCACTATTTGGGTAGTTCTTGCAGCACCTATGCTGGTTGGCTTGAACTTTTTACTGTTACATGAATGGGGGATACCTGATGAAGGATATTAAGAAATTTCAGCAGATGTTTCGAGATGGCCGTATGGATCGTCGCGACTTCCTTGCCGCCATGGGCGCATTGGGATTTACCGCGACGACCGCTGGCGGTTTATTGACGTCAGCCAGTGCGTTGGCCGAGACACCGAAGAAAGGTGGTCGACTCAGATTTGCTTGGGATCAACATGGTCCAGCAGATACGCTGGATCCAGCGTTGAATACTGCGACGATCGACTATGTTCGTGGCCGTTGTTACTACAACAGACTCACGCAGTTTAATCCTGACCTTTCACTACGAGGGGATTTAGCCGAAGAGTGGAGTGTTAATTCCAACGCCACAGAGTTCACCTTTAAGCTACGTAAAGGCGTGACGTTCCATGACGGTGCAGATTTCACGGCCGATGACGCGCTCTATGCCATGAATCGTCACTTGGGGGCAGATTCGATCTCCAAAGCATCATCGCTGGTCAGTATGGTCAGTGAGTGGAAGAAGATTGACAAGTACACCATCAAGGCAATCTTGAGTTCACCCAATGCTGATCTTGCTTCTATCCTGGGTACTTTTCACTTCAACATCGTTCAGAATGGCGCTGAAGGGGAATACTTTCAAAAACCCAATGCGACTGGCCCGTTTACAGTTGAAGAATTTGTCCCGGGCGTGCGTTCTGTCGGGAAGAGAAATCCCAACTATTTCCGTGATGGGCCTTACCTCGACGAAGTAGAGACATTTGCTATCACCGATGCTGTTGCGCGGACCAACGCACTCGTCGCCGGCGATATTCAGATCTGTGGAAACCTCGATCCGAAGGCGATCAAGCAAATCGAAGGGAACAATGGCACCGAAATTTACATGGTGCCTTCGGGCGGATATCCAACCATCTGTGTTATGCGCGACCGTCACCCCGGTGACAATTTGGACTTTGTACTGGCACTGAAGTACCTGCAGCGCCGCGAGAAAATCCTCAAAGGTATCTTCAAGGGGATGGGTACCATGGGTAACGACCATCCGATTGGCTCGGCCTACCTGAAGCACTGTGCAGATCTACCACAGCGCCCCTTCGATCCTGATAAAGCGAAGTTTCATCTGAAAAAATCGGGCATCACAGAAGCAGAAATTCACGTTGCCGAGATTAAAGGCGGTATTACGGACATGTGTCTGCTCCTGCAACGTGAGGCATCGAAAATCGGTCTTAAGCTGAATGTGAAACGGGTCCCGAATGATGGGTACTGGGGTGCAGTCTGGATGAAGACGCCGATCTGCGTGTCATCCTGGAACATGCGTCCGACCGCCAACGTCATGCTGACGCTGGCTTACAAGAGTGATGCACCGTGGAATGAAGTTCACTGGAAGAACGAGCGCTTCGATGAATTGTTGCTTGCCTCCCGGGCCGAAGCTGATCCTGCGAAATCACAGGAACTGTACTGTGAAATGCAAAAGCTGGTCAGCGATGACGGTGGGAACGTCATTCCATTGCACGCAGCTTACCTGGATGCCATTTCAAGTAAGGTCAAAGGTATGCCCAAGGTTCCGCTGGCTGCAACAGGTGGTGGTGAGTGGCCAGAGTACGCCTGGATCGATAGCTAAGGTAATCCAATTAACACGGGCTTGCGCTTTCAGGCGTGAGCCCGTGTTTTGTTTATCAATGGCTATCTTTTGGTGCTCGTCTAGATGGACTACGCACGCGTAGAACTATGATGGGGCAAATGATTCTTCGGCGAGCGGGCATTGGCCTGGCCACGCTTTGGGTAGTCTCAGTGCTGGTGTTTGCGGGTACGGAAATCTTACCGGGTGACGTGGCCGAGGTGATGCTCGGGCAGGAAGCAACACCAGTCGCGCTCGAAAATCTTCGAGAGAAACTTGGACTCAATAAACCTGCCCCAGTGCGCTACCTGGAATGGCTTCAGGACATGGCGACGGCCGACCTGGGCATGTCACAAGCTGGTGGCACGTCAATTGACAAGCTGATTGGCAGCCGGTTGTACAACACGATGCTTCTCAGCGCAATTGTTGCAGCTATCGCCGTACCGGTCTCTCTGATCCTCGGGTTAGTGGCTGCCATGTTTCCGGGTAGCCGGCTGGATCGAATCATTACGAGCGCGACGCTGTGTCTGATATCCGTTCCTGAATTCTTTATTGCAACACTGCTGGTGCTGATTCTTGCGATTCAGCTGAACTGGTTGCCGGCAATTGCCTACATAACAGAGTTTGAATCGGTCTGGCAGCTGCTTAGATCGCTGGCCATGCCGATTTTGACGCTGTGTATCGTGATTGCCGCACAAATTATTCGAATGACCCGGGCCACAGTGCTTAATGTGATGAGTTCGCCGTATATCGAGATGGCGATACTGAAGGGTGTACCCCGCAAGCGAATCATTCTACGCCATGCGCTGTTCAATGCGATCGGTCCAATCGTTAATATCGTCGCGCTCAATCTCGCCTATCTGGTCAGCGGGGTCGTGATTGTTGAGACCATATTTGCCTATCCTGGACTGGCCAAGTTAATGATTGACGGTGTGCAGACCCGGGATATGCCCCTGGTTCAGACCTGCGCCATGATCTTCTGTGCGACTTATGTTGTTTTGATCTTTATTGCCGACCTTTCGGCGATGCTCTCCAACCCGCGGCTGCGGCATCCCAAATAAGGTCTGAAATCAAATGGCTGAACCGATCACAGTGACTGCGCAGTTTGAGGAACTGCCCGATGCCCCGCCCAAGCGAAGGCTCAAGTTGTCCTGGAGCGGCAAGCTCGCGGTCTGTGTTGTTTCCTTCTGGATCGTCATTGCGTTTATTGGTCCGTATATCTCGCCGTACCACGAAGCGGAATTCCTGGAAGAAGATCTTTTTAGGGTGGCGGGCAGTGACGAATACCCAGAAGTGGAGTTTCAGGGTATCAGCAAGATCACGTTGCTGGGCACAGACTATCTTGGCCGAGATACCTTGTCCCGCATTATGTGGGGTGCCAGAACAACCATCGGAATCTCTCTGGCTGCGACATTGTTGGCTTACTTCGTGGGTGTCACGCTCGGCATCGCCGCCGCTGCAGGCGGTAGCAGGCTCGATGCGATGCTCAGTCGAGTCAACGATGCCTTTCTTTCTATTCCCCATATTATGCTGGGTCTGATCGTGATTGCTGCTGTTGGCAGTACCATTCCGATCCTGATCATTATGTCGGGATTGATCTATGCCACCAGTGTATTCCGAATCGC
>MPMB02122278.1_pt1 | contig 10599 bp, 8 predicted proteins | sample 1617371 | NCBI WGS metagenome assembly MPMB02 (sample SAMN05944808, study PRJNA350692) | marine metagenome | biome: marine; feature: ODZ; material: water; isolation source: 300 m water sample filtered on 0.2 um supor filter | place: Pacific Ocean | collected 2012-04-08 | depth 300m m
AGCTGTTCGCCAAGCAGTGATCGAGCCCTTACGCTCATGATAGATCTATTTCTGAGCGTGAGCGCTCGTGGACGAGGGGCCCGTTGCGGTCGGGACGGTGGACGGCGCGTGAAGAACCGCCTCAAGGTCTACCGGGCCGAACACGACCTCACCCAGCAGGACCTGGCCGGCAAGCTGGGAGTGACGCGACAGACCATCATCGCCATCGAGCGGGGGAAGTACGACCCGTCACTGGAGCTGGCGTTCAAGATCGCCCGGCACTTCGAGGTGTCCATCGAGGATGTGTTCAAGTACGAGGGATGAGGGTGACCGGGCTCATGTTAGGTCCTCGCTAAGAAAACTAAAGACCCGCGCGATGAACGGGCGGACCGTGGCCGTAAGGAACGCTCCGCTCCGTTCTCGCCCGATGGACCTAAGCTCCACGTAGTTGGCGTTCTTGCGGAAACCAAGCGCCCGCTTCAGGACATCGCTATAATCGTAGGTGTCCTTCGAGCAGTCGAGCTTTCCATCGTCCTGCATCGCGGACAAGGTCTCTGCGACACCCGCATGGCTCCTCATCCCGACCCCTTTCCGAGCGAGGAGTGCTTCTGCAGTATGGTACATAGCATAATAGCTGATGATCCCCACCCAGCTATAGAGGCGATACTCCCTATCCAGAAGATCGTCACATCCAGTATCCTGAAGAGCCTCTGCAAAGTGGAGGTCTGCCTTTGCCTGTTTCACGCATTCCTTGTACCGTCTGTTCTGATCGGAGCGGTTCCCGGTCAGATCGCGGTATTCCCGGGGGTAACGTTCCTTTACATCCTTCAGCGTGACCATCAGTACTCCTTCTGCACGTACCGCTCAAAGCTGCGGAGGCCCTCCTTTCCGCAGAAGACCGGAACACCGACCGTCACGGACGTCTTGAGCTGTTCCGCACAGATGACGACAAGGCCCTCCATGCTGTTGATCTGTGATTCAAGTTTCTTGATGGTGCGATTATCGATCCTTCTCTTCAGTTCAACAAGCAGCATCCTGTTGTTCTTGCGTGCAACGATATCTACCAGATAGTCTATGTTCGAAGACTGGCTCGACAGGATGTCGAAACCGTTCTTGATGAGGATGAAGACCACATCCTTCATCATCCCGTCCTCGCTTCTCGTGGACCTCGTGAAGAAAGCACCTTCCTTGATCGCGGCACGCAGCTCACTGCCGTAGACGGTGATGGCCTCACGGTCGAGCGATTGGACCAGAGGATCGTTCCCGCGTATCAGAGCGCTGAACTCCTTGCGGGAGAACTGGTGGATTGATGGCCTGTTCTCCAGATTCCCGATAGCTTTTTCCGCGATCCTGTCAAGGGCGGCCTTGGTAGCCTTGTTCTTCGTTTCGGTGATGACGAGCAGATCGATATCGCTCGTCGGTATGTCGTCGTTCCTAGCGAAGCTGCCAAAGAGCGCCACGGTCAGCAGCGAGGAACCCAGCTCCAGATGAGCCTTGTACGTGAACTCGGAGATGAACGTTCGGATGTGGATACCCATCTTATTATCAGCAATCTCCCCCCAGAACAATGCACTTATCGCTTCAGTATGCGGATTAGAGGGAGATAGAAAGTAGCCCCGTCCCTCCTTTTCCACAAGCCCCAACGAGGTCAATAGCATGAGCCCGCGAGAGACGGCGGTACGTGATATGTTCGTGATATAGATTATGTCCTCCTGAGTGTACCACCGCTGGGAAGGCCCGCAAGAGAGCGCCCGCAGGATACGCACGACGTTCCTGTTCGCGAAGACGAGATCCAGCAACATTTTCTATATTGACAATATATCCTCGTTAGTTTATATATTTTCTCATATATGAAAACTATATTCTCATATTTAGTATCAGTTAAGTAGTTAATAGATAATTTTCCCAAAATAGAAATGGGCAGGGTTACTCCGCCAGAAATCCATTTATAACTTCACCTCCCACGGCCGACCATGCGCGAGGGGATGCGGCCGTACGTCACCGCCATCGGCTTCTTCGCCGGGTTCATAATCCTCTCCTACGTCGTCATCCTCTTCGCCGAGCCACAGCTCATCGAGGGGCAGTCGGTCCCCGAGGTGCTCTTCCGCATCATCGTCTCGGCCACCGGAGAGTCGGTGCTCTCACCGACTACACCGGCCGGATTCGCCGCCACCCTGCTCGTCATCGCCTTCGGCATCATGGTGGTGATGTTCGTCCTGGAACAGCTGGGGAGCGCCGTGCTGGAGAGCAGGCTTAAAGAGCTCATGTCCGCCCGCACCGGCGTCCCGCCCACCATCGAACGCCACGTGGTGGTTTGCGGCGACACGGCGCTGGCCTCCATGGTCATGCACGAGGTCAAGGCCATGGGCCACGACGCGGTCCTTGTGGACGAGGTGGAGGACGACCGGGCCCGGGAGGTCGTTGACGAGGGTTTCCATGTGGTGAGCGGCAACCCATCCGACGAGGATGTGCTCCTGGCCGCCCGGGTGGATACCGCACATGCCGTTGTCGCCGCGAGCGATGACGATGGCGCCAACTCCTTTATCTGCCTCTCGGCCAGGGACCTGAACGAGAAGGTCCGCATCTGTGCTGCGATGTCCAACGAGACCCGCCATGGCAGGTTCAAGCGGGCCGGAGCTGACCTCGCCATCTCCCCCGAGTCCATCACAGGTCGGCTGCTTGCCCAGTGCGGGACCCATCCTCTCTCGACGTCATTCACCCTGGAGCTCCTGGACCCGGAGGTGGGGCTCGACATCGACGACATCCAGGTCCCATCGAAATGGGACGGCCACACGGTCCGCGCCATCATGGAACGCACAGGTTGTCTATTGGTGGCCCACTTCCCGAAGGACGCCGAGGAGATCACGCGCAATCCGCCCTCCGACACGACGGTCAACGAGGGCGATATCATGGTCATCATAGGACGCAGCGAGGACCTCGCTACGCTCCGCTCGATGTAAGGATAGGTGTATCATCATGGAGAAACGAGAGATGAAGGTATCGGACCACGTCATCGTATGCGGGTACGACGGGGTAGGCAAGAACACGGTCGAGGAGCTTCTGATGATCGGGAAGAAGGTGATGGTGGTCGCTCCCGAGCTCACAGCGGAGGATATGGAGTACCTATCCGAGCATCTGGTGGGCGTTGTGGCGGGTGATCCAACGGAGGAGACCTGCCTCAAGCGTGCCTTCATCGACTCCGCCGACACGATCATCGCTGCGCTCCCCCAGGTGGGCAACAACGTTTTCATCGCCCTAACGGCCCGGGACCTGAACCCGGACATCCGCATCATCGCCCGCTCCGACCAGTACTCGGAGTCCACCAAGCGCAAGTTCATCCGCACCGGCGCCGAGCGCGTGGTGTCGCCCTACGTCATAGGAGGGTATATCCTGGCACGCGCGGCCACGAGACCTTACTCGGCCGAGTTCCTCAACGACGCTCTGACATCCACCTACGGCATCGAGATCAACGAGGTACAGGTGCCCGAGGACGGGACCGTCGCTGGCAAGAAGCTCGACGAGCTGGACATCAAGGGCAGGACCGGCGCACTGGTCGTGGCCGTCAAGCTACCGGGGGACGACATGGACAAGACGTTCTTGAAGAATCCGCCACCGGACACGAAGCTCGTGCCCGGCAGCTGGGTCGTGGCCATCGGCTGGCCCAAGGAACTCAAGCTCCTGAAGCGTCTCATCGACGCGCTGGAGTGAGCTCTCCGGGAAGCGTCAGTCCCGAGTGACTACTCGCCTTCGATCGGTGGTGCCAGCTCGTACCCGGCAACAGGCTCGATGCCACCCTTCTCTCCCGGAAGGAGCCGGAAGGGGACCTCGACGGTAGCGTCCGAGACCTCGAAACCAAAGACAGGATCTATCTCCACGTTGAGATCGTACGTTACCTTGAGGACGCCGTCCTCCCAGGGATTCTCGCTGGTGCCGGACTTCTCGTACTTGAGTGTCCTGAACTCGCCGATATCCTCGCTGTCCTCGAAGTACCCTTCGAGCTTCTCGATGACACCATGTGCCTGGTGAAGGATGCATTCCTGATAGATATTGTTCTGGACGGGCTCGAGGATCTTGAATCCCTGGATGCGTTCCAGTACCGCGTCGGGTTCCTGGAAGTGCTCGGGATTCTCGAGGGTCTCGAGCTGGTCAGCATTATCATAAATTGTGGTTAAATATCCGCCGATCTCGTACAACATGGAGGTCGCCCGCTCGACATCCCCATTTTATACATACCCTTTGGGGTCGGGCCACGGCAGCTACTCGGAAGACGAGCTCGAGGACGAGCTGGACGAGTCGTTGTCGGACTCCATGGCGGCGTCCTTGATACCGTCGAAGGTCGCCGTCGCGTACAGGACGAGCTTCTTGGTGGCAGCGTCCACGACACCCTGGAACTGTACGTCGTAGGTGTCAGTCCACGAGATGACGCGGGAGTCGATGTCAGCCAGATCGCGGCCGCCCTGGCTCACGTCCAGGTGGTTGTTGATGCGCAACAGCTTGTTGTCCAGCTCGGCTATGGTGCCGCCTGCGGGATCACGGACGTTGCTGTCGTAGCCCCAGGACATGACCTTGCCGTCGATCTTGGCGATGAGGGAGCCTTGTGCGTCGTAAACATCGAAGTCATGGCCCCAGGCGAGCACCTTGCCGTCGATCCTGGCAACGAGGTCCCCGTCGCCATCGAAAACGTTGTAATCATCGCCCCAGCTGAGCCAGGGCTTCTGGATATAGGCGACGCGATGCCCTTCCTCGTTGAGGATGTCGTACTGCTTTCGCAGGGAGAGGAGGCGCTCCTCGACTCGGAACCTGCCGTCGTCGACGTTGAACTCGCTCTCGTTCTCGTACTTCTGGCGGCCGCCGACGTAGACCACTCCGGCGATGGCCCCGGCGAGGAGTGCGCCATAAGCGATGGCCTTCCCCGAGAGGTCGTCCGAGGTGGAATAGCCCTCTGCGGCGCCCGAGGTGCCATAGTCCGCACAATCGAGGTCGAGCTCTCCGAGCATGAGGACATTTTTCGGCAGGGCAAGGCGTTAATATAGGTTTCGCTCAAGAGTTACGAGATTCGTACCCAGGGGGCGGTATATTACTGAATCATCGTTCAGTAAACCTCGGTCTTTAGCCAAAGGTGACACAGCACCAATGCTTTTCAGAAAAGACATGATCCAAGTGAACACGGCTCAGCAGGTCCCGTGGACCAGCAGCGCGGCCTTGCGCCCCTCGCGCATCATCTCGTTGTAGGTGAGGCATGCGTCCTGGCTCCGCTCGACGATGAGCTCGAGACCGTGGGATTCTACCGCTTCCCGGACCTCGTCGGGTACCTCTACCATGTTGTTGATACCATTACCGATGACCAGCACATCGATATCCCGGTCGTATACGCCCGTGACCATCTCGGGTGTGAGCTTGTGGCCCTTTCGCTCGGCCCACGCTGTCGCTTCGGGACCGATGAGGCGCACGTCCTTACCGGCGCCGATGAGCCCTTCTGGTGTTTTCGTATGCTCTTCGCCGACGATCGTGTACAGGCCCCATTGGAAGAACTCCATCGGACCCCGCGGATCGTGGAACGCGACACGGGCCTGGTCATCGAAGACGTACGTGAAGCTCGGCACAGCGGCGATGCCGCCGTCCTCTCCTGATCGCACACGAAAGGGCAGGTCCATCGAGGCGCTGCCGATACCGTAGGTCGCCATGAGGACGCCGTCCTTACCAGGTCCACGCTCCTTCTCGGCGAGCTCGTACCGGACCTTCAGGAGCCCGTCGTACCCGGCCTCGACCGCGTATGCCTCGAGCTGTTCGCGGACCGCGTCGGCCTGACTGAGGATGGCCTTCTCATAGCCATTGTCTAGGGCTGGCCTGAGTGCGCTGAGGTCGTCGAGCGGATTGGTCTTTGGATCCCGTCGAAGAAGTCCTTTCAGACCTGTGTTCGGCTCAGGTCCTGGCTGATCGAGGTTCTCGTAGATATCGGTAAGATATGCACCGATCTCGTAGAGCACAACATTCGTGCCGTTGGAAGCCCCATTTAAACATACCCTTGGGGAGACGGGAGGAGAAGCTCACACACCCTCACTACCAAACATAACAAAGGCCATTTAATATTTCCTGCACTCTGGACCTGTATGGGAAGGTATATTCTTGCTGTATTCCTCGTTATCCTCTTCTTGGGTGCGAACCAGTTCATGGCGTACCGCGCCTCCACCATGGAGGAGCGCATCGACCAGTACGACACCATCGTCCTCGGCCAGGCGGTCGTGCAGCCTGGTGCGCCCCAGGCGATCAGGGTGGTCGCCCGCCACGTCGGTACCGACAAGCCACGTCCCGACGAGGCCGTGAAGGTCTACATCACACCCAAGGACCGGCCCGGCGAGAAGAAGCTCATGTTCGAGGGAAAAACGAACACGGAAGGGAGCTCTGCGCCCAAGTTCGTCGCGCCCGAGGAGGAGGGGACCTACACCCTCATCATCGAGTCGGGGACCGATACGCACGAGGCGATCCTGACCGTGAAGCGCAAGGCCAAGGTGCTAGTGTCCACGGACAAGCCCCTCTACCAGCCCGGGCAACTGGTGCACGTACGCGCTCTTGCTCTCTCCTCCATCGACGCCAAGCCCCTTGCCGCCACGAACGCCACCTTCGAGCTGGAGGATCCCAAAGGCAACAAGGTGTTCCGCAAGGTCATCACCACGAGCGAGTACGGGATCGCGTCAGTGAGCATCGCGCTGGCCCCCGAGCTCATCCTCGGCAGGTACCGCGTGACCGTCATCGTCAACGGCGTCCAGAGCCAGAAGAGCATCAGGGTCGAGCGGTACGTCCTTCCCAAGTTCAGGGTCGCCCTGCAGACCGACCGTTCCTTCTACAAGCCGAACGACAAGCTCGAGGGGACCATCACCGCCCGGTACTTCTTCGGCAAGCCCGTTTCCAAGAGCGAGGCCGAGGTCGTGTTCTATACCGTGGACGTCGGTGAGCGCGAGCTCCACTCTTGGAAGGGCACCACGGACGAGATGGGCCAGGTCAAGTTCACCTACACCCTGCCCGCGGCGTTCCACGGCTCCGAGCTGGAGAAGGGCGGTGCTCTCCTCTTTCTCAACGTCTCGGTGACCGACCGGGGCGACCATGTCGAGCAGATCGTGCGCCAGTTCCCCGTGTCCACATCCGATATCGTAATCGACCTCATCCCCGAGAGCGGGCATTTGAACTTCAACTTCCTCAACGTGATGTACGTGGCCACCTCGACACCCGACGGTGTACCGGTCCCCGCGACGGTGGAAGTGAGCGGTGACGTCGACTTCTCGACGACCGTGAAGACCGGGAGCCTCGGCCTCGGTTCGTTCGAGTTCAGGCCACAGAACAACAATCCGCAGCTCATCCTCAAGGCGAAGGATGCGGAAGCTCGCACGGGCAGTAAGAAGTGGTCCTATCGCGAGGGACGCGAACGGCGCGACTACGAGCTCGAGCGGAGCACCATCCTCGTCCGGACGGACAGGGGTGTGTACCGGGTGGGCGATACGGCGACGGTCACCGTGCTCCACTCGGGGGCCGCTCCTGCCGCCTACGTCGACATGGTCAAGGACGGACAGACCGTGGACGCCCGCTCCCTCACCCTCAAGAGCGGACAGGGAGACGCGGTGTTCGACATCGACGCCTCGATGGCGGGCCAGCTCATCGTGCACGCCTATCACACCACTCGCAGCACAGCCGTCGAGCGGGCCACGCGACGCATCGTGGTGCTCCCCGCAGACCAGCTCGCGGTGTCCATCGGGACGGACCAGGAGAGCTACAAACCGGGAGAACTAGCCCAGCTCAGCATCGCTACCGAACGGAAGGGTGAAGGCGTCCCCGCGGCCGTCGGGCTCACCGTCGTGGACGAGTCGGTGTTCGCTCTCGAGGAGGCCAAGGCCGGGTTCGAGCGCATGGCGTTCTACCTGGGACGCGAGCTTGCACGACCACGGTTCACGGTGTACGGGTTCAACCCCATGGCACCCGAGCGGCCGGCACCGGCACCTGACACCGTCAAGGTGGAGGAGGACATTCACATCGCCGAGCAGGTGTTCCTGGCGCGCAACGCGCCTGAGGCAAAGTTGGGCCCGTTCGGCATCCAGGTATCCACACGTGAGGAGAAGGAGGCCCAAGTGGAGGAGGCGAAGCGCTCGTTCTTCCGGAACCAGGCCCTGCTGTTCTCTCTTGTATGCCTTCTGGCGGGCCTCGCGAGCGTCGCTGCCTTCGTACGAGGTACAGAGGAGGGGTGGTGGGCCGCCATCAAGGACCTCGTCAAGGGCATTGTCCTAGTCGGACTGGTGTTCGGCGCTCTGGTCGCGTTCATCTACATGCTCGAGTGGGTGGACGATGGCATCGACGACCTCAGCTATAGTGAACAGGACGCACCGAAAGGCGTGTTTCTCCTCACCTTCCTCCTCCTGAGCGTCACCCTCTGGCGGCTCCAGCACGTCCGTGCGGCAGGGTACTATGCCCGCTTCATCGCCGGTATCCTCTTCCCAATCGCCTTGCTCGGTGTCATGGCGGCCGGGACCATGGTCCGCAGCCCTATCGTGATCGTCGCCTGCGTCGCGGTCCTTGGAGCGTTCATGCTCAGATCGCTCTTCATCCTGTACAACGCCTCGGTGACGGACACCGTGCTCGCCGGCATCAAGAACCATCTCTTCGCCCTTCTCGTCTTCATGATGGTTATCATCGCCATGCCCTTCATCTTCTCATACTCTCGGAGCGGTGCGCTCGATGAAGGAAGCGTCGGCGCGGTCTTCCTCCTTGCCTCGAGCTTGCTGATGCTCCCGTTCTGCGGGGGCGCTGCCCGGCACATGCGCCAGCGGACAAAGCTCGCACTGCCCATGCTGATCTCCGCGTTCGGCATCGCACTGCCCCTCCTCATCATCGGCTTCTTCGCGTTGGCGACACCCCTCATGCGGAGCGTCAACATGGGGATGAACGACGAGGTGTCCGACACCATGCGCGAGCGCATCCTCAACGACATCAAGAGCAGGCCGGAGAAGCAGATCATGACGTCGTTCTCGATGGGTAAGGCTGATATGGAAGTGGAGTTTTTGGACGAGGAAGGTGGCGGGGGCAGCGAGGAGGAGGGCCCGCGCGTCCGTGCGTTCTTCCCGGAGACGCTCTACGTCAATCCCCAGGTCATCACCGACGAGCAGGGGAAGGCCGATATCTACGTCCCTCTGGCAGATTCCATCACCACCTGGAAGGTGGGCGCCATGGCGAACGCCATGAGCGGCGAACTGGGCTCGACCGAGGCGGGCATCCTCGTGTTCCAGGACTTCTTCGTGGACATCGACTTCCCCGTGTTCCTCACACAGAACGATACAGTGACCGTGCCGCTGACGGTGTACAACTACCTCGACGCCGAGCAGGATGTGCGGCTGGTGGTGGAGGAGGATCCCGATGATCCGTGGTTCACGCTCCAGGACACGCTGCTTCCGATGAGCGATCCTTCGAAGCGCGAGATCATCGTCACGCTCGGTGCCAACGATATCACGTCGGCTCACCTGTCTCTGCGCGCGGACACCATCGGCCGCCACAACCTCACCGTGTTCGCCTACGGAACCGGTTCGAGCGACGCTGTGCGCCGTGAGGTGGAGATCCTCCCCAACGGCCGTGAGTTCCGCACGAGCACGTCCGAACGTCTGAAGGAGGGGACCGTGACGGTGCCGCTCACCGTCCCGGCAGACGCGATCCCCGACAGCTACAAGGCCATCCTCAAGATCCATCCCGGCGTGATGAGCCAGATCGTCGAGGGGCTCGACGGGATGCTCAAGATGCCTACCGGGTGCTTCGAGCAGACCTCGTCCACGACCTATCCCAACATCATGGTGCTCCAGTACCTGCGCGAGACCAAGCAGGCGAATCCGGAGCTGGAGCTGAAGGCCGAGAACTTCATCGGTGTGGGCTACCAGCGCTTGCTGAGCTTCGAGACATCGACGCCCGGCGGGTTCGACTGGTTCGGTAATCCGCCGGCCAAGCTCCTGCTCACCGCCATGGGACTACAGCAGTTCAGCGACATGGCGAAGGTGTACGAGGTGGACCCGGCCGTCATCGAGCGGACCCAGAGGTACCTGCTCTCCGAGCAGAAGCCCGACGGCTCGTGGGAGCCGCAGGGAGCCATGTTCGAAATGAGCAAGCGGCAGAAGTCGATGACGGGCACCACGTGCTACCTTGTATGGAGCCTGCTCGAGTCGGGCCTCGACCGCGACCATAGGGCGTTCTCCCGTGCGCTGAGCTACCTCCGCAAGAACATCGATCCGGCCACGGCCGACATGTACACCATCGCCCTTTGCCTCAGCGCCATGGTGGAGTACGACGTCTCCGACTCGCTCACGAACCAGCTCCTCGTCCAGGCCGTCGACAGGGCCACCGTCAAGGACGACATGGCGTGGTGGGCCCCCAAGGACATGGACGCGCCACGCGGGTTCATGGGCTCGGGCGGAAAGGCCAAGAGCCTCGAGGACAGCGCCATGATCGCGCACGCCCTCATCGAGGCACAACACTCCCCCATGCTGGTCACCAAGGCGCTGGCGTTCATAACCTCGGAGAAGGACAGCTTCGGCAAGTGGGGCTCCACCTACTCTACGGTGCTCAGCCTCAAGGCGCTGATGGGCTCGTCCCTCA
>MPMB02053422.1_pt1 | contig 10554 bp, 22 predicted proteins | sample 1617371 | NCBI WGS metagenome assembly MPMB02 (sample SAMN05944808, study PRJNA350692) | marine metagenome | biome: marine; feature: ODZ; material: water; isolation source: 300 m water sample filtered on 0.2 um supor filter | place: Pacific Ocean | collected 2012-04-08 | depth 300m m
CAATGGTTGAAACTACACACGATCAGAATTTAAACAATACAAGATTTTTTGACTCAATATTATATGGAAATCCATATAGAAAAATGCAGTGGCACGAAGCTTGTAAAATGCCAGATGGAAGGTGGAGGTTAACTCAATGATAAAAATTATATTATTAACTTTGGTATTAATGATACCAACTGAACAACCTAAAACAGAATTAAAAGCAATGGATGAATTTTTTGATAGACTATTGCAAAATGCAACACCAATAGATAAACAATGTTTGAAATATGAAGATTGTCCTAAATGGAATGGCAATCCAGATACTAAAGTTTATTATGACTTAATGAAACTGAAGAACGGCTCTGGGATTATTGCTAAATCAGACTTCAATTGGAATGTTCATTTATATCTATGCCATCAGAATAAGTTGTTGGATAGTATAAACGGTGAAGGTGCATTTGAAAGACTTGCACTCATTTCAGCAAAAGACGGAATGATACCTTGTCCAATAGGAGTACATCCTGATTGGGATTATGATTGGGAAAGTCATATATTAAACGCAAGAGCGGAGAAGGCACAATGAAGAATCATTTTAACAGAATTATAATATTTACATTTGCAATCATAGCATTAATGTTAATTGCTAACATAACATTTGCTGAAGATTCATTTGAAAATACAATTAAAAAAATAAACATATTAGAAAATGGGGACAATAAAGTTGAATATGATAAAATACAACCTATCAAAGACCAATATTGTTTCATAAAAGTAAAAATTACAGAAGTTGATGGAGAAATCATCAAAGAAGAAGTTGTTGAATGTGCTGATGGTAGAAAGGTGTATGATGGACCAAGTTATTGGGAGTTATTCGCTATGTTTTATTATGGTGATATGAATACACCTGCCTATTGTAGGCATTATGAACGACCTAAACACGCATACCATAAACCTGGGAAAGTTTGTTTAGATAAAAATGGAAACTGGGAGGTAAGAAAATAATGATACGAGGTATAATAACCCTAGTAATACTATGGATAATCATAGCATTTGCTTGGGATCCATTTGTATCAACAGTTGAGAAAACACAGGCTGTTGACAAAACTAAGGAATTAGTATATAATGTGTTTAATAAAGTGAAGGAGAAAGTGAAAAATGAGTAAAGTACTCAAATATATAATAATTGGTTTATTAGGTATCACGCTTGCAAATTGTTCAAGTAATACTTATAAAATCAAAAAAGAAAGTAAGAACCAGGTACTAAAAGTTCCTTCTTGGTATATGAAAGATTATTCCGAGAATAAAGAATGTGGTACTAAAATGTTCGGCAAAAAGAAAGACAAAAAATGTGTCTTCGGTGTCGGAACTTCTACATCACCTGACCTAGAATTGGCAATTGACAAGGCGACAATGATCGCTAAGGCTGAAGTTGCTGATAAAATAAAAGGTGAGATGAATAAGAAGGCAAAGATTTTTACTACCGAGTTAGGTAAATCTCAAACTAAAACTGTTGTAACTGATGTTGAAACAACTATAGTAAACATTATTAAGAATACACCAGTACGTGGTTATGAAGTATTTAAGCAAGAGGTAACTTTAACGAAAAATGGTTACTACCGTGCTTGGATAGGATTAAGATTACCTATGGGACCATACAATAAGATGTACAACTATTCTATGGAAGAAATAGTTGACGCTTACCAGTTAAAAAAACTGGCTAAGAAATCGTATGACGAAGTAGAAATAATTGCTACCAATGAGCAATAAAATCCAAATATACTCAAAGCCTAACTGTCAGTATTGTACAAAAGCAAAACAACTGATTAAGACTTTAGGCTTTGAATACGAAGAAAAAATGTTTGGGAAAGATTTTAATACACCTGAAGAACTGTATGAGGCGATAGGTAAACGAGTACGAACTATGCCTCAAATAGTTATAGGAAAGAAACACATCGGCGGCTATAACGAACTAATTGAATATTTTGCAGACCAAGGACTTGTTAATTATAAAGGTGAAATTATAAGAAATGCTGATGTCAGATAATCCAAAAGACCCTAAAAAACCAATTAAAGGAAAAGATAACATAATAATCTTTCCTAAAATACCAATTAGACGAAATCCACAATCACAAGAAGATGAAAAAAGACAAGAGCAAATAAGAGTACAACATAATAAAATATTTGTACAGGCTATTAGTGAAGAAATTACACAAATAGTTTTATTAAGAATGAAAGATGAAAATTTTAATCTAACAGCCCCAACTTTTTTAAAAGATTATAAACTATTTTCAGAAGCATTAAAATCTATGATATTAAGACAAGTAAAAATTAACCACCCTCTACAACCAAGAGTGGATAGGTCCGTAACAACAAAAGGTCAAGGTAAAGACCTATATTCAATTACAATTGATTATGACAAATTTTAAGAATTCCATAAAGCACTTTGGGATAGTTATTGAACGTGGCAACTTTAATAACTTTTATAATAATGCCAAAATAATAGAAGGAGTTTAAACAATGTTTAAATTTTTATTTAGAAACGACTCATTAAGAGTTGTATCAAAAGCTAAAAGAAAATCTACTAAAGGTAGAAAAACTTTATCAAAAAGAGTTAAAGTTTTAAATCTTTTATCAAAAGGAGAATCGGTTACTTGGAAAACTTTAAGAAACAGATTCGATTTAGTGTCTCCAAGAGCACTAGTTGACACATTGAGATCAGAAGGCAATATGATCTATGTGAACAAAACAGCAAAAGGAACATCTTATAGAATAGGTGAACCTTCAAAAGCGATAATCGCTGCTGGGATCAAAAAACTATACGGTACGCCGTATGCTTACTCTGCTTAATTTTAGTTAAGTATAAATAGATGTAGGGCGGTTTACTGCCCTACATTGAAATAGATAACAAAATGAGGAGGCAAATATGCCAATAACAACACAATCAATCAATCAAATGAATAAGCAATACGCAGGATCTTCTGCTCCATTGCTACACGAAATCTTAACAAAAGTTAACAACGCAAAAGACAAACCACTAAAGATAAAAGTATTAAAAGACAACGATTCAGTACCTTTAAGACAAGTTTTAAAAGGTGCTTTTGATCCTAGTATTGAGTGGGATTTACCAGATGGTACTCCACCATACAAAGAAAATGACGCACCAGCAGGTACAGAACACACAACTTTATATACTGAAGCAAGAAAATTATGGCACTTTGTAAAGGGTGCAGATAACAAACTTGCTAAATCTAAAAAAGAAATGATGTTTATCCAACTACTTGAAGGATTACACGCTGAAGACGCTAAACTTATGATTGCAGTTAAAGAACACTCACTCAATCTACGGTACAAAGGTCTAACAGACGCTGTGGTTAAAGAAGCATTTGGATGGAACGCAGATTACAAAACTTCATAATATAAATATCTTTAGAGTGATTCTATAGAATACAACTATAGGGTGTGAGAACAAAAGTAGAACATTCTACTTGACAATCTGTCGCACCCTATTTTCCCTTTGATTTACAACATAAAAAACGGACAAAATATACCATTTTTTGCTTGTTTTATTGACCTAATTCTGTTATAATAGTAGTATAAATGAGAGAAAAACTTATAAATTACACTATGAAAGGAACCTACTATGGGTAAAGTAAAACAATGGGCAACGGATGTTGCTGAAAAAGCTGTTGATGAAGTCCTAGATAAATTGAAAAAAGGACTAATCACAAAAACAACTGCTAAAGATAATATCACAAAATTAGATGTTAATTTAGGACTAGTTGGAATTGACGAATTTAATATTGACGAAATAATTGATGAGGCCTGTAATGTTTAGATTATATTTTTGGGTTTTATTTTTATCAGGAGTAACCTGGGTTACATTAACGACAATATGCGTAATGCTGGGGATGTATTAATGAGAAGAACTATATTTATTTTTTGGTTAGTTTTTATATACATTTGGTCATTTAGCATTTTTAATGCAGTGAAGGCGTCTGATTATAGCAAGGCAGTTATTGGCCACGTTATATCTGAAACCATTAAAGGAACTGATATTGATAAGTCTGCTATATTAGAGCAAGAGTTACATAAACTTGCTCATAGATATACAATTGATATGCTTAATATTATTCAAACACATTTGCCTGATATTTTAGAAGGCATTGCTGCTGGTTTAAGACAAAAAGCAGATAAGAAGCGTAAAGAGGAATTATTGAATGCCAAAAAGAACTAGTACAAAAAAACAATTAAAAGTCCAGAAGTTAAAGAAGAAATTGAAAAAAGAATTTTCTGTAAAAAGAAAATATCTCACCAAGTATAAAGATATTAAAGTTTGGTTTAAACATATTAATGACACCGTATTTGAAGGTAAACTATCACCATTCGGGCAGGTAGAAATAAAAAATTTAGCAAAAGAAAAATGTATAGGACAAGTAGTGACCTTGGAATGGAAAAGAAAAGGAACAAGACTTTTTAGATTAGAGATGTTACCTGACTATCCTGAAAAGAAGGATTTTTTAGATACTTTGGTACACGAAATGGTACATTTATATCAAATGCAAAATTTAGGAGATACAGGAAACCATAACGATTTGTTTTGGTCATTTCAACCAAAAGTGAGTTATATTGGATTACAACTTTAACATAGAAAGATATATTATGAGTAGATTAGATAAAAATCACATTGATGAATGGTTAAAGGAAGAAATTAAAAAAGGTATCGCCATCTGTAATGAAGTATTAAATAATGGAGTACGTGAATGGGAGTTATATTATACAGGTCATTTATCAAATGACATATTAAACAATTTTCCAGGAAGAACTAGTAAAAAGATATTTAAAGGCTATAGAGAGGTTTTAAATAATAACCATCTTGTGTTTATACAAAAGAAAATTGAAGAAGGTGGTTTTGAATATTTTGTCAGAAAGGCTATAAAATGAAATTATTGAAAAGACATAAAGACATATTAAATAAATTGATTAAAGGTAAAGGTCAGTTTATTACAGATAGAATTAAAAAAGAACAAACAGATGGTAGTACGTTATCAGATGTTGTTAAATTATACTTACAAGGTTTGTTAACCTTTCAAAGAGAATATGATATACCGTGGGTTGGACCTTCAAATGAACATAAGGTTAGATATAAATGGTATGTTATTACAATTGATAAAAAGAAAACAATAAAAGATTTAAAACAGGTGATTAAAAATGGCCAAATTTAACTGGCAGAAAGCATTAGATAGGTCTTGGTTTTTAACTAAAGCATTTGCTGTACTATGTATTATGTGTGGTGTTGCTTTTACGTTGGGTACTTTCTATCCCAATCAAACTGCTGTGAAGAACGTCAATTTAAAATTGGATAAGTTTTATATGCAGAAGATAAAAGATATGGACCTACGAGAACCTGAATTTACATACAATAACGATATTCAATTTGTACGTGCTATGCACAAATGTATAAATTATATAAATTTTTCATTACCTAAAAATAGTAGAGTCCCATATGAGATGATTATAGGTCAGGCCGCATTAGAGTCAGGTTGGGGAACTAGTAGATTTGGAACAGAAGGTAATAATTTATTCGGGATAAGAACTTGGACCAAAGAAGTGCCACACCTTATGCCTTTAGGTATTAAGAAATGGCCTGGTTGGGGTGTTAAAATTTTTGCTAGTAAGTGTGATAGTGTAAAAGAATATATTAGATTATTAAATGAACATCTTGCTTATAAAGAATTTAGAGAAATCAGAGCAAATATGCTTAAACAAAATAAACAATTAGATAGTTTGGTCTTAATAAAGACACTTGATAAATTTTCTACAACTGCTGACTATGATAAAAGAGTTACTAGAATGATTATGAAGATAAGAAAGATGGAAGAAAATAATTAAATGGATCATCAATTAATATTATTGGGAGTGATTGGAATTCTTTTAACTATAATTGGATTCGGTATTGCTTTACATATTGGAAGTAAATTAAATAAACCAAAAGTAGAATTAACAGAAGTACAAAAATCATTAAAAGATTTATTAATTAAAAATGGAAAGGAAGATATTGATTAATGAAATTTACATATTATGATCAGACTGTTGATTTATTACTAGACTTAGATAGGATTGTTGTTAAAGTATCTGGTGGATTAGATTCTGCTTCATTACTATTCCTATTATGCAAATATTTCCCAAAAATTGAAAAACATATATTTACAGGAGATGATGTAAATCATCCATTTGATGCAATAAATGCTGAAAATGTTGTTGAGTATATTATGAAAAAAATACCAAATCATAATATAAAATCTCATGATTTCATGGATTATGATGACACTGATCCTAAAATATTAGAAAAGATGGCATTAATAGTTAAAGAACGGCCAGAATATCGTGATGAATTTCCTTTTTTAAAAAAAGAAGATGGTAAAAACAAACTAACAAATGAAGAATTATTCCTTGGAAAAATAGCAAAACCATATATAAACGAAAGAAATGTAAGAATTGTAATGAAAAAATATAATTGCAAGCGTAATATGTCTGGCATGACTTCAAATCCTCCTAATAAAGAAATGAAACGATTAGGATTTTATCATTTATCCGAAAGAAAAAGAAATGAAGATCAAATTGGTTCAGAAATAGGAGCTAAAGTTTGGGGAAAAATAACTTATCAACCTTTCCTTGTGGCTAATAAATTGTTTGTTAAAGGTATATTAGAAAAACATAATATATTAGATGAAATTTTTCCTTTAACTGGTTCTTGTACTGGTGGTGTAAACATTACGAAATTGTGGACAAAACCATGTGAAGAATGTTTTTGGTGTTACGAAAAAAAATGGGCATTTGGTAAATACTAATGAAAAAGTTAAAAAAACTAACAATACTTATTGATTATATTGGTCATCCATCAATGAATGGAGCTTATTTAAATGACAGAAGATTTGATGCTCTTCATGTGTTATTACGTGAAGATAAAGAACCTGAAAAAGTAATTGTTTCTATAGGACATATAGAAAAAAAACATGGTGATTTGCAACAGTATAAAAAATACTATGAAAAGTTTTTAGAACTTAAAAAAATAGCTAATCACCGCGGAAGAAAAGTAAAATGGATAGATATAAAAGAAGATATATCAATATCCAATTTAATAAAAGAACTTGAAGAATTTTATGGTTATATTATTAATCCAAAATATACTGAAATAAATATTGGTGGAACAAACTTATCGGGTTGCCTTTTAGATGCTAAAGAAACTTGCGTTTCAACATTGGCAAAATTTGGATTTAAAATTAATTTAATACTTCCAATGTGTGCAGAAGCTTCAAATTCTGGTATAAATGATTTAGAAAAAACATGGAAGGCATTAAGTATAGTTTATAAACACTTAAAAAATAATGAATTAATAAGTAAAGTAGAGTTTGTTTATCTACGAGAAGAAATTATCGTTTACAAATAGCTAAATGAAAAAAACTATTAAACAACAAATTGAAGATGATGAAATTTACTTTTGTCATATGCCATGGACTATGGTATATAGTGAAGTAGATGGATATTGGCAAACTTGTTGTCATGCCAAAAATACTCAACGACTTGGTTTACCAGACAACCTAAACAACCTAAAAGTAACAAATACCTCGCCGGAACAGTGGATGAAATCTGATTTTCAAAACAAGCTTCGTGATGAAATGTTAGACCCAAATTCTGATCATAAAATAATTAATGAAGTTTGTAGAAGGTGTAAAACAGAAGAAAAAAAATATGGAGAGTCTAGAAGATTAAGAAAAATGAGAAGTATGCTTACAAATAAAAAATACCATTCTGATATAATGAAAGCTGTTGAAATGTATAAAGTATCGGGTGGATTTGATTTCTATGAAAGAATACTTGAAACACAAGTAAAAGTATTTGGTATGGAGTGTAATTTAGATTGCCATATGTGTCCACCAAGATATTCTACAACTAGACAAAAAACACAACTTGATGATAGTATGAGTAGTGAAAAAATTTACGGAAAAATAGAAAGATTAAAAAGATTTACTAAAATTACAGCAGATAATGAAAAAGTCGATATGATGCAAGACTTAAAAGATTTAGCTCCTTATACCCACAATGTAAAAATTATTGGAGGGGAGCCTTTAGTAATGAAAAAACAATTTGAATATTTGCAAATATTAATTGATACAGGCCATTCAAAAAATATCACTATTAAGTATCAAACAAATATGACAAAGCTTGGAAATAAGAAACATAGAGTAATAGATTTTATTCCCCATTTTAAACAATTTACATTTACAGCTTCTTTGGATAGTATGGGTGATGCAATTGAATATTGTCGTAGAAGGACAAAATGGAATGAAATATTAGATAATATAAAAGTTGTAAAAAAGTATCCTAATGTTATTGTAGATGCAAATTCTACTATGGGATTTTTAAGTATTTTAAGATTTTATGAATTTTTAGAATGGGCAGAAAATTTTGAATTAATAGATAAAATACAAAGTGTATATGCTTTGGAAAGACCACCAAACTTTCAAGTAAAAAATTTGCCTCAAAAAATAAAAGATAATCTTATTCCAAATTATGAAAAATGGCCACATATTCAAAAAATGCTTAAACAGCCTTCTGATAGATTTGGTACACCAGAATCCCTTAAAGATACCTTTGAATATCTTTTGAAACAAGACAATTATTATAAGGGAACAAAATATGAAAAAAATCTTTTTGAGGTTTTTCCAGAACTTGAAGAATTTTATGTACCATAAATAAAAAGAAAGTATCTAACAGATAAATAATATTATTATGTTTTTGACACTATTAACATTTATCACAGCTATATCCATATCGGCTATAGCCGCTGGGTATTCTATTATAGGGTTAGCAACACTATTTGCTGGGGCTGCAGTACCTATTATTGCAATGGGAACTGCTTTAGAAATAGGTAAGTTAGTGGCCGCCACTTGGTTATATCATAATTGGCGCTCAAACATATCAAAATTACTGAAAACTTATTTATTCACAGCAATTATAATATTAATTTTCATTACATCAATGGGTATCTTTGGTTTCCTATCAAAGGCACACCTAGATCAAGTCAAACCAATATCTGGTAATAATATTAAAATAGAATTATTAGATAAACGAATTAATCAACAAAATTTAATCATAGTACGAGCAGAAAAACAATTAGAATTATTAGATAAAGCATTAGAGGTTTATATTGATAAAGAATATGTTAGTAGAGGACTAAAAGAAAGAAAAAAGCAGAAAGAAGAAAGAGATTTTTTAAATGAGGCAATTAATAATGCAAGTGATGAGATTGCAACCTTAACAACTGAAAAATCAACTTTGGCGTTAGAACAAGATAGAATAGAGGCTGATGTAGGACCTATTAAATATATTGCAGAATTAATATATGGTGAAAATGCAAAAGAACATTTTGATGAGGCAGTTAGGTGGGTTATAATAGTATTAATATTTGTATTTGACCCATTAGCAGTACTACTATTGATTGCTGCTAATATATCATTAACTCAATGGAAGATGAAACGAAGTCTTACAATAGGAGATGAAAGAGAACGTTTAAAAAGGAGAGTTGATGTGTTAGAAGGAAGAAATAAAAGATTAAAAATATTTAAAGACTTAACAAAAGAATTTGGTGATAATCCAGACGAGATTCGTCTTAAATTGAATCAAATATATGATTGGAATAACAAACAAGACAAAATATAGGGGCTTGACTTTCATAGATAAGTAAGATATAATGAACATAAAGGATAAATGCTATACTGTAGGAGATGTTATGAATATAAAAAAGAAAATTGAAGTGTTGAAAGAAACAATTGCTTGGTTTAAAAAGAAAATTGAACCACACGATTGTGGATGGATGCACACAACAATAGATGGAATCAAACATAGAATAAGTGAATTGAGGAAAGAGATGAGGAAGAAATAATGCAAAAGATAGAAAAACTACAATACAATTGTTTAACTATGATAGCAAAATCTATCAACGGTACTTGGGCATTTAATTTTTGGACTAACACATACGATAAGTTAGTTAAAAAATATGGCAGGCGTGTAAGTTTAAACTAATGCCTGGCAAGTGGGATGGCAAATCCAGGATAACAACCAAAACATATAAAGATAATTACGATAGAATCTTTGGTAAAAAAGTTGTCCAAGAAGTTTCTGTTTTCAGGACGGCCTGGGAAGAGAAACAAAAAGTTGAAAAAAGGAAAAGAAAAAAAAGAAAAAAATGAAAAAAATAATAATGATAATAGGAACACTTTTAATAACAGCTGCAATAGCAGGTTGTTCTATACCTAAAAATCCAAAATTAACTTTTGGCAAGAAGTGTGTAGATAAAGGTGAAAATATTGTATATTCATATCTATGGTTATATGATAAAGAAGGCGGCCTAGAAGCAAACGAAGAAACTTGTAAAAAGATAGACTAGTTTTAGATGGCAAATTGTAAATATAAATAAGGAGAAAAATGAACGAACAAAAGAAAGAATATGATAAAAAAAGATATCCAAAAATTAAAGAACAAAGGAAAGAATACTATTTAAAAAATAGA
>MPMB02063807.1_pt1 | contig 10521 bp, 6 predicted proteins | sample 1617371 | NCBI WGS metagenome assembly MPMB02 (sample SAMN05944808, study PRJNA350692) | marine metagenome | biome: marine; feature: ODZ; material: water; isolation source: 300 m water sample filtered on 0.2 um supor filter | place: Pacific Ocean | collected 2012-04-08 | depth 300m m
CGAACGCTTTTGATCAGGCCGCCCTTGCGCAGGCGGGCGAAAAGCTGTTCGAGGTAGGAAAGGGATATTTCCTGGCTTTCGGCGATATCCGCCAGCGCCACGGGCTTGCCGAGACTGCGGTTGGCGAGGTCGACCATGGCCATCACGGCGTATCGTCCCTTGGTGCTTAGTCTCATGGTTTTTCTCCTTTCACAGAATCATCCGTCTTGTCGTCGTTAAAATCCTCAGAAGTTATGTGACCTGGGGGAATAGGGGCAGGTTTGTTCTTGAGTTGGCGTTCCAGGTCTTCGATACGCGCTGACATGGTTGCCACCTGTTCGAGAAGGCCGTCTACAGCGCGCGCCATGGGGTCGGGGGCGTCACAGTCGGGCGCGCCATAGGCGGCGAACCCGCTGCTTTTGGTGACGGAGCGCGGAACCACCACGCGGGCGGGAATACCCACCACCGAAACGCCCGGGGGAATATCGTGCAGCGCCACCGCATTGGCGCCCACGCGGGCGCCGGCGCCAACGGTAATGGAGCCGAGAATCTGGGCCCCGGAACCGACGATGACGCCGTCTTCGAGGGTGGGGTGGCGTTTCTGGTTTACCTGGGAGGAACTGTCTACCGCCGGAGTAATTCCGCCCAGGGTTACAGCGTGATAGAGGGTGACGTCATTGCCGATTTCAGAAGTTTCACCGATGACTAGACCGGCACCGTGGTCAATAACAAAACGCCGTCCGATGACGGCGCCTGGGTGAATTTCAATTCCAGTGAAAAAACGGGCAATGGTGGAGAAAAAGCGGGCACTGAGCTTCCAGCCGCGGACCCAAAGAGCATGGGACAGGCGATGCATGAGAACCGCGTGGAAACCCGGATAGAGCAAGCCTACCTCGAGCTTCGAGCGCGCCGCTGGGTCGCGTTCCATAACCGATTGAATATCTTCACGAATGGTCTTGAACATTGCCGTCCCGAATATGATATAATCTCCAAACGTTGGCAGTCGGACGCCGACAGTCGGCGAACCCCGGTTTCTCCTGTGTCCCGTTCATTGGCATGAGGCCTTGGTTTTTCTGGGCATGGCGGGGAATAACCCTCCATCTAAAGGGGCATATAATTAACCCGACTAATTTAGTCAAGTTTTATCTCGTATAATTTGTCGCGGGATCGGACAGAGGCCCTGTTTTTTTGCTCACAGGTGCGTGAGACGCGCCGTTTCCTTGGTGTTCGTGGAACACCAGAAGGACTGGAAACATTATGCCGGAAGTGATCATCAGTGGCCCGGAAGGGCGAATCGAGGCGCGCTATCACCATGTGGAGGAGTCGGGCTCACCCATGGCCCTGTTGCTCCATCCCCACCCTCAACACGGCGGCAGCATGCACAACAAGGTGGTTTATGCGTTGTTTCAAGCCTTCGTAAAACGCAAGTTCTCCACCATACGCTTTAATTTCCGCGGCGTGGGACGCTCCCAGGGGGTTCATGACGGCAGTGAGGGCGAGCTCTGCGACGCCGCGGCGGCCTTGGACTGGCTCCAGACCAACAACCCCAATTCCAATGTCTGCTGGGTGGCGGGGTTTTCCTTCGGGGCGTGGATCGCTATGCAGTTGCTCATGCGCCGCCCGGAGATTTCCGGCTTTATTTCCATGGCCCCGCCTGCCAACAGCCACGATTTTTCGTTCCTAGCGCCCTGTCCATCATCGGGACTGATCCTGCACGGCACGCAGGACGAAGTGGTGCCCGAGGAGGCGGTGGACAAGCTGGTGGCCAAGCTATCGAGCCAGCGCAATATCGAGATCGATCACCGCACCATTGACGGCGCCAACCATTTCTTCAACGACAAGCACGAAGACCTAGTGGGCCATGTGAACGATTATCTCGACGAGGTCATGACCGAAGATGAGGCAGTCTGAGGCCTATATCCCGTTCGCCCGCTCTATCGCGTGGACTAAACCATGGTGCCCCTGCCGCGGCGGCAGAGGGTGCCGCCGCTGACTGGTTTTGACACACCTGTGGTGGCGGGCAGGCTCAGCGGCAGGTCTTTCAAGGACCGCACCGCGAGATAGGCGAAGGCCTGGGCCTCCAGAGCGTCGCCGTCCCATCCTACGGTCTCCACGCCCTCAATCTTCGTATCCTCCAATTCCCGGGCCAGCGCCGCCATCAGCACCGGGTTGTGGCGGCCGCCCCCGGCCACCAGCCATTGCAGCGGCGGGACGGGGAAGAAATCCCGTGCCCGCGCCACGCTGCGCGCGGTGAAGGCGGTAAGGGTCGCCGCCCCGTCGGCGGCGGAGAGGCCCTCCACCAGAGCCAGCGAAAAGGCGTTGCGGTCAAGGGATTTTGGCGGCTTGTGGTCGAAAAAAGGATGGTTGAGCAGCCGTGACAGCACCTCTTTATCGACCTTTCCCTTGGCCGCCAGCGCCCCGAAGGTGTCGTAGGGGCGGCCCATGGCGCGGCCAGCCCAGTCGTCCATAAGGGCGTTGCCGGGGCCGGTATCGAAAGCCAGGATTTCGTTTTCTCCGGAACCAATTCCAGAATCGGAGACAGGGCCAATCCAGGTCACGTTGGCGACCCCGCCTAGATTGAGAACGGCCAGGGGCTTTTCCATCTTCGCCGCTAGGGCCCCATGGTAGAGAGGCGCTAGGGGCGCCCCCTGCCCGCCCGCGGTGAGGTCGCTGCTGCGGAAATCATCGATCACGTCAATGCCGGTCTGGATCGCCAGCAGCTTGCCATCGCCGATCTGCCAGCTCCATCCCTGTTCGGGACAATGGCTCAGTGTCTGGCCGTGAAACCCGATCACATCCACCCGGTTGGCCTTCATGGCTGCCTGGAGTAGGAGCGCGGCCACCGCCCGTACATGGACCAGGGTACAGTCGCGCGCGGCCTCGGTGACGGCGGCGCTCCAGTCTTCGCGGCGGGTTCCCAGCAACGACCGCAGACGCTCCCGCAGCCCGCTTCCGTATTCCAGGGTTAGCGCCGGACCGCATTCCACATAGCTTTCGCCATCGCTGCAGACCAGAGCCGCATCGACGCCGTCGAGCGAGGTGCCGCTCATGAGGCCGAGCGCCAACAGGTGGCCTTTTTTATGCTGCAGGTGGGGGAAAACCATGAGGGAAGCAAGCCGGGGCGGGGGCGGCTTGTCAAGCCACGGCGGAGGGGGCCCGCGTTGTGCGCCTTCGCCACATATGGTAACTGCATGGATATGAACGGAGCCCATCCATGACCGCCGCCAAATCTGATTTCCTGCGTGTCGTTACCGAGCGTGGGTTTCTGCATCAATGCACCGACGAAGCGGGCCTCGACGCCGCCCTGTGCAAAGACCCCGTCACCGCCTATTGCGGCTTCGACTGTACCGCCGACAGCCTTCACGTGGGGTCTCTGGTGCCGATCATGGGGCTGCGCCTTCTTCAGCGCCACGGCCACAAGCCCATCGTTCTCATGGGCGGCGGCACGACCCGGGTCGGCGACCCGTCTGGCAGGGAGGAAACGCGGCAATTGCTGGACGACGCACAGATCGCACGCAACATGGAAGGCGTGCGCGTGGTCTTTGAACATTTCCTCACTTTCGGCGACGGCCCCACGGACGCTATTATGGTGGACAATGCCGATTGGCTGTTGGGCCTTGACTATGTCGATTTCCTGCGCAAATTCGGCCGTCATTTCTCGGTCAACCGCATGCTCGGTTTCGATTCGGTGAAACTGCGGCTGGAACGGGAGCAGAATCTGAGCTTCCTCGAATTCAACTACATGATCCTCCAGGCCTATGACTTTCTGGAACTGGCGCGGCGGCACGATTGCACTCTGCAGTTGGGCGGGTCCGACCAGTGGGGCAACATCGTCTCGGGCGTGGACCTAGCCCGGCGCATTGACAAACGCACCTTGTTCGGGCTGACCTCACCGCTGATCACCGCCACCTCGGGCGCCAAGATGGGCAAGACCGCCCAGGGCGCGGTATGGCTCAACGAAGACCGGTTTCCGGCCTTTGAGTATTGGCAATATTGGCGCAACACAGAAGACGCCGACGTGGGGCGGTTCCTGCGGCTGTTTACCGATCTCGAGCTGGACGAGATCTCCCGCCTCGAAAAACTGGAAGGCAATGAGACCAACGAGGCCAAGAAAATCCTCGCCACCGAGGCCACGGCGCTGTGCCGGGGCCGGGACGCGGCGCAAGCAGTGCAGGAAACCGCGCGCCAAACCTTTGAACAGGGCGCGGCCGCCGAGGGCCTGCCCTGTGTTTCCATCCCCCGGGATGAGCTGGAATCGGGGCTCCCCGCCTTCGAGGTTCTATGCCGCGCCGGGCTGGCCACAAGCAACGGCGAGGCACGGCGACTGATTAAAGGCGGCGGCGCCCGCATCAATGACGAAGTCACCGCCAGCGAGACCATGTCCGTGACCCTGGCCGACGTCACAGATGAGGGCGTAATCAAAGTTTCCGCCGGCAAGAAACGCCACGCCCTGATCCGCGTCGCCGACTAGGATACCTTCCCCCAATGCGGGATCTTGCACCGGAACCCTTTGAGGGATGGGAGCTGGCTATTCTTTTTTGGTGGCCGAGTCAGCGGTGTCGCTGTGAATGGAGTCCGCGCCGAAGGGGTCCTCCGTTGACTGCAGGGAAGGCTCGCTTTCCTTTTCGTCGCCGTCATATTCCGACCCGCCCCTGAAAATCTCGAACAGGTTACGCAGGAGACCTGGAGTCAAGGCAGCCAGGGGATTGATGGAGACCTCCGGATCGTCGATGGAGCCGCTGGTATGGAAGGTGGCGGCGAACATGCCGCCGCCCTTTTCCTCGCCCGTGAGAAGCTCGCCCAGGACCGGTATCTTGCCCCAGATGCTGTTGAGGATATAGGCCGGCACCAGGGTGCCGTCGAGTTCGGAAACATCCCTTTCGAAATCAAGCACGCCCTTGAAGGTAATGCCCACGGCCGAACCGAAAGTTCTGCCGTCATGGATGCGCGCCAGCTTGTTTTCGTAGGAAAAGGGAGCGGAGAATTTTTCGAAGGTGATGCCTTTTTCTCCATTCATCTGATCCCTGATCCCGGTCAGGGAGGCGAGAGTCAGCATGCGGGCGAGGACCGGCGCCTCGACGATATTGTAGTTGGAAATTTCCAGACTTCCGGAAAAGGGCTGCGATAACCTAGAATCATCGATCTTTCCGGAAAGCTCCAGCCTTCCGTTCTTCATGTTGGAATAGGAGTCGAGCCGCCGTAGCAATGCCCCGGCGTTGTCGCTGGTCAGGGTAAGGCGGCGGTTCCGGCCTTCAGGCAAAATGCGGAAGACAGCATGGCCCTCCCCCCCCATGTTGGCGTCGAGAAAAAGAGTGCGCCAGACATCGTCTTGGTGCTGAAGCAGGCCCGAAACGGTATCAAAAGCCCCTTCCGGCTTGACCCAGAGCCGGTCCACATGAACCGACAGGGAAAGCGGCGGCAGCGGCTTTTCGTCGGGATCGTCTTCGTCGAAAAGATGGCTGACGTCGAGCGCGGAGCCGCTCAAGGTAATGTTGTAGCCGCCGTCGGAACGGAACCCCACGGTGGACTTGAAATCATTGCGGCCGGTCTTGAGCCGGTCGAAGGTGATACTCTGGAATTCTTTGCCGTCGGGGGTGAATGCCGCCTCCCCTCCCACATCAAGGTCTTTGGCGGTAATCGAGAAGGAGCGCATTTTCGTCAGGCGCTGGTCTTCCAGGGACAAGGAGACCCGCGCCGTCCCCGGAGACCCGGGAGGCTTGGTCCATTCCAGAAGCGCCAGATCGAGCGAGGCGCCGTTGAGATTTGCGGCCACCGACAGGTCACCCCTGGAATTGTCGAGTTCTGTCCAGATCAGTTCCACGCCCACCGGGCCGGTAAGATAGGGCCGGGTATCGAGATCGAGGCGGCGCCGCGCTTCTTCGTCGAGAGTGGACGTCACCGTGTAACGGCTGATGAAGGGGGCGTCGTCGGTGAAATGCTCGATGCCCGCAATGTGCGCCGGAACACCCTCGAAAACAGCGCTTCCTTCAACATCCATGGTTTCCTTCGTCACCTTGACGGAGAGATCGCCCTGGGTCACGTCCTTGCCCTGGACCAGCCCAGGCAGGGCCACATCCACAAGATTAGCGGCCACCGAGATGGTCACCAGGGGTAGGTCGAGGTCGGTCCTTAAGGGAAAGTCGAACGCCGCCCGACCCGCCATTTCACCCCCCACCCGCGAGGGGTCGACGCCGAGATAGCGGGCCGCGCCCAGCGGTTCCTCGTCAAGGATGGAAAGGAGATCGCGGGCGGAGCCGCGCACCACCGCCTCGACCCGGGCCTTTTCAATATCCGTGTCGAGGTCCCACAGGTTGACGGCACTGTCCTCGATCCACAGCGGGCCGATGCGGCCGCTGGAAACATCAAAATCTATGCGGTTGTGTCTGAAAATAGCTGTCCCCGCCAGTTCTGAGGCCGGCGGCATGGGCGAGAGAAAGTCTACGGAAAGCCCGGTGAACCCCAGCTTTCCCGTCACTGACTTCACATTCACGGAGGAAAAATCACCGTCTGGAAGATGCGCCGAAAAAGAGGCCTTGGTTTCGTGAATGGCCCCCTGAGACATATGTTGAGTCACCCAGTTGCGCGAGGGCTTGCCCAGAGATTTAGGCCAGTAGCGTTTAAATTCGTCGAACAGAAGATTCTTCAGAACGGCGTCTACGTGCAACCGCGCATCCTCGCCGTCGGGCAGGACTTGCCCGGTCATGTTCAGCGTGGTGCCGCCCACATCAATAAAAATATCGTCGAAAAAGAGCTTCGCCATATCGTCTTCGAAGCGCCCACGAAGGGCGGCATGCTGCACCGCGACGCCGTCATCGTAGAAACCCGGCACCACGAGCTTTCCTGCCGCGCCCGAGAAATCGAATCCGAAAAAGGAAATCTGCCCGTTGAGGTCCATGCTGACAGTAAGGGTGCCGCTGACAGGAAGGGCCGCATACCTCAAGGGCGCGAGAAGCTCCGCCCGGGCCGCCAAATGACCGGGATTAATCTCGGAAAAGTCGGCACTCAGGTCGACCCGTCCTACCGCCGTGTCATAGGCGAACTCGAGATCGAAATGCGCCTCCTGACGCTCGCCGCTTTCGGCCCCTGTCACCGCTCCCTGTTTGCCCTTGCTGACGTCGAGATCGAGCGCCACATCTCCCTGAATGCCAGTCTCGTTACGGATGAGAATCATATTCGTGTTATTGGCCCGCCAAGTGGTTTCAAGCCGCCGGTCATCCACCACCACCAGGGAATCGATAATTCTGACCCGGGTCAGGTATCCCATGGCACGGTCCCTGTTGGGGGGGGCCAGCAGATCGGTAATGACCCGGTGCAGGATGTAGTCTCCCTTGCCTTCGCCGAGGTCAAATTGGAAATCGCCTTCCCGGGACAACAGAACGTCTATTTTCGGTCTCAGCACATCAATGCTGGTAGGCGCGACGAGGCCCCGCATCATGGCGCCCGCGCTCAAGGAAACCGACAGTTCCGGGACCTCGGCGAGAATGTCTCCCTCGGGCCCCACCGCCTTGACACCCACAAGGCGGATGTCCAAAGTCCGTTCCCAGCCAGCCCAGGTGAGCACCGTATCCTCGAGCTCAAAACGGAAAGACTCATCCTCGGCCCGCAAGGCGTCCTGGAGATAGGGCGTGAGGAAGGCCAGCGAAACCGGTTCTCCGGCCAGGCGCCATGACAGCAGAGCGACCAGTATGGCCGCCCCGGCAAGCGCGGCACCGAAAATATCCAGAATAAATTTCGTCGTTCGGCGAAACACTTCTAAGCCTCTTCCGGGGCCGGCTCTTCGCCCTCGCCGTGCCCGGCAAGAGCGGCCTCGAGAAACTCGTCGATGCCACCGTCGAGCACGCCTTGGGCATTGCCCTTTTCCACTCCGGTGCGCAGGTCCTTGACCATCTGATAGGGGTGGAGGACGTAGGAGCGGATCTGGTGGCCCCAGCCAATTTCCGTTTTGGCTTCGCGTTCGGCCTGGGCGGCTTCCTCACGCTTCTGCAGTTCCAATTCGTAGAGGCGGGCACGCAGCATGTCCATGGCCGCCGCCCGGTTACGGTGCTGGGAACGATCGTTCTGGCATTGCACGACGATGCCCGTAGGAAGGTGGGTGATGCGGATGGCGCTGTCGGTCTTGTTCACGTGCTGACCGCCGGCGCCCGAAGCGCGGTAGGTGTCCACTCGCAAGTCCTTGTCGGCGACATCCACCTCGATAGCCTCGTCAATCACGGGATAGATGCCCACCGAGGCGAAGCTGGTGTGCCGCCGCGACTGGGAATCGAAGGGCGAGATACGGACCAGGCGGTGGACGCCAGATTCGGTCTTGAGCCAGCCATAGGCATTGTCGCCATTGACCCGCACAGTGGCCGATTTAAGCCCCGCCTCCTCGCCCGCGCTTTCCTCCAGCCACTCTACCTTGTAGCCGCGGGCCTCGGCCCAGCGCAGATACATGCGCAGCACTATTTCGGCCCAGTCTTGGGCCTCGGTGCCGCCGGCCCCGGCATGGACTTCCAGATAACAGTCATTGCCGTCGGCCTCGCCCGAGAGCAAGCTTTCCAGCTGGCGCTTGGCCGCTACCCTGGCCAGAGCCTGCAACGCCTTTTCGGCCTCGGCCTCCATATCTGCGTCGCCTTCCTCGGCGGCAAGTTCCAGCAATTCGCAGGTATCAGAAAATTCGCTTTCCATCCGGCGAAAACCATCTATGGCGGATTCCAGCCGGGTGCGCTCGCACATGACTTTCTGGGCCCGGGCCTGGTCGTTCCACAGATCGGGGTCTTCGGCCAGGGCGTTCAGTTCGGCCAGTCTTTTTTCCGCCGTGCCGAGGTCAAAGACGCCTCCTCAGCAATTCCAGTGACTGCTTGATCTCGGTAGTGGCGGATTCGAGTTCGGCGCACATAATTTTTCCTCAAGAGGCAAAACAGGCGGCAGAAAATTAATACAAGCCCCCGGGACCGGCAACAGGAGAATCCGCCACCGCGTTCAGGGTATTGCCATCGATCACTGAGCGCGCGTCTTCCCGCAGTAAAGGCTCAGTTCCAGGCTTGAAGGCCTCGAGGATCACGCGCTTGTCCCCGGGCGCCGCGGGCAGCCCGGTGACGGCGTTAACCCGCACCAGACGAATGCCGGTGGGCACACGGAAGGGAATACCAGGCTTGCCATCCAGGGCCTGGGACATAAAATCGCGGAACATGGGGGCGGCTACACTCGATCCCGTTTCGCGGCCCAGGGTCTTGGGCTGGTCGAAGCCCACATAGATGCCGACGGCAAGATCGGGGGAAAATCCCACAAACCAGGTGTCGAAGCTTTTATTGGTGGTTCCCGTCTTTCCCGCCAGCGGCTTGCCCACAGCCTTGATGCGGCGGCCCGTTCCGCGCTCCACCACGCCCTGGAGCATGGATACCACCTGGTAGGCGCTGGCCGGATTCACCACCTGGTCGCGGTTATCGGGAAGTTTCGGCACCGCCAGATCGGCATTCCAGAAAGCCGTGGCGCAGCCTTCGCAGGGACGGCCGTCATGGCGATAGACGGTGTGGCCGTTGCGGTCCTGGATACGGTCGATGAAGCTGGGGATGATGCGCCTGCCGCCGTTGACAAGCTGGGCGTAGGCGGTGGTGAGGTCAAGCAGGGTGGTCTCGCCGGCGCCCAGGGCCATGGCGAGTTGGGCCGGCATGTTGTCCATGACGCCGAAGCGCCCCGCGGCATCCACTACCTTTTCCATACCGATGGTCTGGGCCAGACGCACCGTCATCAGGTTGCGTGATTTTTCGATACCCAGCCGCATGGGGCTGGGGCCGTAGAACTTCTTAGTGTAGTTGGCGGGTTTCCACTTGCCCAGTCCCGGCCCCTGGTCGATGACGAAGGGGGCGTCGAGAACCAGGGTGGAGGGTGTGAACCCCTGTTCCAGCGCCGCCAGATAAACGAAAGGCTTGAACGCCGAGCCAGGCTGGCGCTTGGCCTGGGTAACGCGGTTGAACTCGCTTATGGAAAAGTCATACCCCCCCGACATAGCAAGCACGCGCCCGGTATGGGGATCGAGCGCGACAATGCCACCGCCGATCTCTGGAATCTGCCGCAGGGCGTAGGTGTTGGGAGGATAGGAGAGCGGTTTTTCGTCTTCCGATTTCGGCGTCGAGGAGGTGACATTCTCCACCGCGATCACATCGCCGATGGCCAGCACCTCGCCGGCGCGCCGCACCGGCGGACCTAGCTTGCCTTCCTTCAGGGCTTCGCGCGCCCATTTCAGCTCGGCCAACGGGATAACGCCGAGGGCACCGCCAGGAAAACCGATATCCACGTTTTTGTCCGACACCGCCAGAACCACCGCGCGCTTCCAGCCCATCAGACCCGGTGGCGGTGGCACGGCCGCCACCTGGCGCGCCCAGTGATCGCCGGGATTGATGTTTGTGATGGGTCCGCGCCAGCCGTGACGGCGGTCATAGACGCGCAGGCCCTTGCCCAGGATCGCATCGGCGATCCCCTGCAAACGCGGATCTACCGAGGTACGCACCGAAAAGCCGCTTTCGTAGAGGCCCTTATAGCCGTAACGTTCAAGGATTCTGC
>MPMB02018998.1_pt1 | contig 10520 bp, 12 predicted proteins | sample 1617371 | NCBI WGS metagenome assembly MPMB02 (sample SAMN05944808, study PRJNA350692) | marine metagenome | biome: marine; feature: ODZ; material: water; isolation source: 300 m water sample filtered on 0.2 um supor filter | place: Pacific Ocean | collected 2012-04-08 | depth 300m m
CACCTACCAACACAACGATCACGACACCCAAGCAACCTAGCAAAATCCTGGCAACCATCAGTCCGTCTCCTTTGCCTGGACGTGGCCGAGACACCCGGCAGATCACCCCCTCCGAGCTCGGTTCCGCGACCTGGACATCACGCTGAGATTCTTCCTGCTGTTGTTGCGCGGGTTTCCATCCTTGTGGTGGATATCCTTCCCGTCGCCCTTCTTCGCCTTGCCCGCCGAGACCATCTTCGCCCTCGCCGAGTTGCGGCCCGCGCGGCGTTTCACTTGCTCAGGCTTGCCGTGGTAGTCGTCGTATTCCTTGCGGTAGTTTCGCTGCTTCATCTATCGAGCTTCCCACCAACCTGCCCCATAACGCCAGGATTCGTCGGGTAGCCATGTGCAACAGCACTCACAACGCTCTTTTCCTCTGTCAGCCCAGAGGCTGGTCGCACTAGGGAAACAACCGCTGGCCCGCGTGGGCCAACGTCCTCGCGAAACCACTTGCTGTCTTCCAGTTCATCAGCGGCCTTGTTCCAGTCACCGGCCTCAGCCGCAGCGGTGAAACCCGGCCAGCCATGCTTCTCCTCACCCCACTCGTTCGTATGCGCCTTCCACCAGTCGGGGCCCATGTTGAAGGTGAGGTTCACCAAGCCACGCTGCTGCACCGGAGAAGCCTTCGACCAACCGGGCACCTGGGTCGCGGCTCGCTTGTGCGCGAGGTAGTCCTCGTCGAAAAGAGCATCGGCGCTAGACCACGAGTCGAAGAGTTCGGGCGCGTGCTCACCGGCACGGCTGGGGTCGCGCTTCGCCCCCAGCACCAGATGGCCGTAGCCGCGTGTCAACCAGCCCTTGTTATCGTAATAGCCGATGACACCGAGCCCGTCGGCCGACGGGACGAAGCCCTCATCTTTCTTGATCTCTGCCTTCGCGAGCCGATCGTTGTCAGAGAGACCACCCATTTACTACTGTCGCCCCACCTCTACCGCATCGCAGTAGATCGAGATAGCACTGAGCCAATCGTGTAGGTTCCCGACGTAGAGACTGGATGCATAGACAGCCTCAAGCTCGTCTGCCGCTTCTGGAGACGGGCTCGGACACGGCGGGAAACTACTTGCGCCCCTTCCGGCGCAACCAGTCCACAAGCTCACCCCGAAGACGACGACGACGAGCAAGAAGCGCCTCCATGCGAGTGCGCCGCTTGATCTCTTCTCGGAAGTGATCTCGCTCGCCATCGCTTTCGCCGATGCTCCTAGCCAGCCACACGATCAGTGCGATCATGCCGGCCACAACAGCGACGGACCCGAGGATGACGTAGAGGTCGATCACCGCCTAGCTGTCGTCTGCGTTCCGAGCTTTCAGCACGTTCAAACCCAGGAGATTCAGGAATCCCAGGATCTTCGATACCATTTCGTTGTCCGATCTCGAGGGCGTAATCGCCGAGATTGCTGCCGCAGCAGCAATCACCTTTGCCACGATGTCCGCGATCTCCTGCCAGTTTGCTGTCAACCATTCCACCATTTCTCATCCCCCATCTCCGCTACGAATAGCGCGAAGAATTGACTCTGTTGAGACACGTTGTTCAACCCGAAGTTCGCTGATGTCCACTTTGACCTCGCCCAGCACGCGCTTGTTATTGTCGAGGTCTGTCGAAACCCGCTCCAGCTTAACTGCCAGGTTGTTCACATCTTCTTCGTGTGCAGCCGCCGGGTGCTTCGGCTCTGAAGCGTGAGAGACCACCAACATGAAGACTGCACCCACCGCTGCTGAAACCACGGTAATGATCGTCCAGAAGCCGGTGCCGTTCATCACGTCGTCTCGTCCACGATTTTAGCCATGATCGATGTCACCAGCTGGAGACCGGCGCCGCCGTTGTATTCGATCTCTACACGAACGTCCTGACCGGCCTTGAGACCGGCCTGGTCATCGGGGATCGCGCCGCGGAACCCCCAGGCCGTGTCGCCGGCCACGGGGTTGGAGGTAGGGAAGGAGCCGAAGGATGCGAGCGAGCTCACGTCATCCCCGAGCTTCACCCGGAGCCGTGCCCCGGCCGTGGTCGCCTGTGCGCGGCCCGCTGCGACCGTGATAGCGAAGAACGTCGGCTGATTCTTCGCTGCTGTCGGAGCCAGGTCGCTAGCGTCCTCTGTCGCAACGACCTTCTGCAGCTGGATAATCGTCGTTGTGAGCGATTGGCCGTCGTCTTGGCGGATTTCAACCTGATCCCCGACCTCGAGCAGCGTGTCGGCCCGGATCGGGAAGACCGTCGCCGAGGCCACCTTCGTCACCACCTCAACCAGATTGCCAGTCGCCGCGGCAACGCCCAGGGTCGTCGCAAAGGTCAGCGTCTGGTACCCCGTGGAGTTCGCGTTGCTACTGAGCGCCGCCTCCTTCACAGAGCCATCGTCCAGCGTGACCCTGACCGTGTCTCCGCTCACGATAGGATCCGGCGAGAGGAGCGGCACCTTGACCGCACTGTCGCCCGAGAGCGCCGCAGCGGTCAACCGGGTGGCGAACGTCCGTACCTGGGTCTCTTTCCTCTCGTTGTAGATCCTCGCCTTGCAGGATGTGGGGCTCGTGCCTACTACAGCACCTGTAGAGTTGTCCACCGGGCCGTTGAGGGCGATGAGGTTGTCGGAGCCGAGGCGGATCTTGTTCATGGTGATTCTTCCCGGTAGAGGTCGCGCTCAAAGAGTACAGAACGGACATGGATATCGGCACTGCTCCTGCCTGGATCTACCCTGTCAAGGATCTTCTTGGCCCACATCGGAAAATCGAACTGGATGCACTGGGCACCCACCTCGACCGCGAAACGGTCGATGTCGTTCGGCCGTCTACCCCTGGAGTCGTTGTCGTCGGTCATCCCTTCCACGTCGCCACCGACGGCCCAAATGCACAGGCTCTTGCGCGAGAACGGGTGATCGCGGATTTCGGTCAGGAACGCCCCCTTGGGCTCACCTGTCTCTCGATCCTCCCCCACCCATAGCTGCGACAGGCCCGCCTTGCAGAGGTCTAAAGAGGCATGGAGATCGTTCGTCCCACGCGAACAGGTCGCGAGTCCGTACAACCAGGGCGCCACCGTGCTTCTGAGGCCGTCGACCTCGGCCGGGTCAACAACACGCATCCTGTAGAAGCCCATTTAGCCGATCTCCGTGTAGAGATCCCGCTCAAGGATCGCGCGCACTGGCTTCATGTCCCGGCCGAGCTCCCCCTGGTGGATGATCTTCTCACCCCACTTGGGGCACTCGACTTGGATCCTGGTAGCCCCCTCACGGCGAGCAAATTCATCCAGGGCGCCATGGGCCTTCAGCATCGCCCTGACATCGCCGCCCAGACACCAGATGCATATCACCCTGGCCAATGGGTAGGTACGGATCTCCGTCACGAGGGCACCCACCGCCTTGCCGTCGACAACGCCGAGCCAGAGCTGCGAGGACTCCTCCTTGCACAGGTCGAGCATCGAATCGAGGTCGATCGCGCCGCGGGACCATGACTCTACGCCGTAGAGCCAAGCGATCACCGTCTCGCGCGCCATCTCGACCTCGGCCGGCGGCACCTGAAGCAACTCAGGAACCGGCGGTTCCTCCTGTGGTATCGGCTTCAGACCATCCATCCGAAGCTCCGCAACCCGGAGGATCATCGGGTCTTCAACTCGCTTCTTCTTCCTCGCTCTCGGCATGAGTCTCCCTATTGCACCCCAGGCGTCCCTGCCACAGAGACGGAAAGCGACACTGTCGCGGACACACCAGGCGATACATCGACAGCAGACCCGACCGCTGGCCCGATCGATGGTGAGCCATCGATGGAGGCATCGTGCGGTGGATCAGTCCAGCCAACGGTCAGCAGCGGACCAGGGTGATCGGTGTAGTCCGCAGAGCGGAAAACGCGCTTTGCACCATCCGTGGTGCCTGGCGGAGACGCCGCGATTTTGAACCCGAAGCCGCCGGTAAACCCGGCCTGGTCTACGGACTCCTGCACCGCTGTACTGAAGATCGTCGTATCGTAATCCGGTGCATCGAGCCCGGATGCAGCATCTCCCCAGATGTACGACGTTCCAGCCACAACCGACGGGGCGTAGAACCCGCCAAACCACGACGACGGTGACGGGATCGCTGTCAACTGATCGACGAGCCTGTAGATGTAGTGCGAGAATCCGCGGAACTCGCCGAAGACGATCCCATTCTCTGCCGGATTTCCATCATACAGATCCCACCAGACAGAAAGGGGGTCACTGTCGATCGGAAAGATGCTCTCAAGCACCGCGTTCGTCCGCAGCTTCAAAAAGTACACCGTATCGACAGAGAGCGTGATCTGGTTCGACCCAGAAAACGGGAATTCGATCACACCGTTCAGCGCGCCCTGCGTGTCGAAAATCACCTCGTGAGGGATTTGTTCACTCTCCGCAAGGAGCACCAACGGACGGTAGTTCCCAGAATCCCCAGTGACGGACCAGACCTCAAGCCAGACAAGCCCACCTGGCGACGGGCCGCGTGCGATCATACGCATCCTGGCGTTCGTAAGAGAAGCCGAACTGGTCGCCTTCATCGACTGGCCGATGGTTGTAACACCATAATTGGCGGCGCCTAGCGAGGTGCCTCCTCCACCGAAGTCGTCCCCGCCTTCCGCGAGAACCGTCGAATCGCTTCTCATGTCAGACCAGACGACGACACCGATGTCGTCCCGCGTCTGCGTTGGATCCGTCACCCCCTCGGACCAGTCTCCCACGCTGAGTGGTGCGAACAAGGTGTGTAGCGTGTCGGAGTCGGTGGAGTCGGCTGTCCAGGTCAGCCTCGCGTGTTCGATCGTCGCTCCCTGAGGGATCGAGGTCGCGAAGGCGAGATAAGCCTTACCCACCACGTCATCCTTGTCCTCTTCACCCCACTCGATTGTCGTAAGAGTATGATATGCCACGTCAACGGAGCCGTAGCCAGAGACATCCCCCGGCGTTCCGATCGTCCCGATGAGGTTCGTCATGGGATACCACGATCCTTCAGACATCGTATTCCCTCACAGTGTCAAAAACGCGCGTATCGGGATATCCGTTTCGGATAGCGATATCGTGATCCCGCGGTCTCCCATCTTCGACAAGAACAGCGCGACACGATCGGGATCCCCCTCTCTCTTGTTCGTCACACCCGGACGCTCCGCGCCTAACACCCACTCATGCTCAGGCAACGCACCCTCGGAAACGGACGGGAATCGAAATTCAACAACACTCAGCTTCTCGCCGCCTTCGCAGTCGAGTTCCCCAGAAAGAAACACACTCAGGATCTCTGCCATGTCGTCGATCCACTCGTCCGAGCCAGGCTCGCTGTCGATCGCTGAAGCAGGAACGCACGATACGCTCAGGACGCCATCCACGTCAGAGAGCGCGATCATGTCGTAGAGCATGAATCCGCCGTCGTCAGCACCATCGATCTCCACATTCATGTGTAGAAATACGTTCGGCTCAGGGTGAGCACGGCATGGCCTCCAAACCATGCCCTTGCCGGCCAGCGATCTGGCATGAGAACGCACCATTCTCTTGCACACCTCGCTTCGGAGTGCGTCGTCGTCACCGACATCGACGAGCCGAAATCGTCCTACTTCAACGGGGAGGAGGTTCATCCCACGATCCCAGCAATCCTGAGATCAGCAATGAGCGTTCCCAGGACGTCTGCAATATCCGCTGTCAAGGCAGTGTCAGCGTCGAAGGCACGGGATATCGACACGTTGGTTGCAGCATAAGTAGAAGCCACCAGCATGGCGTTACGAAACGGAGATATCTCGGTTCCCGTCTCAAGCTGCGCGCCAGCGATCAAGAACTCATCTGAGGAGTTGTAGGAAGTGTCATCTATCCATATAAACGCCGCGAGGTTTATTGCGGTGTCAGGGATAGTCACATCTGACAGGTCGAAACGTGTCCAGGTAGATGTGATCGAAAACAGGCTAGAGATTCCGGTTTGCGTCCAGCCCGCATTGGGTTCTGGGGCTACGCCCTGGACGCCCCATGTTCCGACCACATCGTTCGGTGGACTCGCTGCGATGCTGTGGTAGATCGCGCAGTGTGCTCGCCCGATCGCGGACCCGCCGCCACTATTCGTCCTCGCGTAGAAGGAGAGACACGCCTTCCCATTCTGGACGATCGAGCGTGATACGAGATCGGTTACGACTTGCGAGACGCCTCCCTTGTGAATGGTTCCAACGGCAATCATCTTGAACGCATACACGAAATTCGGAAGACTATCCGCCTTCCCTGCGGCAACGCGAGAATAGTCGAAGCGGTCATCACCGTCGGTGGCGATCGTCCAGTCGTCAGCACAGGCGTTGCCGTCGGCGTTCGTGAAGGTCGTCCCCGCCTCGATCGACGTGCCACGCGACCAAGTGGAAAAGTTCCCATTCGACAACACGTTCTTGTGGACTTCCAGATCGCGGCTCTCAAAGTACGCCTTATGCTCTCCGTCAAGCTGATCTGCGTCGATGCCGCCTCCTGCACCCTCGTCCTTGAGGACGTGCCCCTTGAGCAGATCGATCGTCGGAACCTGCTGCGGTGCCTGACCCGTGGTCGTACCGATCTTGGAGAACGCGGCCGAGCGCACCCGGCGACTGCTGTAGACCTCTACCGAGTTGAGCGCCTCTTCGGCGGGGAGTGTCGTCGTCGCGTAAGCCGCGTCAACAATCTCGGTCAAATCCACGTCAGCGTTCGGGGCCGAGTACGACGGCGTGCCGTCGATGGATCCGTAGATGACGCCGGAGGTCGCAAAGGTCAACTTCACCCAGGTGCCAGCGGGGAACCGGCCACTGGCGTTTGTTCCGCCGCCAGCAACGTCGGTGACACGAAACGTGTTCGCGTCCACGCGGGAAAGCGTAAAGCTTCCGTTGTGCTCCGAGACGAGGTCTACCCACTCTGCGTCCTCATAGAACCTTCTGAGGGCACCCATGTGCTCGCGCACCCGGTCGTTGACATCGGAACGCGCCATCCCCTCAGGCATACCGCTGTTGGTCAAATCGGTATTCGCCGCGTCTGTGCGAGACCAGTTCTTGATGTCACTCATTACTCAACGTCCTGTGTTCGCGTAGCGCCGGATACTACGTATGACAGCACTGTAAAATCGTCGGGCCACCCCTCCATGTCCGTGCGTCGCGCTGCCCCAGTCAACTTCGTTGTCAGGCCGATCGGGGCCGAGGGCGTATAAGTCATTACTATTACGTGCGTCCCGGAGGTAGCGGGAACAGAGAACTCGTCACTTGTGCATACGACTTCATCGCTAGTGTCCCCGCTTGTCCCGACGTAGAGGCGTAACTTACCGTCGGTGGAGCCGCCTATACCACCCACGTCAACGGTCAGCGTGACCCTGTGCTCCGCGCTAGATCCTAGTTCTTTCTGCGGGTGTGCAATGGAAAAAAACGTATGCCAATCTTGGTCAATGAAAGTGTTTGGCGAACCGGCGCTGACTTCACCCGAAGGATCGTGCTGCGGATCACCTAGGTAGGACATCCTTGGGGAGTTGGTTTCGGTCACAACATTTCCAGTCGCTCCGTCCACCACATGCTGGAGTGTTACGTCGTCAAACCTGTTCCCGCAGACTCGCCCGTTCGTCCCGCCGGAAATGAAATCTACACCCGCACCCGTGATCCCCGAGAACGAGTTTCCGCCGATCCTCGCGCCGTCGCCGGCAATCGTGATCGCGTCTCCCGTCAGGGTGTCAAACTCGCAATTTGAAATTGACACTCCAGTCGACCCAGCCTGAGTAACGATCCCGTCAGCGATCGTCCCGCCCGCGCCGTCGAACACACAGTTCTGGACTCTCGCGTTTAGCCCCCCGATGAGAAGAGCGCGGGTCGAGGCCGCGCTAAACCGGCAACCGTCGATAAGCGTCCTATCTGTGTTTCCAAGCACCTCGCTCCAGGTGCCATCTGCGACGTGGATACCCGAGAGGATCGTGTTGAACGCCGCCTCTGCCACGGCCCCGAGACCCTCCACCGAAATCGGTTTCACGGTACCTGTGCCGGTGAGGTTGATGTACCCGTTGCTGATCTGGTTGTCCGCGCCACGGATCTTCAGCCCGATGACCCCAGGAAAATCACCCGTGATGCGAAAGTCGCTCAACTGCGCCTTGCTGCCGCCGCCAGGTGTGCCGCCGGTTTCTGCCTCGCGGAACAGAATGCAGGATCCCGCGAACAATGCATGTGGCGTCGTCGATGTCGCGTCGATCGTGATCCCGCTCATCTTGGCAGGCCCGTCGATGTCGATACCGCACGCACCAGACCCGGATGTCAAGGCGTTTCCCGTATCACCGAAGCGCGCAATCGAAACGTCGGAAATGTAAACCCTGGCGTTCGCTCCGTTCGGGTCGTTGATGAAGATGCCCGTGTTACCGCATCGATCGATCTTCGTGGATTCTATCCAGATGTCAGAGTACGCCTTTCCACCACCCGTGTCGGTGCCACCGAAATTGATCGCGTTGCTCCAACAATTCACGACCAGCAAATCGCGAAGCCTCACGTTCTGCACGTTGTCACCGAAATTGATCCCGTGTCCTGCGGTGGTGTTGTTCGTGCAGTTGCCGTCAATCTGGATGTTCTCGATCGTGATGTTCACAGCGTCGTCTTCAACCGTGATCACGTCCTTGCTATCAAGCGCATTGTTCCGTTTCAGGATCGTCTGCCCCACTCCCATCCCCACGATCCGCAGATCGTCACTCGCCGCAGGGATCGAAATCGCATCGGTAAGGGCGATCGTGGCTTTGGGGAGCAGCACCGTCTTGCCGTTCGACGAGGCCGCAACGATCGCCGCGTTGATCCCGGCAACGTCTTCGGTAGCAGGAACCTCAAATCCTAGGCTCTCCCCAGGTTCAAAGGCCGACCGTCCGATCCCGTGGTTGTTCGTGTCGCCGCCGCCGAGGAAGTAGATGTCGATGCCGTTGCAGGACGCATGGACCGAACCCGAAGGCGTTGGGGTTCCCGTGGTGTCGAAGTCCTCGAGCGTGACCTCTGTGTCTGAACCGACCATCGCTACGCTCGCGACGAAGGCGTAAGCGTAATTCGCTGCGTCTGGTGTCCGAACCCGCACCTTCTGATTGACCTTGAAGTACTCCATCGCGTCAGTCGACTGGATCTTCACCTTGGTCGTATCTGCACCCTGCACCACGGTGAACCCGTCAACAGGGTCTTTCCAGTCTGGATCGTCCCAGGTACGACGAATGGAAGCCTGAACCTCGCGCATCGAGTCGTTCAGGTCCGAGCGCAGCATCCCTTCAGGGAATCCATCGGGAGGCGTGAAGCCGGATCCCACGTTACTGGCCGCAGGCGTCTTCCACTTTTTGATGTCACTCATTCCTGGTTAAAATCCAAGTGGCCGGAACTGCCGGTCTCGGCCTCAGACCGCCAGCCCCCTCCATCGATGAACATCTCCTTATAGTAAGGAGCGTTCTCTCTTTTTACGAGGTCTCTCAGGTCAGTGTTCTCGTTTCCGGCTTGCCGCACCGCTTCCTCCCTCACCCTCAAGAGCCGATCTCTCAGCATTTGAACCTTCCGCGGATCTGACAAACGCTGGTAAGTCTCGCTCGCAAGAAATGTCGGAAGGCCGTAGAACTCGACAAGGTCACCAAAGTGCCTAGCGACCTGGCGGTCAAAGAGCTTGTTGCCCGAAGAGGGAACGATGTGATCCTTTCTGAATCCGTGACGGTCCAATTCTTTCCCCAGCATGTTCTTGGGGTCTTTGAAGGTCATGCCCGTGAGCAGCTTCCAACCCGGAGCGTAGGAGACAGGGGCACCGCTCCTCGTGGCGAGCTCGACTTCCGGGTAAGCCCTGACCGGCGCCATCTCTCCGGTCTTCCGGTCGAAGTAAGACCCCACTTCCCGAGAGGCGAACGGTGTCCTTCTTTCCACCTGTCCCAGGGCAGCGTGCCAGAAGTTGGAAGGGCCAGCCTCGTACCAAGGCTCTTCATACCCAAGAGGCATCGGTCCCGTTTCGCCGCTCTGAGCGAGACCGGAGGCATCCCTGACCTTCGACGGCTCCATGTTTCCCCGCCACTGCTGGAAGGATTTGTACCCGTCCCACAGCATGTTCAGCGGGGTCGCGTAGCTCGCAACCAAGTTGCCGAATAAGGTGCCTCCAATCGCACCTGTTTCCGCCAGGGCGCCAACGCCCCCCGTGCTCCGACCAACCGAAGCCAGGTCGTCGATCAGCTGATCCACCACATACAAACCCAATCCTGCACGAACATTTGCTCCGGCAAAAACTTGGGCGATCTCGGTATATGAGGGGGGAGGCTTGCCCTCAAAGTGTCGTCTCAGGGTATGCCCCGTCCAGTAGTATGACAAGAACGGATTGTAGACCCGGAGGTCTATTGTCGAGCCTGGCTCAAGGCCCATCGTCTCCGCGAGAGCATCGGGCACCCGAAGTTCTGTCCCCTTGTCCGTGGCGTATTCTGATCCAGCAAGCTCCCACGAGGCATAGAGCATTGTCATGCCCGTCAGGCCCTCCGCGAGCTCCGAGTAGTCCCCCTTCCTCATCAAGTCTCGACCACGCTGGGAATGGATGGCATTGGTAAGTC
>MPMB02107302.1_pt1 | contig 10519 bp, 9 predicted proteins | sample 1617371 | NCBI WGS metagenome assembly MPMB02 (sample SAMN05944808, study PRJNA350692) | marine metagenome | biome: marine; feature: ODZ; material: water; isolation source: 300 m water sample filtered on 0.2 um supor filter | place: Pacific Ocean | collected 2012-04-08 | depth 300m m
AGAGAACTTCGTCACCCGCAAGATCACCCTGAGCATCGCAAAGATACTCGCAGGCAAGCAAGAACGACTGCACCTGGGGAACCTCGACGCCAAGAGGGACTGGGGATATGCTCCCGATTTCGTGGAGGCCATGTGGCTGATGCTCCAGCAGGACGGGCCGGACGATTTCGTCATCGCCACGGGCGAGGCCCACTCCGTGCGCGAGTTCATCGAGCTCGCCTTCAAGGAAGTGGGCATCGACATCGAGTGGAAGGGGGGCGGTGTCGACGAGAAGGGCGTCGACGCGGCGACCGGGAAGGTCCTCGTCGAGGTGGACCCTAAGTACTTCCGGCCCGCTGAGGTGGACTACCTCCTGGGCGATGCATCGAAGGCAAAGGAACTCCTTGGCTGGCGGCCGAAGGTCGGGTTCGAGGAACTAGTGAAGCTCATGATGCGCGGGGACCTCAAGAGAGAGGGTGTCGAGCGTAAGACCGACTGATGTGCAGGGGACTTCCAGCGCGCTCCGGTCGGACGTTCAGCTGTTCGCTCTTTCATCCAACCGGTCCCGGAAACGCTCGAGCGCCTCGCGGTACTCACCGCGGACCTCTTCGTTCCAGTTGACGTCGTCCAGGCTCTCCAGATAGGACGTGGTGCGCTCCAGGTGTTTAGCGGCCGCTTCGGGCGAGAAGTCGTCGGTGAGTCCGACATCGCCGATCTCGTTGGCGTTATGCACCTGCTCCATGTACTGCAACCAGCTGTCCGTCTCGAGGTCGACCGGGTCGATAGTGGAATATGTGTCGGCCATGCGGTTGTACACGACATCAGGTTCGGGGCAAGCAAAGGGGCCCTCCACCTCCACGGCCAGGGATCCTGCCGAGGCAGCGAACCTCGACGACCACTGCACGTCATGGGTGTTCGAGTACTCGCGCAGGAAGGCCGCGGCGGTGGTGTCGCCAGCGCCAGTGGTGTCGACGACGGTCGCGGGGGCGGGTCGGACGTACTCGCGCACACGCCGGCCGTGCTTCTCGAAGGAGAGCAGTAGGCCGTCGCCGCCCATGGTGACCATGAGGACGAGGTCCTTGTTCTTGGGAGCGAGCTTCTCCTCGAGCAGTCCCATGGCCTTCTCCACGGACTCGCGCGAGTCACCCTCGTCGGCGATGCCGGCGCAGGTGACCGCCTCGAACTCGTTCATCTTGAGCACGTCGACGTATTTGGCGAACTCGCCGATCTCCTCCCACGGAGCAAGGGTTACGAGCTCGGAGTCGTTTGACATCCAACGGGCACGCTCCTCGGGAGTGGCACCGTTGTCCTTCAGACCCTCGACAGCGTCCTGCTCGAGCTTGCTGAAGGGCGTGAGATGGCGGATGTAGCCCTGTGCGTCCAGGGTGATGACGGCGTTCGTGTTATCATGGAGATGCTTGACCGTCTCCAGGGGGACCTCGCCGAAGAGGGGGCCGATGTGGATGCCCCGGGCGGAGAGGTACGAGTCCGGCACGTCCTCGGGCTTGATCTCGGGAAGGCGATGCTCCACAACGCCGATCGTGTAGCCCTTTACGGGGACCAGCACCGTGATCTCGGAGTTATCATCGCCCTTCCTCTCGCAGCCCTCGAGGACCACGCTGTCCTTGTTATGGAGCGGGGTGAAGATGGAGCCGTATGCGGCCTGGTGTGCGAGCTCGGACGCGTCGTCCTCGACAAGTCCGTACTCTTTTACCAGCTTCGGGGCGAGCGCCGTCTCCAGGCGGGCGGCGTCGCCCTGGTTCGCTTCCACATAGGTACGCAGCTCGGCGGCCTGATCATTGGACAACCCGTACCGCTGCGCGTCAGCGGGTGAGAGGTAGTCGGACCTGAACTCGTCGCCTACGGGGGAGACGATACCCGTAGCGTGGCCGAGAGAAGCGGAGACCATGGAGAAGTACGTCGATACACCGCCAACAGAGTGGTAAGGATGGCGCTCACCGTTCTCGTCGATGTTCACGATGGTGTCGCGGGTGACATACCCCACCACCGCCATGTCTATATCTTCTAACTCCGTCTCCAACATGATGGCGTCCGGCTGCTCGGCCGCTTTATATACCTTCCCATTGTACGTCACGCCGGAGGGACGACACGTCCCCCCAAATATCGTATGGTCGGAGCTCGGCGGGAGCGCGGACCGCACGAGGATGGTCCCAAGGTCGTTCTCAGGGTCGTTGGGTACCCGCCCTAAGATTTCGATTCCATTTTTAAGGCTGAATCACCTAGTGGTTGGTATGGGAAGGAACGAACATGCCCTTAGGATGCTCACGCTCGCCCTGGTGCTGACTGCCGTATTCGGTGTCGGCCAGGGCCCCGCTGTCGAACGCCTCACTGTCACTGGGACGGTGGTAAACTCCTACGCCATCACCCATGTGGAAGAGGTGCTCGTCAATCAGAACGACTACAAGCTCGACGCTGCTTTTATGTTCAAGGTGCCCGACGGCGCCTTCGTGTCCAACCTTACCCTTCTGGTCGACGGCGTGCTCCACGTGGCCGACGTCATCCCCAAGGACGAGGCGCGGGAGAAGTTCGACGCGGCCGTGTCCGCTGGCAGGGACGCTGGGCTCATGGAACAGGCGGGCAAGGACGTGTTCAGCTACGCGGTCTCGTTCTCGCCGGGCCAGACCATAGTCGTCGGCCTGACCTACGAGATGTACCTAAGCCGGGTGCTGGACAAGTACGAGTTCCCCCTGGAGATAAATCCCGGCGGTGACCAGCACATCAAGGACCTCGTCGTGGACATAACCGTGTCCTCCTACAAGGACATCGCCGGCCTCTCGGTGCCCACCCATCCCGACATCGACATCGCCTATCCCGGTGCCGACACTGCGAAGCTCCACTTTGAGAGGAAGGACCTCTCGACTGCAGAGAAGATGCTCGTCACCTACTCGACAGCCGCCACATCCAAGGCCGGCTTCCTCCTCGACCACGCCGTGGACGGGAAGCGGTACTTCTTCCACGTGTTCTCGCCAATCGTGGACGAGTACGGTGAGCCGCTCGACAAGGACATCGTGTTCGTGCTGGACAAGTCCGGCTCCATGGACGAGTCCGCGTGCGGCGGCGACCGGAAGATCGAACAGATGAACGACGCTTTCGCCTCGATCGTCGGACAGCTGCGCGAGGGCGACAGGTTCAACGTCATCGAGTTCGACTCCGATGTCCGCGTGCTCTGGGACGGGCTCAGGACGGCGGACCAGGTCAACCGCGACGAGGCGATCGCGCGCATCCGGTCCATCCAGGCCAACGGCGGCACCGACATCAACGAGGGCCTCGAGCGGGCGCTGGCCATGCTCAAGGTCGACGAGGCACGCGTGCCCATCGTGGTAATGCTCACCGACGGAAAGCCCAGTTCAGGTACAACTAACACCTTCTCCATCCGCAAGAACATACAGAAAGTGAACACGGCCGATGTGTCGATCTTCAGCCTTGGGCTCGGCGACAACCTGGACTTCCCATTCCTCAAGGCGCTATCCATGGAGAACTACGGGCACGCCGTGCGCATCTACTCGTGCAAGGACGTGTCAGAACAGATCGCCGAATTCTACAAGACGATCGACACCCCCATACTAAAGGACCTCAAGTTCGAGTACGGGGACGGCGTCGTCGACGTGTTCCCCACCGCCGTCCAGAGGCTGTTCGCAGGCTCGGAGATCGTGCTCGCCGGACGGTACGTGGGCGACGGCGACGAGCTCACCGTCCAGGTCTCCGGCCGATCCCACAAGGGGAGCGTCACATTCACCGAGACACTGCGGTTCACGGGCGGACGGACGAACGGGTTCATACCCCGGTTCTGGGCGTTCATGAGCATACAGGAACTGCTGGAACGCATCGAAGTGTGGGGTGAGAACGAAGAGATCGTCGGTGACATCGTCAACACATCCGTCCAGTACCACTTCGTCACGCCCTACACGTCCCTGTTCCTGGAGATCGAGAAGCCGACGGAGACGGTCACGGTGGACGATGACGAGCTCGCGGAGGAGGAAGCCACGGCCCTCACGGGCGGGAGTACCGGCTCTGGCGCTGTGCCTGCACCCACTATGGCCCCGGCCGCCACGCCCATGCCCCCGCCCGCTCCCGTATCACCCCCGACGGACACGGTGTACGCCGTCCGCAAGGACAAGGCCGTCCCGAGGGGCGCGGTCGCGCCCCAGGAGGCCCCGTCGTCCGGCGGCGGGATCATGGACTCGATCGGCGGGATGTTCGGCGGCGTCCAGGCCGAGTCCGACTCGGCGATGCGGGAGAGGGTTCTGACCTCGACCAAGGGCGAGGGTAGGGCTGTGCCCCAATCCATCGGTCACATCGGTCTCGCCGAGGGGAGAGCGTCTTCCTCCACCCTCCCCACCCTCATCGTGCTGGCCGCCATCGTGGTCCTCGTCGGGCTCGCTCTCCGGAGCGGGAGCGGCGGGGAGGTCGTGGAGGAAAAGGCCGCGTCCAAGGAAGAGAAGGACGAGCCTCCGAAGAAGGACAAGTCCGCCCAGGACGACGACGAAGAGACCGACGACAAGGACGTCGATGAGGAAGAGGACGACAAGAAGGAGTAGTGACTAAGCACCCGGGCCGTGGGCGACCGCGGCCTGGGTGAGCACTTCTCTTGTGCGCTCTACGAGGTTGCGTGCCACGTCCCGCTTCCGGCGCAGCCCGGGAGTAACTCCGTCCTGGAACTCCAGCGCCTGCAGGAACTCGAACAGCACGCCCATTACCTCGAACGTGCGCTCTGCCCCGGCGCGGTCCCCGGCCCGCAGCAGGTCCAAAGTCCTCCGTCGCAACTCACCGACCAGATCGGCCACACCGAGTGCGTAGGCTAGCGCGGGGACATCCACCTCGGCCGGAGTAAGGATCCGGTCATGCTCCACGAGCCCGATGAGAAGGGCCGCCTCCACGTACTCCTGCTGTGCTGTCGGGCGCAGACCTTCGCTCTGTCCCTCGCCAGGGTGGACCACTAGCGCCTCGTCCAGCGCCTTTCGTGCCTCACCGAGCCTTGCCTGGGCGTCGTCGAGCCTTCCACCGTGCACGGCCTGGATGGCCTTCGAACATGCACGGATACACTTACGCGATGCTGCGAGCATGGTCTCGCGGTCGCGCTCCCAGGCACCCAGGGATGACACTAGCTCGTCACGCACGGCCTCGAGGCGGGCGGGGTCCATGGACGGCCGTGGGCAGGGAATGCTTAAAAGGGCTTCGTGGAGTTGCTACTGACATCCATGGACCGGCGTACGGGGCATTATTGCTCGTTACGACTATTCAGGACTATCTTTTTTTCGACACCAGTATCTTTTTCTTATCAATAATTAGATAATCTCTCTTCCAACGAATCTCGTTCACTTTGTCCTGACATCACTCCCCTCGGACGCCGTCGGTACCGCGCTCACGTCGGCAGACGTGTCTCGACGACACACCTCAGCTTCCCTATCAGTACACGAATCCGGTCGCGGTTCCGCTCCAGATATTCCGGATCCACCATAACGCCCCGGTAGGATATGTCGTTCCGCATTCGTCTCAGCTGGTCGAGTAGGTGGACCTCCGCGCCGGTGATCCCTGTGCAGTGCCGTTCGACGTACGCTATGAGGCACTCGTGGCTCGTCGTCTTGAGACCGTCAACTGTCAGGAGTGCCGTCATCAGTTCCTTGAGGATCTCGTAATAACCCTCGACGATGAGGACACAGAATTCGTCACCCTTGGACTCCACGTCCCGCTTGCGCAACGCGGCCATTTTGAGAAGAGCGCGAGCCTGTTCCGGATCGGGACGCCGTCTCTGGACCTTACGCGAACAGTCGTCCCATGTCCGCATCATGCCACCTTCAGATATCCGCGGAGCACCCGTCCGTTGGCGATGTTGTTAAGGAGCTCGGGTGCGAGCTGTCGCACTTCGGGCTCGAACAGCACATGGACACGCCTGCAAAGCGGACCCTCGTACGCACCGAGGTCGAGTTCTCTCTCTCGCGCCTGTACGAACAGGTCGATATCGCTCTCCTCCGTGTCCTCGCCGTGTGCTGCCGAGCCGAAGAGCACTATGCAGTCGGGACGCAGGCTCTCCTCGATGTAGTCCACGATCCCTGTGGCGTCCAGCCTATGGACCGTATCATCGCCCTTCAGCAACCTGAACATCTCGCTCGACATATTCCCCTCGTACGTCGGATATAAGCCTTCCTCACTCCTGACGAGGAGGGAATCGGTGACCAGTGCGCGAAGGTGGTTTAGGAGGGCGGGATGTGTAAGGCCGACCAAGCGCGAAAGCTCACGCATGTGGAAACTGCGAGTGGGTCGTTCGAAGAACGCTCTTAGGACGCGATACCTGCTATATTCATGTAGCATATGATATATTATTGTAGCTACTGGTAAATATATGTACCGGTTCAGCGGTCAGACGGGGCTGCCCCTATTCCGCCCTGACGCCGTAGAAATCCTTCTTCCGCACGGTGTCGGTCGGGTGGGGCGTCGAGAACTCGTGCAGCACGAGGTTCTCGGTGGCCACGATGGTGTGGACCTTCCCCGGCTCGATGCGCACTTGGTCGTTGCGGGTAAGAGTCGCACGCTCGCCGTCGTCGAACTCCACGTACCCCGTCCCCTGGATGACGTACATCGTCTCGTCCTTCTTCTCGTGGAAGTGCAGCGATGTCTGGAAACCGTCGCGGATGAACAGCTCCTTGGTGAGGTACTTCTCCGTCGACACCAGAATCTTCTCGTAGCCCCAGGGCTTGTCGGTGCGGGCTGCGTACTCCTTGCGCGCCTGGTCCAGCTCCTTGCTGGTGTCCACAGCGATCCAGAACAGCCCGTCCTCTTTGTAGTACGCAAGCCGGTTGGCCCGGGCGACCTCGGGGAACACGGTGGTCTCGATATTGCCCGTCCGGTGGCTGCTGAAGATGGCCGGATCGAACTTCGGCAGAACGTACACACCACCATTGATGTAAGCGTCCAGCAGCGGCTTCTCCCGGAATGTCCGGACCAGCCGGTCGCCCAGCTCCACGATGCCATAGGGCGAGCGCATGCGCGTGACGAACATGCTCAGGTCGCACACGTCGGGGGAGGCTTCCCGGGCCATCCGCTTGAGGTTGAGGTCGGCGATGACGTCGCCGTTGCGGACGATGAGAGGCTTCCCCTTGCACTTGACCTGCTCCGTTCCCAGACGGATGGCGTTGAGGGTGCCCAAAGGCTCCTCCTCCACGGCGTACTCGACCTTGATACCGTAGGCCTTCTTGCCAAAGCGCTCCTCGATCCTGTCGCTCAGGTAGCCGGTGAGCAGGACCGCCTTCTCGCACCCGGCCGTTGCCAGGTCGAAGAGCTGGCGGTCGAGGAGGGTGTAGCCCTCCTTCAGCTCTACCAAAGGCTTGGGGATGTGCTCGGTGAGGGGGCGCAGGCGCGTGCCCTTGCCACCGCACAGGATCATGCCGATCATCGTGATACCACCGTCCGGCCCGCGGGGGGCCGGGGACGGGGAGGGGGATGAGTAATAAAAAGGTTGGCACGAGGCCAGCCGCGATACCCTTTTCAAGATTGTGGTCCTTGGTCGGTACGGGAGCGCATATGGACGACGCCTTCAAGGACCTTCGGGAGAGGATCGCCGCAGGCACCGCCATGGTTGGAGTGCTGGGGCTGGGGTACACGGGCCTCCCGCTCGCCCTCGCCCTGATCGAGCGGTACCGCGTGGTCGGGTTCGACACCGACGCAGTAAAGGTCGAGGCCATGCGCGCAGGGCGCTCACCTGTGGACGACGTCCCTGACGGTGTGCTCGGGAAGGCGCTGAGCGACAGGCTCACCATCACCACCGATTCCGCCGACCTCGGATGCTGCGACGTGTTCATCATCTGTGTTCCCACGCCACTGAGCGAGGCCCATGTTCCCGACCTCTCGTTCGTGGAAAGGGCCGGGCGTAACGTCGCCGGTGTCCTTCGTGCTGGCACCCTGGTCATCCTTGAGAGCACCACCTATCCAGGCACTACCGAGGAGGTGCTCGTCCCTATCCTCGAGACATCGGGACTGCGTTGCGGAGCAGACGTGGCGGTCGCTTTCTCGCCCGAGCGCGTGGACCCTGGCTCGCTGGGCCATGGCGTCGTTGACACGCCCAAGGTCGTGGGCGGCCTCACACCGATGGGCACTGGGCTGGCGTCGTCCCTGCTCGCCCCAATCATCCCCGGCGGCATCGTCGAGGTCGCAGTCGCGAAGGCGGCCGAGGCCACCAAGATGCTGGAGAACATCTTCCGTGGCGTGAACATCGCGCTGATCAACGAGATGGCCCTCATCTTCGAGCGCCTGGGCATCGACACCTGGGAGGTTGTGCGTGCTGCGTCCACCAAACCCTTCGGGTTCATGCCGCACTACCCGGGGCCCGGCATCGGCGGGCATTGCATCCCCCTGGACCCGTTCTACCTCTCCTACCAGGCAAAGCGCCACGGCATCATCCCGCGCTTCATCGAACTTGCCGGCGAGATCAACGAGTTCATGCGCGTGCACGCGGTCAACCTCGTCGAGAACGCGCTGGAGAAGAAGGGCGTCAAGCTGCGGGGAGCTACAGTCACCGTGCTCGGCCTTGCCTACAAGGGCGACATCGCCGACACACGGGAGAGCCCTGCATCCACCATCATAGAGGAGCTGCGCGAGCGGGGTGCGGAAGTGCGGACGTTCGACCCGTTGGCCAAGACGCTCCGCACGAACAAGGGCGATGTGACCTCTGAAGGGTATCTTGAGGATGCGCTCAAGGGCAGCGACTGTGCGCTCGTCGTCACGCCCCATACAGTGTTCCGTAAAGCGGACTGGGCGTCCCTCGTCAAAGGGATGCGCACGCCCGTCATCGTGGACTGCCGAAATATCGTCGGTGAGGCACCGGAAGGCGTCGAGCTGGTGGTGCTGGGTAAGGGCTAGCCCGATCAACGACCGCGCCGTACTTTCCCCCCTTCGAGGGGTCATAGATCAATTTAATCCCCGGGCGCACCATTTCCATTCATGGCGGACTCCATGACCGGGCAACCGAAGAGCGGTGCATACCCGCGGGAAAACGGCGGCCGTATCGCCCAGCTAGGCTACACATCCGTCCTCTCCCCGCTCGCCCCATGGACGGCTTCGGTCATTTATTTATACCAGGAGAGCTCTAGTGATATGTATCGTACGAAAAAGTGCACATTTGTGCGAAAAAGTGACGTTCACCCCTGTGGAGACGGTGCTCCTGACGCTGCTCGCCCGATCACCACAACGGGAGCCCTATGTGCGGGAGCTCGCGGCCGACGCCGGCGTCAGCGCGAGCGGGTGCAGCAAGGCCCTCGACAGGCTCGCGCGCATGGAGCTCGTTTCGAGCCGGAGGAGCGGCCGCAACGTCCACTACCGGATCAACGAGCAGAACGCCGCCGTAACCCACTTCAAAGTGTTCGTCAACGTCCTCGAGGTCAACGCCCTCGTCGCGGACGTGAGGGAGCAGTGCTCAAGGATAATCCTCTTCGGGAGCTGTTCCCGTGGAGAGGACTCGTCGACGAGCGACATCGATGTCCTCGCTGTCACCGGGCATGTGGAGGATGTCAGAAGGAGGCTTTCCGGGCGGTCCGCAGTAGGCAGGCCGCTGAGGGCGGTCATCCTCGCTCCCAGCGATCTCATGAGGCTCAAGGAGAACGACCCCGTCTTCCACGAGGCCGCCAGCTCGGGCATCGTGCTCTGGAGGCGTGCGCATGAACGAGTTCCAGCGGTGCCTGCAAGAGGGGCGGCTGGTAAGGATTGAGCCGTCCCCCGCGCTCGTATCCAAGGAGCTCGGTAGTGCTGAGTACGACCTGCATCGCGCCGAGGAGAGCCTAGGAAAGGGTGACTTCAAGTGGGCCTCCGTGCAGGCGTACTACGCCATGTTCCACGCGGCCAAGGCCCTGGTGCTCTCGAAGGGATACAGGGAGAAAGGCCACTACTGCCTCATCGTCGCACTGCGCGAGCTGTTCGTCGGGCCCGGGGAGCTCGACGCCAGCATCGGCGACGACCTCGAGCTGTGCATGGACATCAGGCACGAAGCGGACTACAGCCTGGTGTTCAGCGGGGAGAACGCCGCTCTTGCAGTGCGCTCAGCGCGGCGGACGGTCGAGGTCGCCCTGGATGCGCTTCGTGATTCACTATCGTCGTGACCCACATCTCAGCCCCTTCCTCTCTCACTGATCGGAGCGTTGCATGATTTCGAGGTCGACGGGTATTTCGTTAAGTGAATCGTTAACCTGTGGTTTACGATTCGATGAACGAGTACCTCGTCCCCGCTTGGGCGTTCCCCGCGTCGCTGTGACGGCCCCCGTCAGCAGTACCGACCTTCCCCCCGCCGGGGGGTCACGCATACATATAATCCCCAAGAGCCTACGTCCGTTCGTGACGGACACCGTGGCCGGGCGACCGAAGGGCGATGCATCCCCGCGGCACGCAGGTCGCTGTAGCACGCTGTCCGGATACAAATCGGTCCTCTCCGGTGTCGTGGACCTGCTCGACGATGCGCGTCGGTACTCGGCCCGGGCGGTCAACGCGGCCATGACAGAGACATACTGGGAGATCGGTCGGCGCATCGTGGAGTGGG